>ENA-OQJF01000126-OQJF01000126.1-human-gut-metagenome-genome-assembly--contig:-NODE-126-length-19464-cov-3.618762_pt1 | contig 19464 bp, 8 predicted proteins | sample MGYA00242595_ERZ504761 | MGnify/ENA primary metagenome ERZ504761 (study PRJEB26092, sample SAMD00036367) | human gut metagenome | host: Homo sapiens | study: EMG produced TPA metagenomics assembly of...
ATATGCCGTACTTTAATTGGTTTAGATTTACGAATAAGTAATGTATTTATACCATTCAATCTTCTTAAAACACATGCAATGACATGAAACGAATATCTACTTTTTACTTTTTCATCTTCTTAGGTATAGCCGGTTGTATGGCTCAAGTATCCGGTGAGAAGATCGAGAAAGTTTACGTTGCATTCAAAACTCACCTTGATGTGGGATTTACTGATCTTAGTTCCGTTGTGACCGAAAGGTATGTGCATGATTTTATTCCGAAAGCCATAGAAGTTAGTGAACGCTTGCGCGCTGACGGCTTTGGTGATCGGTATGTATGGACAACCGGCTCATGGCTTATTTGGAAATATCTTCGCACGGCATCTCCTGAGGCTGTGAAGCAGTTGGAGGAGGCCATTGGTCGTGGCGATATCGTATGGAATTCCGTTCCCTATACTGTGGAATCGGAGACAATGACGCGTGAACTGTTTGAAACCTGCTTGTTGCTTTCCAAACGTTTGGATAAGAAATACAACAAGCAGACTATTGCTGCAAAGATGACTGATGTGCCGGGACACACTCGTAGTATCATCGATCCGATGTATGACGCAGGCATTCGTCTTTTGCATGTGGGAATTAATTCAGCTTGTCCGTTACCTTCGGTGCCTACTTTCTGTCGGTGGCGCAGTCCTTCTGGTAATGACTTGTTGCTGGTTTATCAGAAAGATTATGGAGAAGATGAAGTATTGCCGGATGGAAAGACAGTTGTCAGTATTAATTTTACGGGCGACAACCACGGACCGCATAGCTATGAACGTGTGAAAAAGATTTATGCCGATTTGCGTAAGCGTTATCCTCAAGCTCAGCTTGTAGGTGCATCGTTTAATGATGTCGCCCGGGAACTGTTGCTGATAAAGAAGGATTTGCCGGTTGTTACTTCTGAGATTGGTGATACGTGGATATTTGGTTATGGTGGAGCACCGATACGTATGGCTAAATTTCGTGCTGTCTCGCGGTTGTATTCTCAATGGTTGAATGAAGGGAAAATCAAAAAAGATAGTGACGTTGCTTTGGACTTTGCAGCCGAATTAGGTCTGATAGCAGAACATACGCAAGGTGTGGATGTGAAAACACATCTTCGTCAATGGGACAAATATGATATGGATAAGTTTCTCAAAGGTCGTTCCGAAGGAATATTCAGTATGGCTGAAGCTTCATGGAAAGAGATTGATAATTATATCGATAGTGCTATCGCTTTCCTTCCGGCTTCCTTGCAAAAAGAGGCGCGCGAAGTAGTCGCAGAAGTGGATAAGGTTAAACTGGAGGATAACTCAAAGATGAAACCAATGGAACGGAAGCGTTGGGAACAACCGATAGCCGGTGGAATGACGTTGGCGGGATTGTCTTATCAAATGTTTGATGGGGATGATTATGATGATTTTCAAAATAGATATCTTCGTGCACGGTATGGTTGGGCATTGGATGACTTAGGTAAACGAGGTTTGAAAGAATCACATGCAGTGAGTGTAACGCTTTATGCACAGACAATGGCGCAATCGGTACGTAAAGAGAAAAAGGGGACACGTATTATCACTGAACTGAGGTTTCCTGAAAATGAGAAAGTGGACAAACGTGTATATCCCGAACGAATACAGGTGAACTGTTTTACGACAAAGAATGGAAAAAGGTCGGAAGTGGCATTGACCATTTATGGTAAACCGGCAGTACGTTTGCCCGAATCTTATTGGTTGTCGTTCACGGTGCCCGGTATTGAATCGGTGATAGCCGAGAAGATGGGTGAACGGGTGGATTTGATGGATGTGGTGGAAAAAGGTAACCGGCAAATGCATGGGATAGACCGTTATGTCGATTTGATAACCTCCGGGGAAACGATACGTATCAGCAGTAAGGAAGCTTTCTTACTCAACGTAGGAGAAGCTCAGGGGTTGAATTATTCAACCAACTATCCTGATAAACGTAAAGGGGCGCATTTTAATCTGAACAACAATTTGTGGGGAACGAATTTCTCCATGTGGAATGAAGGCTCGCTGACTTATCATTTTGTGATTGAGACATTGAATCGCAAATAAAGGAAAGTACTTGAATAACCTTATTTTATAACTAAAATGATTTTAAACCATGAAAAAATATAGTATTATTATTTTGATATTATGTAGCTGGGCGATGAGTCTGTTTGCTATATCTTGTTCCGATCAGGAAAGCAAACCGCAACCTTTTTTGGAAATAAAGAAGGACACTGTGGTGTTTGCACAAGAGGCTGCAAATACTTCTATTGTAGTGAATACAAACATTGCTTGGCAAGCCAGTGTGCCTTCATCCGGGAATTGGTGTACGGTTCAGGGAGCAGATGATTTGTTGTCTATTTCGGTAGAAAAGAATACGGGAAGAGACTTGCGTGAAACAGACATTGTTGTTAAAGGAGAAGGCCTTGAACAAAAAGTGCACGTGAAACAATTGGGAGAGCAACCGGATATTTTGTTGGAGAATGAGCGTCTCAACTTGAACTATACAGATACGGTAGTTACCGTCAAGGTGGTAAGTAACGTAGAATATGAAGTGGAAATTCCGCAAAACGCTGATTGGATTAAGGAAATGAAGCAACAAGTACAGGTACGGGCTATGGCGGAATCGGAACGTACTTTCAGCATTGAAAGAAATGAAGATGATACGGTGCGCTATATCTCTGTTGTATTCCGTTCTGTGGATCAGAAGGTCGAACGCTCATTGATGTTTCGCCAGGGACATCGGGATAAAGAATACAAGCCCGGTGATCCGTCTGAACTCGGCGATATATTCTTGCCTATCGCCAGTGGAAAGGCAAGTGAATTTAATTCGGATGATGAGAGTATTGAAAAGTCATTTGACGGAACTGCGTCCACTTGGTATCACTCACGGTGGTATGGTACAGTTTTGCCTGTGAAACTTGAGTACACTTTTGAAACTCCTCAAGACGTGGATTATTTTGTATATAAACCTCGAGGTTCAGGCAATAATGGTAATTGGAAGAAGTTCGACTTATATGTTTCCACAGCGCAGAAAGAAAATTATGAAAAGATAGCATCGTATGATTTTACTGGTAGTTCTTCTTCGTCGAAGATAAGCTTTGCTGAACCGCTGAAGGGGGTAAAGTCCTTCCGATTTGAGGTAAATGAAGCTGTCGGTGGAGTGGTGAGTTGCGGTGAAATGGAATTTTATAGGAATGCTGCTCCTGTAGCAGGACTTACGGAAGTTTTTTGCCGACGAACTCTGTTCCGAACTTCGTGCAGATGTGGATCAACGCAAAATAGACGGATTGGAGAATAACTTTTTCAGAATGATAGCGCAAAGTTTGTATGACAAGACGTATGATTTGGAGTACCGTGTGCAAACTTATGAACCTTATCGTGAAATTAACGATTTGGCGACAGAGATGAAAACTAGTGGATATAATCCGTTTGAGAACCCCACAGGTATTTATTTTAAGGATGGCGAGGAGGCTGTCGTAATTTTAGGTAATACCAATGGGGAACAAGTGAATTTGAAAGTGTACGACTTTGATGCGGTAAGGCAGGGAAACAGTACACCGGACCCTGTCTCTTATCCTCTGAATGAAGGTATTAATAAATTAAGGATTGTACATGGAGGACTAAGTTATATTGAGTATTATACTCCGAATTGGAGAACTGCATCAGCTCTTAAATTGCACATTGCTTCCGGTAAAGTGAACGGATATTACGACAAGCATCGGGATGCATTGGCCAACTGGCGTGAGATTCTGAATAAAGCTACTTATGGTTGTATAGATATCAAAGGTGATCGTATTAATCTTGTATTTGGGGTGAATAGCGTAAAGACTCATTGTGACGATTTAGGAGATTTAATACAGAGTTATGACAATATAGTGAAATTGGAGCATGAACTTATGGGATTGGATCAACACAATCGCCGTCCCCAAGAATCATATGTTCGGCCGTGTGACCAAAGATGGATTGTTTGCTGACGGTTGGGGGGCTGGATGGTATGAAGGTTGTATGAACGAATTGGCCAATGCTGCTAAATCTAAAGGAAACTGGGCTATTGCGCATGAGCTGGGACATGTTAATCAAATCAGCCCGGGACTGAAATGGGTATCGACAACAGAGGTAACGAACAATGTATATTCTGTATGTGTGAGATATCAATTTGGTCGGGATAGTATGCCGTTGGAACAGGAAAAATGCAATGACGGAAACAACAATAACGTCCTAGGGGGACGTTTCAATTCTTATCTCAATTATGGTATTATCAAAGGGGAGCAGTGGCTCTGCCAAAAAGGACAGGATAATATGGATCCTTCTAAGTATCCTTACGGAGGCGATCACTTTGTGAAACTCTGTCCGCTATGGCAGTTGCTGCTCTATTATCGTGAGATTGTGGGAGGAGAAAAACGCGATTGGTACGGTGATGTGGCTGAGATTGTACGCAATACGGATGAATCACAATTGACTAACGGGCAACTTCAGCTCAATTTCATGCGCAATACTATGGATGTTGTGAAAGAGGATTTGACCGACTTCTTTATCAAGGCAGGTATGCTGAAACCTATTGATAAGGAATTGGACGATTATGCACGTGGACAAATGACTATTACCCAAACAGATTGCGATGAGTTGGTGAAGTATGCTTCCAAATATCCTAAACCGGCCACTCCCGTGCTTTATTACTTATCAGCCAATAGCGAGAAGTCATTTAAGGACAAATTAGCAGTAGAAGGAACTTATAATGAAGGTGTCAAGGTAAGAAATAATGGTTGGATTGTCATCAATCACGATGTGTGGAAAAATGCTGTAGTCTTTGAAACCTATCAGGGAGATGAATTGAGATATGCTGCCATTGTGGGAACTGATTCTCCTGACCTGAGTGAAACAAAGGTTTGCTATCCCGAAGGTTCCACACGCATTGAAGCTGTTTCTTGGGATGGAAAGAGAATATTAGTCTATGGAGAAAGATAATATTGAATTCAACGAGATATAAAATAGGACGATGAATTATAACAGACTTTATTTTTTACTATTGCTGTTTGCGTTTAGCCTCGGGACTCCGGGGCTTGCGCAGAAGCGTTGTATCAGTCAGGATTGGAATTTTTGTCGCATTTCCGATGAAACGTCGAAAGCGGAAATCAAGAATCAGGGAAGTGACTGGAGTTCACAATACAATGTGCAGCACATGGATATGAACGGGAATAGCGAATTGGCTGTTCCGCAAAATACTTTGGGAGCGGAACTGCGGCAGTTGGAGAACAAACAATGGGAACAAATTACTCTTCCGCATACGCCATTTGTAGAACCATTGACTGTGCTGCATCAATGGCAAGGTATCTGCTATTACAAAAAAAAGATTACCATTACGCCGGAGGAGGCGAAGAAGCATATTTGGATAGAGTTTGAAGGCGCGATGCACTTGGCCGACGTGTGGATTAACGGTAAGCATGTCATGCAACATGCCGGAGGATACACCCCATTTGTGGTAGACGCAACCGGATTGTTGAAAACGGGTAAAGAAAATGAATTATTAGTCCGTTTGGACAACCGTAACAATTCGTTGATTCCTCCCGGAAAACCGTTGGAAACACTTGATTTTTGTTATTATGGGGGAATTTATCGGAATGTACACTTGATAGCGAAAGCTGATGTACATATTACTCATCCCATTCTTGACGGACATCCGGCAGGAGCAGGTATATTTATTACCTATCCGAAGGTGTCGCAGGAGCTATCGGTGGTGGATGCGAAAACTGAAATAAAGAATACTTCTGATAAGGAAAAAGTGGTGGAACTTAGACACACGCTTTATACTTGGAAAAAGCAGAAAGGAAAGGATAAAAAAGTACAGAACATTTCAGAAACACTCACATTGCACCCTGGCATAACAATAGAAAACAATCAGCGCATGGAGGTGAAACATCCGGCTTTGTGGAGTCCGGATGAACCGAATTTGTATGTGTTGTCGACAGAAGTCGTAGAAAATGGGAAAGTGGTAGATAAGGAAGAAACTCGTATAGGAATACGTCATATAGAAATGAGTATTGAAAAAGGGTTTGTCATCAACGGAAAACCACTTAGGTTGGTAGGTAGTAACCGACACATGGAATATCCGTATGTAGGTAATGCTATTTCCGATCAGGCACAATATCGTGATATGTATCAAATTCGTTCAAACGGATTCAACATTGTTCGTTTGGGACATTATCCGCAAGCTACTGCTGCATTGGATGCTTGCGATGAGTTGGGACTTCTTGCCATAGAACCGATACCCGGATGGCAGTTTTTCAATAAAAATCCGTTGTTCATATCGCTCACGCACCGGGATGTGCGTGACATGATTCGTCGTGATCGTAATCATCCATCCATTGTGATGTGGGAAACAACGCTTAATGAGTCATGGCCTCCGGCCGAGTGGAAAGACGGAGTAGTCAAGATTGCCCATGAGGAACTGCCGGGAGATCAATGTTTCACATCAGGCGATTCGTATGGTTATAAAGGATTTGATGTCTGTTACAATGACTGGGAAGAAGGCTTCAAACGTCCCAATAATAGTGGTAAACCGGGATTTATACGCGAATATTATGATTATGAGTTTGGCGGGCATTACAGCACAACACGTATCAGACGGGGAGACGGAGAAAAGGCTCAACTTCAGAACGCATGGAATGCGCAATGGTCGCACAACCGATACCGTATTTATTATCCAAAGACAATGGGGGATGCGGTATGGAGTATGTATGATTACAATCGGGGATGTTGCGATAATATTTGTTATAGTGGTGTGGCCGACATCTTTAGATTACCTAAATTCAGTCTTTCTTTTTTCAGAACACAGATTGCGGAAGGTAGCATGCTACCTTCGGGAAAGATGCCTTATGAGGTATTTATTCCGGCGTATAGGGACGAAATTTTATCTGATACAGTAATGGTGTACGGTAATGTGGATGAGGTAGAACTGGTTTTAAATGGCAAAACTATCAGACGGCAAACAGCTGACAAAGGCCCGGATAGTGACTATATTCCCGTACCGAATGGAGGCAATGGCAAGAATCTTCATTTCCCACCGTTCACGTTTTATGGAGTACCTAAGGAGAGAGGGGTATTGAAAGCTGTCGGTTATCATCAAGGGAAAAAAGTGGCAGAATATACGGTGAAGACTCCCGGAGTCCCGGAACGTCTGGATATTACTTATTTTGAGAGTGGCAAACCGGCTACAAAGAATGACTTGCTGATTGTATATGTCAGAATGCTGGACAAACAAGGAGTACTTTGTCCTGTTAACGGAATTCCTGTAGAATTGTCGGTACAAGGAGGAGAAATCGTAGGTCCTACTTCGTATCCACTGGAAGCAGGAGTCGCTTCATTTTTGGTGAGAACCGGTGAGATTTCGAAAATCAATATAAATGCTACGGGTAAAGGTTTTTCTACCCGTAAAAGTTTAAAGGTAGGGAAGGAATAAGTATGAGTTTAATGAAGGTTATTGCTACTTATGCAATGCTATATATGTGTGTCTTTTGTCACAAAGCCAAAGAGGTGAAGTCTTTACAATCACCTCGGCAGTGGCATGTTTCTATTAGTGGAAATGTATAGTGCTGATGGCTCTGCGACAGCTCCATTGCGTCATATTCAGACTGCGGCCGAACGGGCATACCCGGGAGATGTTGTCATCGTACACGAAGGTGTTTACAGGGAGAGAGTTGCTCCACCGCGGGGAGGAGAATCTAAAGAGCGACCGATAACCTATCAAGCGGCTGAAGGAGAAAAAGTGGAAATCAAAGGTTCCGAAGTCATTAAAAATTGGAGACGGCTGAACAATGAGACATGGGAAACGGTGATCCCTAATAGTTTGTTCGGCGACTTCAATCCGTACAATGATACGATACATGGTGATTGGTTGGCAAGAGGACAATGGTCGCATACCGGAGAAGTATATTTGAATGACCGTGCCCTTGCGGAAACGGAACGGTTGGAAGATGTGCTTCTGAATAAAGGTAATCGTCAGTTGTGGTATAGTAAAGTAGGAAATGACAGTACATGGATATGGGCCAATTTTCCGGGATGCGATCCGAACCGTGAACTGGTGGAGATTAATGTACGCCGGACGGTATTCTATCCGGAGAAACCGTTTGTCAACTACATTACAGTAAGAGGTTTTCACGTCAGTCAAGCTGCTACGCCATGGGCACCGCCCACTGCTGAACAAATAGGGGCTATCGGTACACATTGGAGTAAAGGATGGACTATAGAGGACAATGTGGTTACTCATTCAAAATGTGTGGGCATTACTTTAGGTAAATACGGAGATGAATGGGATAATAAGGCAGAAAGCGTAGAAGGATATGTCGGCACTGTCAAAAGGGCATTGGACAACCAATGGAACAGGGAGCATATCGGCAGTCATTCGGTACGCCACAATCGTGTTTCTTTCTGTGGACAAGCCGGTATCGCAGGTAGTTTGGGAGCAATCTTCAGTACCATTAGCGACAATGTGGTTCATGATATCGGAAGTTCTTCATTTTGGGGATACGAATTGGCCGGTATCAAACTGCATGCGGCTATAGACGCTGTGATAGAACACAATCACATTTATCGGACGGAGGGCGGCATTTGGCTGGACTGGATGACACAAGGTACAAGGGTGACACGTAATCTCCTTCACGACAACAGAGTACAGGATTTCTCCTTGGAAGTGAACCACGGTCCCATCATTGTGGATAATAATTTATTTTTGTCGCCCGAACTGGCGCAAGTCAAACTTTCACAAGGAGTTGCTTTTGTACACAATACAATTGCTTGGAAAATATGGCCTACAGGCGATGTGGATGAAAGGCAAACTCCTTATATGTTTCCTCATGACACTCAAATTAAGGGATACCATGATTGTCCTTGCGGGAATGTGTGTTACTTCAATAATTTGCTCTTACGGGAAAATTTGAGTATGTACGAGAATAGCAAATTACCGACAAAGATGGAAGGGAATGTAGTAGATACACTGGTGCAATATAGAGTAGAAGAAATGGCTGATGGTTGGTATCTGGAGTTCATCCCTACGAAATCATTGAGCAAGGAATGTACTAAAGCATTGGTCTATTCGCAGCAATTGGGAGAAGCTGTTATTCCCCGACAGCGGATTGAGTTGCCGGATGGAAAGAAGGCTTTCGATAAAGACTATTTGGGGAGGAAGCGTAAAAAAAAGAGGGAACTTACCCGGCGCTATTGAATTTAAAGGAGATTCCAGGGTGCGGGTTAAGGTATATGATACATGGAATTAATATCATCAGTAACTATGAAGAAGCATGTTTTAATCTGTGGATTAGGAATATTATTGGGATTTTTGCTAAATACAGGTGTCTTGGCTGCCGCTAATTCTTCTATCGGTCGTTGGACTATCTGGTCGAAGAACCCTGCATTGCAATGGGAGGACGCTTTCGTGACCGGCAATGGGAAGATTGGCAGTTTGATAGCGGGACGTCCGCAGGAAGAACGAATCACTTGTGTTCATGAAGAATTGTTTATCCGCGGATGGGGCAGGCATAAAGTGACTGTTCCGCAAACTGCACAATTGATGCCATACGTTCGTCAACTAATGGAAAAAGGTAAATCGGATGAAGCGGCTTGGCTGTTGACGGATGAGGCAGAAAGACAATTGCGTGCAATGGGAGCTAATCAACGATGGCCGTTAATTCCGCATCCGGCTTTCGATCTTTGCATCCGTCAGTTGGACAAGTTGCCTCTTCTGGTAGCAGATTACCGGCGGCAATTGAACTTGGAGACGGGGGAAGCGACTGTTGTCTGGAAGCAAGGTTCAGGCAGTTTTACAGAATCGGTTTTTTCTTCAAGGAAAGACAATGTGAATGTCATTCGCCTGAAAGCAAACAACAAAGGGAAAATAAATGTGGAACTTAGTCTGGAGGAAACTCCCGGACGGGAAGGAGAACACTTTGAACACGATTTGGATCATGCCTTTTCTGAGGTAAATCGGGAAGCTTCCGGGCATTGGCTCACTTATCATGCCGCATACGACAAAGATCCCGGCGGATATGATGGAGTGGCGAAGGTTACTTTGAGAGGAGGAAACATACAGACGAAAGGTAAATCGTTGGTAGTCAGAAATGCAGAAGAAGTATTAATTATAGTGAGTATTGTCCCGCAGGAAGATGCCCGAAATGCTTCGTTGGATGCTGTCAAAGCTGGGCTGGATAAGTTGGCTACAAACTATGACAAGTTGTTGCGGCCTCATGCGCAAAAACACGGCGAACTATTTCACCGTATGCAGTTGGATTTAGGTTGTGGTGAACAATGGACAGTGACGCCTACTGAACAGATGTTGGCACAGATCAAAGAAACAGGGCCAACACCCTTGTTCCTTGAACAACTTCATGCCATGGGACGTTATCTGTTGATTTCTTCGTGTGGAAAATTCCCTCCTCCTTTACAGGGAATATGGAGTGGAGGATGGAAACCTGCATGGATTGGAGGCTTCGTCTGGGATTCCAATCTTAATCTGGCTATATCCGCCACAACGATGAGCAACCTGCCCGAATGTGCCGAAAGTTATAACCGACACATAGAAAGCCTGCTGCCGGGATGGCGACTGAACGCCCGCAATTATTTAGGTTGCCGCGGCTTTGTCGTTGCTCATTACAATGATCCTACCAATGGCTACCTGACACACTTCGGTAGTTCCTTTCCATGGATGTTTTGGGCAGGTGGGGCAGGATGGAATTTGCGTCCTTTGTATGAATATGCCATGTTGACCGGCAATGTGACATATCTGAAAGAGAAAGTCTATCCTTTATACAAGGAAATGGCTGATTTTTACGAAGACTATTTGGTGGAAGGTACTGACGGATTATATCATATCACAACCTCTATTTCTCCGGAAAACGCTCCGAAAGGTACGAATACATGGCTAAGTAAAGATGCTACTATGGATGTGGCGATAGCCCGTGAAGTGTTTACTTTCCTTTGTGACATGGGCCGACGTTTCCATGCTTCTTCTGCTGAGATGGAAAGATGGAATGCTATACTGCAGAAATTGCCGGCTTACCGCATTAACAATGACGGCGCTTTGGCTGAGTGGGTGGATCCGGCTTATCCCGATATCTATAATCACCGCCATAATTCCCACCTTTATCCTGTCTTCCCGGGGATTGACTTGGTTGGGCCGGATGCCGATCCTGCATTACAGAAGGCGGCAAAAGTGGCGTTGGACAAACGTTTCGGATTTGATACAAGTTCTGCTCACGGTTTGATTCATCTGGCGCTTCAGGCCGCCCGTTTGGGAGATGCGGATAAGGTGCGGCAAAACATAGAGCGTTTTAGTAAGCGGAACTATCTTTACGACGGATTAATCACTTCCCATGAGCCGGGACGTGCTATCTTCAATCTAGATGCGATATTGAGTTTTCCTCGTTTGTTGATGGAGATGTTGGTGTTTACAAAATCCGGATATATCGAATTCTTGCCCGCCTGGCCCGTTGGATTTCCCGATGGTTCGCTCAAAGGAATGCGTATTTATGGTGGGCACACACTGGACATCTGCTGGAAAGCAGGCAGACTTGAATCGTTTACCATTCACGCTGTTGCTGATGAGACTTTGGAATGGGCACACGATGGGATGAAAGAATGTCTGGAATTGAAAAAGGATAAGCCGTTTCAGTGGAGACGGCAGGCGGTCGGGGCTCAAATGCAGAGGATGGAGTCTATGTATGATGAACAAAAAGACGAAACGTTTTTCGCCGGAAAGCGAAACTTGCTGACTGCCAAATGGGAAGAACCTTTCTCTTACGAAAGTATACGGAGCAAGCATGCACCTATGGGACCTTTTATGGGCAATGGAGATGTGGGATGTGTCAGCCATACAACTGCCAATAGCCAGACCATTCGTATATCGAAAGTCGATTTCGTGACGGATGGTTGGGAGGATTGGACGGGCAGGGGACCGGCGGCCCTTCCGATAGGAGGAATAAAAGTATCGGTTGATGCTCCTTCTGCCGAAGGGTTCCGTTACGAAATGGATATGTTGGGTAATGAATTGCGAATGACAAGCGGGACATTGCCGGCTGTGGAGATGACAAGCTGGATGGGCAGAGGCTCCAACGTGATAGTGACGGAACTTGTCACTGCTTCCGAACACCCTGTTACCATCACTGTAGATACTTATGCAGGCGGAACAACTTCAAATTATGAGGATAAGGCGATTGTGAAAGGTACTATTGCCCAAGCATATCGCCGGACGTTGACAGACAGTGTGCGTTGGATTTCGCAAGCAGGTGTCTCCACCCGTATTATCGGAGCAGTCTCGTCGGTGAAGCAGGATACAGAAAACAATGTAAAAAGTACTTTCACGTTGAATGCAGGTGAGAAGGTGTATGTAGTCACTTATGTATCGGGCGGAGGTACTGAAGATAACGCGCGTCTTGATGAAGCCTACGTCCGGTTAACCTCTTTGTCGGTAAAAGATCTCCGTCGGTTGAAACAGCAGAAAGATCTTTGGTGGACAGAGATGTGGCGACGTTCGTATGTGGAGACCGGCGATGACCTGATTGACAGGCAATATCTTGTCTCTGTCTATTTACAGGCTTCGGCTTATGACGAACACTCTCCTGCTTGCGGAGGAATGTATGGTGTATGGAATATGGATGACGAAATGAACTACCACGGAGATATTCATCTGAATTATAATAGCCAAGGTGGATTTTACAGTATGTTTTCATCCAACCGTCCCGAGCTTGCCATGCCCTACTACCGTTTTCTTGAAGGGATGATTCCGGAGGGTAGAAGGCGGGCAAAGGAAGAATTGGAATTGGTACACCCTTCGCTGAAAGGAAAATCGTGCAGGGGGCTTTTATTTCCTGTCAGTGCGTTGGGAATTGGTGGCTTTTATTGTACCTACTGGCAGCAAACAGTCAATGCTCCTTTCAATGTACCGTTGTTTAGCTGGTATTACGAATACACCGGTGATGAAACTTTTCTACGTGAAAGAGCCTATCCTTTTATCAGGGAGTGTGGGAATTTTTACGAAGATTACATTCAAAAAGAACGATACGGTAATTCCTACCGATATACGATTACCACCGGGGGACATGAAAACTCGTGGGACCTGAATCCGCCGTCGGATGTGGCTTTTGTGGAACAGACATTCCGGCTCCTGCTGCGTTATAGCCAAATCCTGAACATGGATGCGGACAGACGAGACAAATGGCAGGATATTGTGGATCATCTTCCGGCCTACAAAGTGATTATGCCTACCCGGCAACCGAACCAGGGACTACCTGTTTATGCCAAGAATGAAGCCGGATGGGATGCGCCGAATCACATGATACAGTTACATGCCGCTTATCCATGTGAAGTCTTGAATCTGGCATCATCTCCTGAAGCTCTTCAGATTGCACGCAATACGGTCCACTATTATTTTGTGGCACAGGAGGGCTATAAACTCATGAACGAATTGGGCTTGAGTGCTTATGTGATGGGAGCCCGCGTAGCTTTCGACCCGGAAATACTTATCGACAAGATGAGGTATCAAGCTGAAACTGCGGGAAAGAACTTCTTGATTACGGATGGGCACCATTGTCTGGAGAAGAGTGCGATTATGGAGGCGGTACATTCCATGATGCTACAAACGGTAGATGATGTGCTTTACCTTTTTCCCGACTGGATGAAGAAACCGGCATCCTTTACACGTCTTCGGGCTAAAGGAGGTTTTCTTGTGTCGGCTTCGTATGATGGGGCTCAAGTGACCGAGTTAAAAATTCAGGCAGGCAAAGCACCTGTTTGCAAGATCCGGAATCCGTGGCCGGACCGGGAGATAGAAGTGACAGCTAATGGAAGAACAGTGCCTGTTACTATATATCGTGATTATTGTGCTTTTTCTGTCAGGGAGAATGAAGTCTATCATGTAGTATGCAAATAGTTCCTTCATCCTTATTGTTGCACTCTGGTAAACAGATCGGTGCACTCAGGTGGATAGCCCTATTCACTTCAGTGCACAAGCCTGTTCACTGGAGTGCAACGATAAAGGTTTCTTATTGAAAATCGACTGATTATGGTGGTATAATCTTTCATTGTCTGTTAGTTATGATGAGAATGAACGATAGTTTTGCTACAGTTCATTAAGCGTTGACGATTAAGTTATGAGAATAACATTTGCAATAGGTCATTTTAGCAAGTCGATGATACCAGTTTTTCAATCTCTTTTGCAGAGTCCACTATATACGCCGGATTAAACTTTTCCAATTCTGTTCGAGGACGGAACCCCCATGTTATACCACAGGCTGTTACATTTGCATTAGCTGCCGTTTGCATATCGACTCCTGAATCCCCGACATAAAGAACATCTTCTTTTTCTACATCGGCTAATTTCAAAATATCAAAGACGACTGCCGGATCGGGTTTGACGTTCACTCCTTCCCGTTGGCCGAAAACGGCAGTGAAGCGGATCTCTGGGAAATAGTAGGCTATCAGTTTCTCGGTAGCTGCCTGATATTTGTTCGAAGCTACTGCAAGCTGTATACCTTCGGATTGCAAATAGGATAAAAGTTCTGAAATACCCGGATAAGGACGGCTGTCATCTGCATTGTGAACGTCATAGTAAGGAATGAACTCCTTTCTTACACGGAGTACATTTTCTTCTGTTTTTTCTCCTTCGGGCAGAGCACGCTCAAAAAGCTTGTTGATACCGTTTCCCACCATAAAGTTATACTTCTCAGTGTCATGGGTAGGATATCCTAATTTGTTTAATGCGTAATTGGTGCTATGGGCCAGATCGGCAATGGTGTTTAGCAATGTACCGTCCAAATCGAATATAACTAGTTTCTTCATTGAGCTTTCTGTTTTATAATTAATCTTGCTATCTTGGATCTTTTCGCTTACAAAGGTAGAAAAGAAAAGACGCTCCTGCAAGATTTTTATGATGCAGGAGCGTCTTTTTGTATTTGGTTACTCTTTTTTATTTCTTTGTAATCCGAAACCAATCCACATCTGCCCAACCGCCGTCGTTAGTAACAATGGCAGGACGAGTACAGAACATACCAACCTTGGCATCGATCCATTGTCCTTCTCTTGCCCGGAAAGGAGCACCGAATGATTCAAACTTTTTCCCGTCAAGGCTATAACTGAAATTACACATTGCAATGAGGTCGTGCCCGCCTTCACTGCTCTTGATTTTCTTTCCGTCACAACTGAAACGTACCTTCAGATAAACCGTATTTTGAGAAAGGGGAACGGAGGCTCTCACTTCTTCCGGTTTTCCTTTATCCGCTCTTAGGCATTCAACTTGCGACAGCACAAGACCTTTATCTGTATTTTCAAGAATCAGTCCGGCATAGTCCCTGCCCATAACGACAAGTCCGGTACGTTCACCCTTGTTTTTCAGGTTAGGGCTGAACGTCAGCTTCATCGTTGCGCTGAAATTATCGGAAGAGGTTTTCTGTAGCAAGAGGTTAGCTACATCCCACAGGTTTTTATACTCTTCTACCACCGGGTAAGAGTATAACCTGACATGACTTTTGTCTCCCGCATAATACGCCCATTTTTCGTTGATGTTAGCGTGCCATTGCCATTGTGGCGAAAGGGTATAACCGTCAAACTCATCACTTTCCTGTGGAGTACAAATGGGATATGTCTTTCCTACATTCGGTTTCCTGTAAGTCAAAACAGGCTCACCGCAACCGTCACCGTCTTTGTCTGTTCCGATGACAGGCCAGTCGTTTACCCATTTCATCGGTTGCAGATGCATGATACGGCCGTAAGCGCCTACATCCTGGAAATGAAGGAACCAGTCTTCTCCGGTAGGGGTATCTACCCAAGCTCCCTGATGAGGCCCGTTGACGGGAGAGTTGCCTTGTGCCAATACCGTTTTCCACTCGTAAGGACCATAAATGTTTTTGGAACGTAACACGACCTGCCAGCCTGTCGGTACGCCGCCTGCCGGATGAAAGATATAGTAATAGTCATTTCTCTTATACATTTTGGGACCTTCGCAAGTCTGGTGTGCCTCGTGTCCGTCAAATATGATACGGGAAGGAGTGGTTGCTTTCGTTGCCTCTGCATTCAGTTCGCAGATTGTGATTACACTTTTCAGTCCGGCACGACTTCCTGCGTATGCATGTACCATATATACTTTTCCGTCCTCATCCCAAAACGGGCAAGTGTCGATAATCCCTTTTCCCGGCTTTACAAGAACAGGCTCACTCCACGGACCTTTCGGATCTTTTGCTTTCACCATGAAAGCCCCCTGGTCAGGGTCTCCCCAAAAGATATAAAATTCACCGTTGTGGTGACGAATGGCCGGTGCCCATACACGGTTACCGTGTTCCGGTCGTTCCGGAGTTTCAATAGGAGTAAGGGCATTGGGGATGGCAGCGCCGATAATTGTCCAGTTCACCAAATCCTTGGAATGCAGAATCTGCAATCCGGGCAGGCAGTTGAAACTGGATGAAGTCATATAGAAATCATCTCCTACACGGCAAGCGTCCGGATCGGAATAATCGGCATAGAGTACCGGATTTTTGTATTTGCCGTTTCCGAGATCGGAAACCCATACTTCGGATACATAGTTTTTCTGTGCTACTGCGGTGAAAGCCGTAAGCAGGCAGAAAGCTAAAGTCTGTGTCAATCGTTTCATAATCCCTATTTAGTTATACAGATATCCTTAATTTTCACAGTGACGGGATGTGCCAGTTCTTCTTTCCATTTGGCGGAGATAAGCAAACCACGCTTCCGGGGTTTTATATCCGAAAGTTTCTTTCATGGAAGTGAACGTGGTGTGATACCGGAAATAGTTACTTCCCGGAGCAGTAATTGCATAAAGGAAGTTCGCTTTATCTTTCTCCTCCGATTTCACATAACGTTGAGGAATGCAGGTGCCGAGTCCTACTGTTTCTTTGGCATATTTCACTGTATCGTTTACGGGCCAGTCCGTACCCCAGCTTCCTACAAGACCTTTATGGTCGGAGAAAGATTTGGAATTACCTACAATATCCTGAACTCCTGTGCAGAATATCTCTTTTTTGAGCGGTTCGTCAAAGAAAGCCTCGATACGGAGATCTCGGTGTCCGGCATAGAGGGTATACCGTGTCGTCATATCCAGTTCCGAACCTTGATATTGCCAGCCGGTCACTTCGATTTCTGCAATGACACGTACCGGTCCATAGGAGATGATACGTTCCGTGCGGGTCTCCACCGGAGTGACGTGTATTGCTTTCTGTCCATCCCAACCTTTCAAGGCACCCGGACCGCAGCTGTCAAATACCCGCAGCACATCATCCCCGAATCCTTTGGTTAGCTGTTCATCCGTAGGATAGAATTGTGATTCCTTGATTTCCAGTCCTTTGTTGAACTTGCCATATATATCCGGCGTCTGCTTTTCATTGAAATAAAGACGATAGCCTACTAATTCCGATTCCAACACCGGACCGTGAGGACGTACCATACTATATATATTGCTGGTACCAGGAATGGTAATAGCCTGTACCCGTTGATGTTTCCCTTTGCGGTGGTCTGTGATAAACATATCAGCATAAACCCGTTCAGGATAAGTCTTCGTGCTCTTTTCCGAAGAAAGAGTAATCCGGAATGTTTTTCTGCCCTGGGCAGGGAGTTCGGTAACGAATGCCAATTCATCCATTTTGCGGTCCCTGTTCAAGTCATCCAGTTGGGAAGGTATTTCATCGCTTCCTTCCATGACTACGGCAGACTTTACCTTGAACCCCATTTGAAGCTCGCGTAGGCTGATCACTACCGGTGCATCCGTTTGTGGTTGGTTCCAGTTATTATGTACCTCTATCGTAATCGTCTTTTCCTGTTTCTGAGCCAAGGTGGGTAGGACGACGCTCCCTAAAAGGAAAGCGATAATAAGAATATTCTTTTTCATGCTTCTAAAGCTGATATTATACGTTGTATTTCTTTGTCACAAAAGTAACGGAAAAAATAGCAGACCGTCTATCTTTTAAGGATAAAATAGTCTGCTATTTGAGCTTTTTACTCTATATAATGATATTGTGGTTTTCTTCTTTTTTTCTGGAATGTATCTTATTTGAGGCTCAGAATCTGTCCTTTTGCACCCAGTTCTTCATAAACTTTTCCGTCGACAGTCAGGTTTTTGGCATTCTTGACATTTAATATATTGTTACCCTTTGCCGATTCTACATAAACGTTTTCTAAAGTAACTCCGTCTACCTGGCTGATAACAACTCCATCCGTAGCTTCCGTCATAACAACGTTTTTAACCGTCACATTGCTGATTGGCATTTCCGGAAGACCGTTGAAGAACATCGCACGCCCCGAACCTCTGCAAACAATATTTGAAATATGAATATTACGGAATGCCGGAGTTTCTTCCGTTACCGGAGGAATGGCAGTCTTCATACGATTCAGCAAATCTTCTTCCGATTCTTCTCCTGCACCTTTTCCGCCGTAGAACAAATCGAACAATAGCGGCTCGTTCGGTATATTAATCATGTTGATGTTATTAATGTAGATGTTTTCTACCACACCGCCACGTCCGCGAGTACTCTTGAAGCGCAAACCTACATCCGTACCCATGAATGTGCAGTCTTCTACATAGATATTCTTCACGCCTCCGGACATCTCGCTACCTACCACGAATCCTCCATGCCCGTGCAGTACTGTATTATTCTTCACAATCACATTCTGACAAGGTTCTCCGCGACGGCGACCATCTTCGTCTTTACCCGACTTGATACAAATCGCGTCATCTCCCGCATCAAATACGCTGTTGATAATCAGCGCATTCTTGCAAGATTCCAAATCAATCGCGTCACCATTCTGTGAGTACCATGGATTGATAACCATAATATTATTAACTGTGAAATCTTCGCAGGACAACGGATGCAGACACCAGCTCGGAGAGTTCTTGAAAGTTACGCCTTCCAACAACACTTTCTTGCTTTTCACAATGCTGAGCAACACCGGACGCAACCACGGACGGATTTCAGCCCATTCTTCATCTGTATTAATCCCTTCGGGTACGTTGAAATCTTTGCAAGCCATAGCCCCTTTCAGCGAACCTGCGGTGGGATACCATATCTCCTGTTTCTCATCCAGGACACCGCCCGAATTGACCAGTTTCTTCCACTGTGAAGCAGTCAGTTTCTCTTTCTTCACCGGACGCCAGCAATCTCCGTTACCATCAAACGTGCCATAGCCGGTGATAGCGATATTCTCCGCATTCCGTGCCGAGATCGGTGACTGGCAACGACGGGTTTCCAACCCTTCAAAAGAAGTGTCGATGATAGGATATGCTTCGAAGTCGCCTGTGAAAAGTACCAATGCATTCTGTTCTGTATAAAGATTCACATTACTCAGCAACTCGATAGGACCGGTCAACCAGATACCTTCAGGGATAATCACTTTTCCCCCACCACGTTGGTTGACGTCTTTGATCGCATCATTGATCGCCTTTGTATTCAGGAATAATCCATCTCCTTTGGCTCCG
>ENA-OQJF01000128-OQJF01000128.1-human-gut-metagenome-genome-assembly--contig:-NODE-128-length-19414-cov-2.931405_pt1 | contig 19414 bp, 14 predicted proteins | sample MGYA00242595_ERZ504761 | MGnify/ENA primary metagenome ERZ504761 (study PRJEB26092, sample SAMD00036367) | human gut metagenome | host: Homo sapiens | study: EMG produced TPA metagenomics assembly of...
AATGGGTATGTTTGTCTATAGCAAAAAGTATTACCACATTACTCCTTCCCAGGACATTGCAAAGTACAATCTCGTTATTTCCTTTAGGAAAATTATGATAGAAAACAGTATCCATTTGTTCGTCTTCGAATAATTCTAAAGGAACAGGTGTGAAACGGGGGGAGTCATACAGAATGTTAACCCGTTTATACGGATATCTTAGAGTTTCTGTATCGGTTAACATTTCCTTTAGATTAGCCGTCATAGAGTATCCGGTATTGACAGGATACGGAACAAAGCAGAAATCATTATCTGTCAGTGGGTTATAGATAGAAAAAGAAAATCCATCCGCACTGAGGCGGATGGATAATGTATATTGTTCCGATTTTGTAAAATCGATACGTTCAGTCATTCTTATTCCCAGTTACCTGCGTTATTGTTAGGCTGTTCGATATCACCCACTCTTAAACCGCAATATTTGCCCAGTTTGGTTTGTAAGGTCTTTAAGGTTAGCCAATTCTTGAGCATTCAAACCACCCAAATATGTTTCATACGGAGTTTGAGCTTGGAATAAATGCAAAGGGGCACCTGATTTTGTTGTATCGTTACGGATAGCCATTTCAAACTGTGCACCGTTTGCCGAAAAGGAACATATCTCATAGAGTCGGCATTGAAGCCTTTCGGGAAGATAGTGTCCAGCACGGCTACCCACATGGTATCGCGTTTGAAGTTTTCCAATCCCCATTTCTTGACTTCTGCATAGTTGCCCGTCTTTTTGGCCTTATTGATGATGTTGATAGCCTTCTTTTCAGTCAAGCCGTCTTCCAACTGCTTGTCGTCCAATTCACCCTGCTTGAAGATAACGGAAGTTTCTGATTCTTTACGAAGTCAATCAACGTATCGAAGCTGGCAGTATATTGCTAGGTTGTGTCAAACCACGGTATTACTAACTGCGCTTTACGAATGTCGATAAGGCGGGCAAGTTACTGCTGACGTCTCTTTGTTTCTTGGCTTTTTCAAAGTTTATAGGACCCATGATGCTGGCATAGCAAATACGTAAACCAAAGCCGAGGGCACACAAGACCTAAAACGATAATTAAAACTGTTTCATGATAAATATGTTTTTTAGTTGTTATATTCGCACCGCAAAAATAAAAGAAATAAATTTAAAAACGACAGTTCCCGTTACTTTTTTCTCTTACAAAAATGATAAATAACTATTTAGAAAGGCAAATTAAGGAAAATTTTCCTTATGAACCAACTTTAGAGCAGGAAATTGCTGTAAAATCTCTTTCAGAGTTTCTTCTGTCTACCTTGGCGGATGAAGTTTTCATCCTCAGAGGCTATGCCGGTACTGGTAAAACATCTCTAGTAGGGGCATTGGTGAAAACGATGAACCAGTTGCAGCAAAAGTCTGTTTTACTGGCTCCAACGGGACGTGCGGCAAAAGTTTTTTCGGCCTATGCGGGACATTCTGCCTTTACTATCCATAAGAAAATATATAGACAACAGTCTTTTTCTAATGAAATCAGTAATTTTTCGATTAATGACAATCTTGCTACAAATACTTTGTTTATTGTTGATGAGGCTTCGATGATTTCTAATGAAGGGTTGTCGGGCAGTGTATTCGGTACGGGACGTTTGTTGGATGACTTGGTGCAGTTCGTGTATTCGGGACAAGGTTGCCGTCTTTTGTTAATGGGAGATACGGCACAGCTTCCGCCGGTGGGAGAGGAGTTAAGTCCCGCGTTGTTTGCCGATGCATTGAAAGGATATGGACTTGAAGTTCGTGAGGTCGATTTGACTCAAGTAGTTCGTCAGGTGCAACAATCCGGCATCTTGTGGAATGCGACTCAATTGCGGCAATTGATAGCAGCAGATGAATGCTATTCGTTACCAAAGATAAAAGTGACCGGCTTTCCGGATATACAAGTCGTTCCGGGAGTAGAATTGATAGAAAAGCTGACCGATTGTTATGACCATGACGGAATGGATGAAACGATTGTGATTTGTCGCTCTAATAAACGCGCGAACTTATATAATAATGGAATACGTGCGCAGATACTTTGGCGGGAAGATGAATTGAATTCCGGAGATATGTTAATGGTAGCCAAGAATAATTATTATTGGACGGAGAAATATAAAGAAATGGATTTCATAGCCAACGGAGAGATTGCAATTGTTCGCCGTGTCCGTCGTACCCGTGAAATGTACGGCTTCCGTTTTGCGGAAGTCACTCTCAGATTTCCCGATCAGAATGATTTTGAATTGGATGCTAATTTGTTGTTGGATACTCTACATTCAGATTCGCCTGCATTACCGAAAGCGGATAATGACCGGTTATTTTACACAGTGCTGGAAGATTATATCGATATTCCCAATAAACGTGACCGGATGAAGAAGATGAAAGCTGACCCACATTATAATGCGTTACAAGTGAAGTATGCGTATGCGGTCACTTGTCATAAGGCACAAGGTGGCCAGTGGCAGAATGTGTTCCTGGATCAGGGATATATGACGGATGAATACTTGACTCCCGATTACTTTCGTTGGTTGTATACGGCGTTTACTCGTGCGACGAAGACGTTGTATTTGGTGAATTATCCGAAAGAACAAGTGGAGTGATTTAGTTGAAAAAAACAGTAGATTAAAGGAGAAGTTCCCAATCTACTGTTTTTTTGATTCTATCTAAGAAGACAAGTTCCTGTCATTAGATTTTTTCAGGCTTTGGCACAAAGAGTTTTAGCACTTTGTTAGTGACTGATTATCGGAAGTTGTTTGGCTGTACACGTTGACCATTGTCATTATTTGTATCTGCCACATCCCACCAGATTTTCGTTCCCTGGTTGTCGCCCATCGGCCGGTTGGGGTTAAAGGATTCACTTTGAGGGTATTTGATCCGTTTGATGAACTTACCTTCAGGCACGTCACCGTCCGAGTTGTTTTCTTCGATATTCAGCAATTCAGGATAATCTGTACGGCGGAATTCTGCCCAACCTTCATTGCCGTTCGGGAAGATCGAAATCCATTTTTGGGTGATGATCTCTTTCAAGGCTTTCTCCTTGTCACTTCCGGATACATCTTGTTTGTTCTTCAATCCGTCAATATAGGCTTGTTTTTTAGCCTCATCAATATTATAGTAATCCATGGACGCTCTAATTCCGTCAATATAATATTGCTCAACTGAGCCTGTCGTCCAATTTCTGAGAGCAGCTTCTGCCAACATGAACCGACTCTCCGCATAGCTCATCCAAACCAGTTCGCGAGCTTCGCTAAACCAATAGTTATCATCTAAATTATTATGATCCGAACTTATCAGTTTATTACATCTTACAGGAGAGTAACTTTTTGTCGCATCCTCTCCTTGTACATCCATATTACCAATCGGACATCCGGCAAAGTCCTTATTGCTTTCTTTGGCTTCCTTAAGATCTGAAAATGGACTTGGGCGCCACCACAGTATTTCGCATCGGGGATCTAATACTTCAGATTCATTTTTATAGGCCTTTTCCAAATCTTTCGACATAACCATTTGCGCTCCCCAACCGAATATCAGCGCATGGATATTTTCAGATCCGCCGCCTCCTTCACCACCTTTGTCGATAGGGGCAACTTTCGGTACAGTTCTCATGTTGTCTGCATTGCTTTGCATCAAACCATAAGTACTCTCGATTGCTTTTTTCCCTTCTTCTTGGGCACGATCCGGATCGACATTTGAAATACGAAGCGCCAGACGCAAACGTAAAGTATTGGCAAAGCGTAACCATTTGTTGATGTCGCCTCCATAGCAACGGTCATTACTTCCTTTTCCTTCTCCCCAGTTCAAACCTTTGTCGGGTTTGATGTTGGTGATAGCTTCATCCAGCAGTTTGAACATAGCATCGTACACATCCTTTTGGCTGGTATATGAAATATACTGTGTCGGGGGTAACATTCCTTTTATGTAGTACGACAATGGAATATCACCGTATGTATCTGTCTGCATAGAAATGAGGAATGCATAATAAATACGGGTTACGTAGAACTCGTTCCAGTATTTGTCTTTATTGACGAAATGACAGACTTTGATAATTTGTGCATATTCGTTTGCAGTACGGTCATTATAGAAATGATCCCATCTGTTTCTGGACCAGTCGTCAGTATATACGTATGTGCAGGCTTTTTCATGGAAACCGGCAGATGTATTTGCCATATAGCCGGCATAAATGTCATGAGTTAAGTTGGTGGTTACCTGATAATCATTGTAAGGTCCCTCATTCGTTAGATTACGGAACAAACTACCAATTGAAGTTTCTGCTTCTTTTAATGCTTTTATATCAGCTTCAGGCAGTTCATAATCAATATCAATGCCTTCAGGACTTACATCGGTATTAGAAGTACCCGGTGAATAAGGAGGTTCGTACGGGTTGGTGTTCATTTCATCAAAATCTGAGCAAGCTGCTAGAGCAAGTAGAGATGCGAATGCAAGTGTTTTATAATAGAATTTCATAACTTCTTTTTATGTTTAGATTAGAAACCAAGATTAATAGAAAGACCGAATGTACGTGTGTAAGGAACAGACATATAATCGATAGCTTGAGAGAACATACTTGTGTCATAACCTCCTTCGGGACTTGTTCCCGGTGTATGTTTCATCAGGTAAGCCAAGTTACGGGCAACGAATGCTACGTTCAGTGAAGTTAAAGGAGTCTTCTTCAGTATGGATTTCGGGAAAGAATAACCTAATGACAATTCTTTCAATTTAATGAATGAAGCATCGTATACGAATTCTTCGGCCATACCACTCATTGATGTGTAATATCTTTGAGCATTCATAGCTGTTGAGTTTACAGTACCGTCGGCGGTCACACCCGGAGCAACGATTTTCCAGCCATTCTCTGCATTACCACGATTAGCGGTGCGTGCTGCCAATCCTGTGCTGGTTGCCATTGCCTCGGATACAGAAACAATGTCACCACCAAATTTCATATCGAACAATGCAGAAAGAGTAAATCCTTTGTAGGTGAATGATGGAGAAACGGACATTAATAAGTCCGGTTCAATATTACCGATCGGATGATCCAATGTGTATTGGAAAGCGTCTTCACCGGAGACCTTGGTCGGACGGCCTTGTTTATTAACTATCATATTACCGTTTTCATCACGCTTGTACAGGTTTTTGGCATAAATTTCACCCAAGCGGTGTCCTACGCGTGTACCGACATTGATTGGGAAATTTGCATCTCCATTGAAGAAGAGATAATCAACGCCATCTGCCAGTTCTTTTACTTTAGATACATTCCTGGATAAGTTGATATTCAAATCGAACGTGAAATCTTTCGTTTGTACAGGAGTAGAATATAGCATGAATTCGAATCCTTGGTTGACAATTAAACCGGAGTTAATCATTTTACCACCACTCCAAGGAGCCGGTGCAGGGACTTTCATGATCTGGTTCTTGGTACGGCTGTTGTAATAAGTGAAGTCGAATCCTAGACGATTATTGAGGAATTTCATATCCAAACCGGCTTCATACGAGGAGGAAATCTCCGGCTTCAACTGGTCATTCTTTTAATATCAGATTTTGTGATATTGAGCACTCCGTTGCTGAATGCATAGCTCAATGTATTATACAGGTTGTATGGTTCTGTATCTTTACCTACTTGTGCGGCAGATAGGCGAACTTTGGCAAATGTGAGCCATGAAGGTAATGTCTTGTCTAATGAACGAAGAAAATCTGTTATGATGAAACTTAAGTTTGCAGATGGATAGAAGAATGAACGGTTGCTGGAGGGTAATGTGGACGACCAGTCGTTACGTGCAGTCAAGTCCATTGACAAATACTCTTTCCATGCAAGTTGTGCAGATGCAAATACAGAGTTGGTAGCGCGTTCGTGTCCATCTTCAGCAGCACTGTTCAGAATGTTTGCGGCATTGAATATCCATTGGTTCTTGTTTACCATGTCTTTTGTTTCAGCCGACAAGGTCTCAAATTTCTGATACATGAAGTTGGCACCTACTGTGTAGCCGATACGGAAATTTTCTCCGATACGGTTGTCTCCGGCAAGGATAAATTCTGCATTTGACTCAAAGAAGTTTTCCTCACTGCGGCTCATACGGTCATCGGTAATGTTTTCGATAGTTTTACCGATACCGTTCGATAAGTCGGTGCTTTGAACACGTGTACGGTAATAGTCGAATGCATATTTGGCGCTAAAGTGTAACCAGTCGGTAAAGTTGATTTTTGCGTTGTAGTATCCGAAAGCTCTCCAACGTTCGTCAGAATTATGGCGCTGGTCTTGTACGTAATATGGATTTTCCAATCCGGGGTTCGGGCCTGCCCAATTCACGTGTGCGGAGTTTTCTGTTGAATAATTCTTTAAATCATCCAAAGACACGTTGTGCGGAATACCGATTAACTGTGCAATAACTCCATAACTTCCGAAATAGGGACGATCTTCTGCCTTGGTTCGTGATAAGGAGACTTTTCCTTCCATAGAGAGATATTTGTTCATTTCTGCACCGGCGTTCAGGTCAATATTTATCTTATCCAATTTCTCGTTCGGGAATAAACCTTTATTGTTAGAACTGCCGAAAGATGCACGGAAATGAGACTTGTCGGTTACATTACTGATAGACACATTATGGTTGTGGGCAAAACCGGTGTTGAAATAATCTTCCAATTTGTTTCCATACTTAGAATAAGCACGTTGTTCTCCGTTCCAGGCTTCTACCATGTGTCCATCCAATTCGCTACCCCAACTACTGCTCGCAGCCTTATTGTAAACACCGTCTGTTCCTTGACCGTAGCGTTCCTGCATTTTCAGTGTTTCAGCTACTGTGCTCCATGTGAAGTTCCCGCTATAACGAACACCGAATCCTTCTTTTTTTGAACCTTTTTTGGTTGTTATCAGGATGACACCATTACCGGCACGTGAACCGTAGAGAGCGGCAGCATTCGGACCTTTCAGTACAGAAATGGTTTCGATGTCATCGGGATTAATGTCGACAGAGGCACCGCCACGGTCTACACCGCCATAGTAAGAAGCGTCAGAACTGTTGTTGTCGCTGAAAGGCACACCATCGATAATCCATAAAGGTTGGTTATTGTCTGATAAGGAGGAATTACCACGAATCGTAATCTTGGTGGAACCTCCCAAACCTGTACCTGCCGTATTCATCTGAAGACCTGCCACTTTTCCTTGCAAAGCGCTTGTCACAGAAGGATCTCCGGTCTTGTTCAGCTGGTCGCTTTTTATTTCCTGAACTGCATATCCCAGCATTTTCTTTTCGCGTTTGATACCTAATGCGGTAACGACGACTTCATCGATAACTTGAGTATCGTCCGACATCGTGACATTGAGAGTCGGTTTGTTGCCCGGAATCTCTAATGTCTTATATCCTATATAGGAAAATACCAATACAGGCTGTTCACCGCTGACCTTGAGGGTATAATTGCCATCCATGTCTGTAATGGTACCATTACTTGTTCCTTTTTGCAGGATACTGACACCAATCAGCATTTCTCCTTTAGTATCGATGACTTGTCCGGTAATCGTGTGTTCCTGGCCAACTTGTTGTTGGTTGGTTTGTTGCGCATTTTTTTCTGACAGGTATACAATATTGTCTTCTACCTTGTACGAAATGCTTGTTCCGCTCAGAAGAGAGTTGAGGACTTGTTCTAAAGAAGCGTCTTTTACATTCACTGCCTCTACTTGGGTGGCAGATAACTTGTCGTTATAAAAGAATTGATACTTAGACTGGGACTGTATCTGTTTAATAACAGTTCCTAAGTTTGTGCGTGTAGTTGATAATGTCAACTGTGCGGTAGCCCATTGTAATGGGATTGCCATGAAAATTAAAACCAATAAAGCTCGAAGTAAGTTCGACTTTTGAATAGAATGATTGCTTTCCATACATTTAATTTAATGGTTGTATAAAAATTATTGAACTAATAAAAGAAGTCTTATTTTCTTCTTTTATAAATAAAACAATGCTAACGCAATAAACACTTAGTCTAATTTATCTTTTTTTCTTTATATAATTAAGAGTATTATGATTTCGTGTGTAAATCCCTTTGTACTATCATTGCAGTGCTTCTCATTTAAGAGTTGTGACATGGGCTTGGCACAGTTGTGCCACCACGGTGTCATTGTTGTGACAAGCCCGTGGCACAGTTGTGCCAATGCTGTGTTGCAGTTATGTCAATTGGGAGACCGGATTACCAGTCATAGTCTTCAACGTATGCATCAAATTCTTGTGTGGTGGTAACTCCGCAGTTTCTGAGGATATTCAGTATATGCTGTTGTTCGGAAGGAGAGAGTAAACGTTCGCCTTTACGGGCACGATAGTAGGTTCTGCGTCCTAAATAATTCATTAGGTGCAGGATAACGGTTTGCATTTGTTTATAAGGTAGATTCTCTAAGATTCCGATGAATCCTTGGGCGTATCGTACTTTTGTACTGGAACGGTAATGGGGACAGCCGCCTTTCACGGTAGACAGATATTTGGGACTGATGATAATCCAGTGTTCTATGTTTTCCGGTACGCTTTGTTCTGTAAGTTGTCTTAGGCAGGTACCTGCTTGGGGGCATTGTCGGTTAAGGCACATCGAATATTGATAAGGGACTTTTGCAAAGTCAATTTTTTCTTCCATGATTTGTAGATGTTTGTTGAGCAAAAGTAGTGAAAACTTATTGAAAAATAGCCTGAAAGCAAAGAAGTTTACTTTCAGGCTACTACTTTTAGTCGAAATCTCAATGAATAGCCGCTTTCAGAAGTGAACTGAAGGACAGCAATTGAAATAGCGGCACACTATTGAATAAAGGATTATTGCTCTTTAGAGAAAGAATAAGGCATATCTTCTTCTTTCGTACCTCTGTTCATATTCGGTTGATTACTCATATCTACTTTGATGATACCACCTTTGAATAATTCTTCGTGGCGAAGATAATTTTTAGTATAGTCAGTGCCGTTTACGTTCATCGAATTGACATAGAAGTTCTTTTTACTGTTGTTTGGGGCATCAATCACCAAACTGTTGCCATTCTCAAAATGAAGTGTGGCTTTCTTGAATAAAGGAGCGCCTACGATATATTCATCCGTTCCCGGACAAACAGGATAGAAACCTAATGCAGAGAATACATACCAGGCGGAAGTTTGTCCGTTGTCTTCGTCGCCGCAATAACCGTCAGGCCCCGGAGTGTACATTCTGTCCATGACTTGGCGCAACCAGTACTGGGCTTTCCAGGGCTGGCCCGCATAATCATATAAATAAATCATGTGCTGGATAGGCTGATTGCCGTGTGCATAATTACCCATATTCATAACGGTCATTTCGCGAATTTCATGAATCACCTGTCCATAGTAACTGTCATCGAATACGGGAGGTACGGCAAAAACGGAGTCCATCATAGTGACGAACATCTCTTTTCCGCCCATTAAGTCGATTAGCCCTTGCGGATCATGGAACACAGACCAGGTGTAGTGCCAGCTATTTCCTTCTGTAAAGGCATCGCCCCATTTCAATGGAGAGAATGGTGACTGGAATGTACCGTCTTCATTGCGTCCGCGCATTAATTTAGACTCCTTGTCGAAGAGATTTTTGTAATTCATGGCACGCTTTGCAAAAAGATTGATCTCTTTTTTCGGGCGTTTCAGTTCTTTTGCCAGTTTGTAGATACACCAGTCGTCGTATGCATATTCCAGTGTACGTGCTGCATTCTCGTTGATTTTCACATCGTATGGTACATATCCCAGCTTGTTATAATATTCATGTCCCAAGCGTCCTGTTGAAGATACTTCAGGATGTACATTCTCTGTTCCATGCAGCAATCCTTCATACAGCGTTTTTATATCGTCCACTTTCACGCCTTTCATGTAAGCATCTACCAGAACAGAAGCAGAATTATTACCTACCATACATCCTCTGTGTCCCGGACTTGCCCATTCGGGGAAGAACCCGCTTTCTTTATATGTATTGATAAGCCCTTCCTGCATCTCCTTGTTAACCGAAGGATACATCAGATTCAGTAACGGGAACAGACATCGGAACGTATCCCAAAAACCTGTGTCGGTATACATATATCCCGGCAATACTTGTCCGTTATATGGACTGTAATGAATCGGCCGGCCGTTCGCGTCCAGTTCGTAGAACTTGCGCGGGAACAGGAGTGAACGGTATAAACAGGAATAGAATGTACGATATTGATCCAGATTGCCGCCTTCCACTTCAATTTTTCCTAATACCTGGTTCCATGCTTCTTTTCCTTTCTTGGCTACTTGCTCGATATTATCCTTGCCCAGTTCTTTCATGTTGACAGCCGCCTGTTCGAAGCTGATAAAAGAAGAAGCAATCCTTGCGTGCACCTGTTCGCCCTTATGTGTCCGGAAACCGATAATAGCTCCGGCATGGTCAGTTGTTTGTTCGGTAACGTTTTCTTGAAGATTGCTATTGGCTACTGTTGCTTTGTATGTGAAAGGCTTGTCGAACTCGATGATAAAGTAATTCTTGAAGTTTTCGGGAACTCCTCCGCTATTGCGGGTGGTATAGCCGATAATCTTGTTTTCCTCCGGAATCACTTTGACATACGAGCCTTTGTCGAAAGCGTCCACTATGATATAAGAATGTTCATTTTCCGGGAAAGTGAAGCGGAAAAGGACAGCGCGTTCCGTCGGGGCCATTTCCGTCACGACGTCATGTTCGGCGAGATATACTTTATAATAATAAGGAGTGGCGATCTCCCCTTTGTGGGCAAACCAGCTTGCGCGCTTTTCTTCGTTAAACTCCGGTTTGCCTACTACGGGCATGATAGAGAACTGTCCGTAGTCGTTAATCCACGGACTGGGTTGATGCGTCTGCTTGAAACCGCGAATCTTGTTAGCGGTATAAGTGTATTGCCAGCCGTCACCCATTTTTCCTGTCTGCGGGGTCCAGAAGTTCATCCCCCAGGGACGGGCAATGGCCGGATAAGTATTACCTGTTGATAATTCGAAAGTAGACTGGGAACCCATTAGCGGGTTGACATACTGTGTCCAGTCTTTGGCTTTGGCAAAGAATGTGCAAGCAAGTACACAAATTATTATTAATAGTCTTTTCATGGCGTATATGTTTTAATAGTAAGCAATCAAACGTATTATCTCACTCCCCATTTCGTGGGTTGGGCGGTCATTTTGATTTCCATTGTTCCTCCGTTTGCAATATCCTGATGATGGAAGAATGGGGTATTCAACGGTTGGCCGTTCAGTGTTACGCTTTCAATATATTTGTTCTTCTTTTCGTTGTTTTTTACTACGATACTGAATGTCTTTTCTTCGGGCAGATTAATAACTGCCTTGTCGAAGGCGGGACGTCCGATAGAATATATCGGTTTGCCGGGACATACCTGATAGAATCCCATAGAATTGAGTATATACCAGGCAGACATTTGTCCGCAGTCTTCATTACCTGACAGTCCGTCTGTACTGTTGGCATATTGGCTTTGATAAACACTGTCTACCAGTTCCTGTGTTCTCCACGGGCGGTTGACGTAGTTGTACAGGTGAATGACGTGATGACTCGGTTCATTGCCGTGCGCATATTGTCCGATAAGGCCGCTGATGTCTGACGAAATCATTTCTCCTTCGAGTGATGAATCTGCCGTAAACAGTGAGTCGAGTTTTTGTACAAAAGCGTCTTCACCTCCCATTAGATTAACCAATCCATCTACATCGTGAGGTACAAACCAAGTCCATTGCCAAGCTGTTCCTTCGCAATAATCATCGCTGCGGTGAGTAGAGGCACGTGGGTTGAACGGGGTACGCCATTCACCTTTTGAATCCAGTCCGCGCATGAAGCGGGTAGATTTGTCGAAATAAAACTCGTAGGCTTTGGCAAAACGTTCGTATTTGGCTTTTGTTTCAAAGTCGCTCATTGCTTCAGCGAAGATAGAAATACACCAGTCGTCGTATGCATATTCCAACGCTTTGGCTACCGATTCATTTTCACGGTCGCAAGGAATGTAGCCGATTGCGTTCTTGTAATATTTGGCTTTCGGCATAAGGTGGGGTAACACCAGGGCCGGGCATTTAATACCGGTAGTGTCATATTCCGCAGCGCGCAGAGATGCTTTGTATGCTTCTTTGGCATCAAAATTACGGTAACCTTTCATATATGCATCCACGATGACCGGAACGGCATGATAACCAATCATAGTACCGGTATAGTTGGAGCCCAGATCCCACATCGGGTATATTCCGCCTTCCTGATGTTTTTTGATGAGCGAATTGATAAACTGATTGTTCAGATCCGGGTCGATAATTGTCATTAACGGATGTAGTGCACGGAAGGTGTCCCATAAAGAGAATACAGTATACAGGGGATTGATTGTATCTCCCTGATGTACTTCGAGATCCATTCCCAGGTAACGTCCATCTGCGTCCGTGAACAGGTTCGGACTGATAGCCGTATGATATAGAGCGGTGTAGAAGATCGTTTTGTCGTCCTTGTCGGGAGTCGTAATATCTATCTTTGACAGATACTGATTCCAAGCGGAGCGTGCATTCTTGCGCACTTTATCGAAATCCCAGCCGGGTATCTCCGATTCTACATTCTTGCGTGCACCGGCTATGTCGACGGCAGATACACCTACTTTAACCAGTACTTGTTCATCTTTGGTGGTATTAAAGTGTAATAAAACTTTGCAGACAGGAAGCCGCTTGCCGTTATCCATAGTGATAGAATCGGTCACCAACGTATAAGAGAACGGCTTGGAGAACTTGGCATAGAAATTAATATATTGGTCGAAAGCCCAATAAGTTGTTTTCTTATGTCCGCAGATTTCCGTGTCGCTGATAACCTCGATCCCCATGTCGGAATTAGTCTGCCGTTGCAGGCTGTAATCCAAGTCAAGAATAAATCCGGCTTCGGAACTTTCGGGGAAGGTGTAGCGATGGATAGCGCCACGTTTGGTAGCCGATATCTCGGCTTTTACCTGATAAGTGTCCAGAAAAACGGAATAATATCCCGGTTCTGCCGTTTCATTCTCGTGCGAGAAGGCGGAGGAATACGCTAATTGCTGACTTTGCGGATCAGTGGTCTGATATCGCTGTTCGCCGACAGTCGGCATGAGTAGTACGTCGCCGTAGTCACAACATCCTGTGCCACTGACGTGCGTGTGTGAGAATCCGTTAATGGTAGAGTCTTCATAATAATAGCCTGAACAGGCGTCCCAGCCATCAATCCGGGTATCCGGGCTTGGCTGGATCATTCCGTGCGGAACTACTGCTCCGGGAAACGTATGCCCGTGTCCGCCGGTACCGATAAAGGGATTGACAAAAAACGCTATAATCTTTCTCATTAGTGGGAGCTGTACAGGAGTTGAGTGCGAAGAATCCTCCTAAACATCCTACTATCAGGAATGTTTTTAGTTTCATGGTAGTAATAGCTTTTAGTTTTGCCGAAAGCAATCCCTTTATTTCGGGGAAATAAAGATATTGCTTCCTACAATTTTATAATCAATAGGTATAGAGTTTTGTAATGACGTTAGCACAGAATCGATCGTCGACTTTCTTCTCAGTACACCGGAGTAAGTCTTATCCGCCCGGATGTCCGGTGACAGGATAATCTTCACGTCATAAAAACGTTCCAGTGCTTTCGTAATGGTAAAGATATCGGCCTTTTGGAATGGAATCAGGTTGTCGTGCCATACGGCGTCCAACTTAGCATCCACCTGTTTCACAGTCAACCGTCCACTTTTTTTGTTTAACTCGGCACGTTGGCCGGGGGCGAGAATAATCTGCCCTTCCTCCTTATTGCCTTTCACTTCAATTTCACCTTCAATCAGTGTTGCTTCCGCTACCCGGCAATTCTTATCGGATTTAAAGTTGAATGTGGTTCCCAATACACGTACACGCATAGCGTCGCTTTGTACGGTAAATGGTTTATGACGGTTCTTTGTTACCTCAAAATAGGCTTCTCCTTCCAGATAGACATTACGTTCTTTTTCAGAAAACTCGCGTGGATACTTTAAGGTCGCAAGGTTGTTCAGCCAGACTCTGGTACCGTCCGGTAGAACCACTTCCTTTACGATACCTTCGTTGGCAACGGCGACCATTAATTGCTGGTCTGCCCCGTTATGATAGAACCAGTACCCGGCTCCGCCTCCCATAAGAAGAATGACGGCAATAACGGCAGCATATCTCATCCAACGATGCATACGCAGCAGTTTGGCCTGTTTCCCTTTTGCTTCATCCAACTTTTTGTATAACAGCTTTTCAGCATGAGCTATCCGTTGTTCGTCGGCATATCGGTCGAATTTACCCAAATGATAAATTTCTTCCATGCGAAAGAGTTGACGGGCATTTTCTTCCGATTCTTTCATCCAAGCATTTACTTCGATGATTTCTTCTTCCGAGCATTGCCCAGTCAAATATTTATTCATTATGTCTTCACTTAGATTTCTCATTTTCTTTTCCTTCATATAAATAATACAATTCAGAACCTAAAAACACTTAGCTTACTTGCACAAAAATAAAACTATAATGATCCAAAGAGGATCTAGACGACTGCGTAAGTACTTCAGTGCCTTGTACATATGTGCTTCTACCGTGCGTAGTGAAACCCCGAGGACATCGGCTATCTCTTTGTTTTTCATATCATGCAGATAGCTGAGTTTGAAAACTTCTTTGCACTTGTCCGGAAGTTCGTTGATTGCATCGTAGATTTCTTTCCGTAGTTCCCGGTCTTCAATCCTCCGGATCACTTCGTTGTTGTCCGGTTGATAGAATTCGGCACGCCTTTGGTTAATTTCTTCCATGGCGGCGCAGTAGCCGTCTTCCACATTGCGATGTTTCAGGACGTTGAGAGCACGGGTGTAAACGGCACGATAGAGAAAGGCTTGGATCTGATCTCCTATCTCTATGGTGTCTTTCCGCTTCCATAATTCTACAAATACATCCTGCACTACGTCCTCCGCTTCTTCCTCACCCACCAGACGGGTGGCGTAGAAAATCAGGTTGGGATAGTATCTGCGGAACAGTGCTTTATAAGTAATATCGAAGTTTTCGTTCATGCTCTCGGTCAGTTAAGTTTGGTTTTATTTATGGATTCTTTTCTTCGAATATGACGCCTATTGCTTTAGGGGTGTTACTCATTTCGAATTCCACAGTAGCTCCGCTCATGATCTGTTCATGGGTGAGATAAGTCTTATCGTAAGGTTGGCCGTCCACTTTGATTGACTGGATATAGATATTTTCTTTGTTTACGTTCGGAGCGAGTACTGTAAAAGTCTTGCCATTGGCGAGATGCAGCTTGATTTCCGGAAATAGGGGAGTGCCTATTTCATATCTTCCGCTGACCGGATTTACAGGATAGAATCCCATAGCACTGAATACGTACCATGCCGACATCTGTCCGCAGTCTTCGTTGCCGCAAAGGCCAGCCGGTTCGTTCTTGTAGAGCTCATTCATTACTTTTGCCACGTAATATTGAGTCCGGTCATTGAATCCTATCGAATTGAACAGGTAGATAACGTGGTGGCTCGGTTCGTTGCCGTGCGCGTATTGACCGATCATTCCTGTGCTGAAAAGTGGGAGCTCGTCATCTTCGGACGGATGATAGGTAAACATACTATCCAGCTTTTCCGCAAACCGGTTTTTGCCTCCTACGAGATTGACCAGTCCGTCAACATCATGCTGTACAGACCAGAAATATTGCCATCCGTTGCTTTCGCAAATATGCGGAGTATAGTCGTCTGCTTTGAAATCTTTGATAAAGACGCCTTTGTCATCACGCGGTTGCATGAATGAAGTGGCCGGGTTATAGACATTCTTGTAGTTTTGCGAACGTTTATAGAATTCGTCTGCAATATCTTTCTTGCCCATTTTCTGTGCCATTTCGGTCGATGCAGTAGTCATCGAAAGCATATTCCAGTGTTTTGGATAACGACCAGTTTTCTGCGTTATAGCTATCCGTCACGTTATAAGGTATATATCCTAATTTTTTGTAGAGCCCGATGTCCCGGTAATTGTCCAGGTTGGCAGTTGCTACGCAGGCAGCCAGTGCCTTTTCCGCATCAAAGTCTCCGATTCCTTTCAGATAAGCGTCTGCAATCACCGGAACAGCGTGGTAACCGATCATCATGTCCGTTTCGCTGCCGTAGAAGTTCCATACCGGCAGACGTCCGTTCTGTTCGTAGAAAGCGATGAAGGATTTTACCATATCGTTGACACGCTCCGGTTCGGTGTAGGTAAAAAGCGGGTGAGCGGCACGGTACGTGTCCCATAAGGAGAAAGTGCTGTAATTTACCCAACCGTCGGCTTGGTGTACTTTCTTGTCGGGACCGTAATAAGCTCCGTCCACATCACTATAAATTGTCGGGGCGATCATTGAATGATAGATAGCTGTGTAGAAGTTCACTTTATCATCTTCGTTGTCACTTTTTACTTCAATCTTTCCGAGTTGGCGGTTCCAGTTAGCTTTGGTTGCAGCCAGATATTTGTCGAAGTTGTTTTCGGGGACTTCAGCTTGCAGGTTCTTGGCAGCTCCTTCCATGCTGACACCGGAAATGGCTGTGCTGACAAGTATCTGCTCGCCTTCTTGAGTGTTGAAGTCGAAGCGTGCGATAGTAGCTGTGCCGATACGTTTGTTCTCTTTGACAATAGCCATTGTATCCAGTTCTATTTTCTCGAAAGGCTTGGAGAAGCGGGTACGGAAGTAGATGTGCTGATCTCGTGCCCAGCCGTCAGAGAAACGGTAACCTTGGATGGTGACGGAGTCTATCACCTCAATGTGAGAGTCGTTGGTAAAGTCCCAATTCATCGCTTTCTTCAAGTTCAGGAAGATAGCGGATTGAGCTTCGGGAAAGGTATACCGTTGGATACCGCAGCGTTCGGTTGCCGTCAATTCGACGTTGATGCCGTAATCTTTCAGCAGTACCTGGTAATATCCTGCCGTGGCACTTTCGTCCTGATGGGAAAATTTGGAGTAAATACCTAACGGAGCTTCTGCTTCTTATAAGGCAGGGTGACGGGCATAAAAGAGATGTCATATAAGTCGCCTGCTCCCGTGCCAGAAAGGTGGGTATGGCTGAATCCGGCAATAGTGCTATCGGGATAAAAATATCCGGAGATACGGTCCCAGCCGGGAAGTCCGTTGTCCGGACTAAGTTGTACCATGCCGAAAGGGACTTGTGCTCCGGGATAGGTATTACCGGTGAAATCGGTTCCGATAAATGGGTTTACATATTGGGTATAGTCAATAGTTGCCTGTTTAGGGGTAGACGTACAGGCAGTGAAAACAAATAAAAGAATAAATAGTGAATGAAAAAGTACTTTCATGCGGCTTGGGTTAGAGTTTTTTAAGTAATTGATTGATTTAGTGTGCAAAGGTAGAGAATATAAATGTAAAACGAAAGAGCTTGTGTGCTGATTGATTCGTCTTTTTGTATTTCGACTCGTTATCATGAGGGCGGAGGGGGCATTATAAACAGCCGGGGGAGATAATATGCTTTCCGTTTCAGTGATCCCTTCTTAATGTTTTGAAAAACGGGATGTATAGATAAAATACATCTGTTCCCCGGCGTACAATCGAACGTATGAGATGATTTGGATGGAGTTCTTATAGGTTGAAAAGAGGAGAACCGTTGCTTTAAAAGCCAAAGGATTGTTGGTTTTAAAGGCAGGATCCTTTGGTTTTCAATTAACATCTTGAATCTTAAGTATCTGTTTGTTAGTGAATCATGGCTTATGGTATGCTTTGACTTTATCTTTAGTCGGTTGCATTGGATTTTAAATCTCCTTTTAGCGTTTTGTCAGGAAAGAACGCCATAGTAACTTTCAATGATATAGCACTCCGGAGGGTTGAACGGATTGTGACAGTACATATCGGGTGCATGCATAGGCACAGGCAGAACCTGCTAAAAACAATATTCCGGTAGAGGTCATCATATCTCCTAAACTTACCAATGGCGATACAATACCTCCGAATGCAAACCCGGTGGCTCCCAAAAGTGCCGAAGCAATGCCTGCATTCCGTCGCTCACACTCCATGGCCAAGGTGTTGGATGCTGTAAAAGTCATGCCAATCATCGAGAGTAGAGCGAAGATCAATAACTCGTAGATCCAAAAATCACATCCCAAGGACAAGAATACCATCAATAGTGCAGATACTGACAGCATGCCCCGGCTTCCTATATATAAAGCCCGTTCCATGGTAGGTAATTTTATCGATATGGCTGAAAAGATAACCATTGCTATCGCATTGATTCCGAAACAGAGGCTGAAGGATAGAGGAGAGAGTCCGTAGTGTTGTTGCATGATGAATGGTGCAGAAGAGATATTGACAAACAGTATTCCCATAGTGAAACCATATTGCAGGACGTAGCCTACATAGCGGCGGTTGCGGAGGACTTCTCCGAAACTATGGTATAAGTCTTGCCAACTCACAGTCTGTCTGTGTTTTGCCGGAAGTGATTCGTTCAAATGTAAGCTTCCGGATAGGAGAACCACTCCCATAAAGAATAAGCAGATAAAGATGCCTTGCCAGCTTGTTATCTGAGCCAGTATACCTCCTCCGATAGGGGCGATGACTGTAGCTATTCCATTTATTCCGCCGATAACGGCAAGCATGCCGGCCAGTTGCTGTCCCGAATACTCGTCGGTAGCTATGGAGCGGGAAATCACTACACCACCTGCTCCGGCAATGCCTTGTAAGAATCGGGATGTCACAAATTGTGAAATGGTATGTGAAAAGATGCATCCCACCGTAGCGAGCAGGAACAGAATCATGGCCAGAAGTAATGGAGGACGTCGCCCGCACTTGTCACTCAAGGGACCGAAAATTAATTGTCCGGCAGCCAAGCCAATCATGCTGGTGGTGAGTCCCAATTGTACCATAGAAGATGAAGTGTGGAAAAAATCTGCCATAGCCGGTAAGGTAGGCAAATACATGTCCATTATAAAAGGGCCGAAAGCACTTAATACACCTAAAAATAATAATAAGAACCGTCTGGAATTCTGTCTGTCAGTCATTGCTATTCTCTTTGATCAATACGGTTGCAAAATTACTCCATCTGTTAGGAATCGAATATAGGCTAATCTGTACAAAACATGTTGTTTTCAGAACAAAATAGCCCGAATATCAAAAATAAACCTACATTTGTTGCCTAAAACAGACTTTTATGAAAACAGACCGATTGCTTGCCGATACAAAAACGATCCGATATGAAGAGACCGACCTGGCCTCTTTGATATCGGCCCCATACCATTTCCGGTGTGGTATCTATCTGATTTGTACGCAGGGAGAAGCCGTTGTCTCTACCGGTGTGCAGAAATATATATTCAATGAACAGACAGAATTGATCTTCCTGACCGGCGGTTTGCTGCAGTGCTCGAAACTTCCGGAGATTTACAGGTGAAAATGTTGATGTTTCCTAAAGAAGCTATTTTTAAATGCCATGTTACCTATCGATACACCTTA
>ENA-OQJF01000131-OQJF01000131.1-human-gut-metagenome-genome-assembly--contig:-NODE-131-length-19311-cov-2.477221_pt1 | contig 19311 bp, 18 predicted proteins | sample MGYA00242595_ERZ504761 | MGnify/ENA primary metagenome ERZ504761 (study PRJEB26092, sample SAMD00036367) | human gut metagenome | host: Homo sapiens | study: EMG produced TPA metagenomics assembly of...
TATCGCTAACAAAGCTGAAATATTCGGGATAGAACTGAATGTTATCGAATACATTTTCGTTGATGTAATAAGGAGATTCGTCGCGTAGGGCCAGTTTGCACACTGTGCTGCGAGGATCGGCAAAATACATGTCGAAGCGGTTCTGGTGACGGTTCAGTGTCATGATGGCCAGTTTGTTGGGATCCTGAGTGAAACGGATGCGCGGGATATATCCGTCGGCGTCTATCGGCAGCTTCACCTGACGGGTCACTTTCGATTTGATGTCGAACGTATGTACTGACACCTTGGAGTTGGGGTAACCTGCTTTGGGATATTTGTAAGTGTATTCTCCCGGATAATCCTGCAGTGCATCATAACGCGGTGCTTCACCTGCAAACAGGGGGAAAGTGTATGATGGAACCTCCGATTCGTCGAAACGAACATAGGCCAGCATGGTATTATCGGCATTGAATTCCAGGGCACGGTTGAAACCGAACTCTTCTTCGTATACCCAGTCGGGAATACCGTTCAGTACACTGTTCAACTTGCCGTCTTCAGTCACTTGCGATTCGCTGTTGCCATACAAAAGCTTTACCAGGAAGATGTTATTATCACGGACAAACGCCACCAGGTTTCCGTCCGGAGAGAATACCGGGGCTTGCTGCGGACCACCGTCCGATAGCTTTTCAACAATATTGTTGGTAGTCACTCCTTTGTCGTTCCGTTTCACCGGATACAGGTAGTGGACTGCCGTATAAGAATGACGATAGATGGGCTTGGTTTCGGTTGCAATCAGTATTTTTGATCCGTCCGGTGAAAATTGGTAACTGTCGAATTTCTTAAAGGGGCATTCGCGGGCTTTTGTCACATCGAATACCACTTCCACCGGTTCACCCGTGCGGAAGGAATATTTCACGATCTGTGTACCTTCGGCATTTCTTTGTGTGTAGTGTTCGCCGTCAGGCATGGGAACCACACCATAAATGTTTTCGGGGCTGAACTTGCCCGAGTTAATTTCTTTCAGGTCGAGCGCTTTGCCTCCTTGTGCAAAGCCGGCAAGGCAGCACAGACAGAAAAACAGAAAAATGAATTTTCTTTTCATTGGCTTAGATGATTTTATAGGTTGTTTCTATGTGTCCGCAAAGGTAACGATAAACGGTGAGCCTTCAAAACAGGAGGGGTAAAATATCTGTGAAATAGCGTTGGTTAACGAAAAAACAGAGTCTCTGTTTGATACGGACAGAGGCTGTACGGGACACAAACGGAGGCTTTGTCCCTATGAAACGGAGGCTCTACCCGGCTTTGTTTGTGTATAGAGACAAAGGGGAGAGAATCCGGAGTGTCTCCCGATAAAGAGATATGACTATATCGGTTCAAACTTGTACGCAATCGGTGAAAAACAGGTCCGGTTTTATCGGGAATTATCCCCCTTTCATCGGTTGGCGTACTGTTATTGACGAAAAAGTATTTCCGGGAGGTGGTAAATGGCGTATCTTTGCCCACAAAGATTAAAAGAAATAATTAACAATGAAATAATATATGGAAAAGAAAGAGTTTTCATCTCCTGCTCGGAGATACGGTAAGTTTTTTATCGCCTTTATTTTTATAACGGCAGGAGTGCTTTTGCTGGCTCGCAATCTGGGATGGATTTCTTATACCTTGTTTGGTATTTTGGTTTCCTGGCAAATGTTACTGATTCTTTTAGGAATTTACTTGATGTTGCGGCGTCAGATTTTGCGGGGCGGGATACTGCTTGCTATCGGTGCCTATCTGATCAGTCCGTATTTGGGATGGATGCCTGCAGGAATTCATGTCACTCTTTTCCCGATTGTCCTGATTGTTATCGGACTTGCTTTTCTGTTCAGGCCGAAACGAGCCCGGCACGAGCGTTCGCACCGAGGGAACTTTGCCAGTAGCCAATATAACTCAACAGATGGAGTGCTGCACTCCGAAAACACATTTAGCGGCATCAGGCAGGTGGTGCTCGATGAAGTGTTTAAAGGCGGAACTATACAAAACTCTTTTGGCGGGACGGTTATCGACTTGCGGCGTACGACTCTTCCCGAAGGAGAAACGTTTCTCGATATTGATTGTACATTTGGTGGAATAGAAATTTATGTGCCTTCCGATTGGAAAGTAGTGTTTCGGTGTACTACCTGTCTGGGCGGTTGTCAGGACAAACGTTTTGGCGGGGGTATGATCGATCAGAACCGGATATTGGTGATCCGGGGTGATTTGACATTCGGAGGTATTGATATAAAAAGTTGAAAATAAAACATGGATATACATCCTATACAAGAATCTTCCCGGCGGTGGATGACGGCATTGATATTGGCCGTTGTAGCAGCAGGGATACAAACAACTCTACTTTGGGGCTATGCCGGAGCCGACACGCTTCCGGCTGCAATAGACGGGATTTTATCTGTCGGATTGCTTTGCCTCCTGGCCTATCTGGCATGGTATGTCATTGGCCTTGTCTCTATATTGCAGACCGACTTGCTGATAGCCGCTTTGGCTCTGCTTTTCTGGCTGGCGGGAGGCTTTGCCGTGCAATATGTGCTGGAACAGAATATGGGACAAGTATATGCTCCTTTTGGTGAGACGCTTCCTTTCCGTATATTGTTTGGAGCATTGGTCTGGGGAGTGATGATGTTGTGGTATCGCTTGCAGTCGCTGAATACCGTTCAGGAAGAGATATTAGAAGAGGCTGTTTCGAGAGAGGAAGCCCTTCGTGAAGAATTGAGGCAGATTGAATGCCGCGAAGATAAAGCGTTGCCGGAAGAGGCGGAATGTATTGACCGCATCACGGTGAAAGATGGTACACACATTCATCTGATCCGTACCGACGAGTTGCTTTACATACAGGCATGTGGCGATTATGTCACATTGGTGACCCCTTCGGGACAATATGTCAAGGAGCAGACCATGAAGTATTTTGATGCCCATCTGCCATCAGCAGGATTTGTGCGTGTGCATCGTTCTACAATAGTGAACGTGACGCAAATATCACGGGTTGAACTCTTTGGAAAAGAAAATTATCAGCTCTCGTTAAAAAACGGCGTAAGGCTGAAAGTGAGTAATTCCGGATATAAATTACTGAAGGAGCGGTTGGAACTTTAATAACCGCTATCTATGAACAGGTGAAAGGGTGTAGCCATACGATGCGGATGACTACACCCTTTTATGCCTAGGGCTACACCCTTTCCTCCGGATGGCTACACCCTCGGTTGGAGAAGATGCTTCATGTGGACATTGCTCACATTTTCTTTATTTATATAATCTTTTCAGACACTTTCTCAGATCTTCTAAGTTAACGTCAATCTACAGATGTTACGTGCTTTCGTATAAATTTAAAGAGCAGTATAAGGGTGAAGATACAGAAAAAAATAGCTAACGGCTCTTTTCTATAACTTTTTATGTATATTTGTACTGTTTACAAAAGCATGATATTCTATGACTAAACCGGCTCCGACGCCTTTATATAACGAATTTACTTTCTTTCTGAAAAAATACTTTCCCTATAAGGTACAGAAGATATCTCTTAATGCGGGTTTTACATGTCCTAACCGGGACGGAACGAAGGGATTGGGAGGCTGTACGTACTGTAATAACCAAACATTCAATCCCGAGTATTGTAAAACGGAGAAATCCGTCACCCGGCAACTTGAGGAAGGAAAGCAATTCTTTGCCCATAAATATCCGGATATGAAATATCTGGCTTATTTTCAGGCTTATACCAATACCTATGCCGAGCTTGAAGGACTGAAACGGAAATATGAAGAGGCTTTGAGTGTGGACGGGGTGGTGGGACTGGTCATCGGCACACGTCCGGACTGCATGCCTGATCCCCTGTTGCGATATCTGGAAGAACTGAATAAGCACACTTTCCTTTTGGTAGAATATGGTATTGAAACCACCTGGGATGTTACTTTGAAACGTATCAACCGTGGGCATACCTATGCCGATACGGTAGAAACTGTCAACCGGACGGCTGCTTGCGGGATTCTGACCGGAGGACACGTCATCCTCGGTCTTCCGGGAGAGACCGATGACGAAATTATCGCTCAGGCGGCCGAATTGTCCCGTTTGCCATTGACCACTCTTAAAATGCATCAGTTGCAGTTGATACGTGGTACGAAAATGGCACGTGAGTTTGAGTGCCGCCCCGAGGATTTTCATCTCTTTAGTGTGGACGAGTATATCGATCTGGTAATCGACTATGTGGAACACCTGCGCCCCGATCTGATACTTGAGCGATTTGTTTCACAATCACCGAAAGAACTTCTGATTGCACCCGATTGGGGGCTGAAGAATTATGAATTTACTGCCCGCGTGCAAAAAAGAATGAAAGAAAGGGGTGCTTATCAGGGAAAGGCATACCTGGTTTAGAAAAAAAAGACTATTTTTGCGAAGCGAATGAGTTGCGAGTTACGAGTTGCAAGCTGAGAGGTACCGTTGGGTATTGTTGTTACTCGTACCCTGTAGCTAAATTAAACTAAAAAAAAGAAATGGAACAGAAAACAAGAATTAAAGGAAACGTTCATTATGTGGGAGTTAACGACCGTAACAAGCACCTCTTTGAGGGAATGTGGCCTTTGCCCTATGGAGTTTCGTATAACTCTTATCTGATTGATGATGAAATGGTGGCACTGATCGATACAGTGGATATTTGCTATTTCGAAGTATATCTTCGAAAAATCAGAAATATCATAGGCGACCGTCCTATCAACTATTTGATTATAAATCACATGGAACCGGACCATTCAGGTTCTATCCGATTGATTAAGCAACACTATCCCGACATTGTGATCGTGGCAATAACAGACTTTCGGTATGATCGAAGGTTTTTATGGTGTGACCGGCGAGCAATATCTGATTAAGGATGGTGATTTTCTCGCTCTCGGACGTCATAAACTGCGCTTTTACCTGACTCCGATGGTACACTGGCCGGAAACGATGATGACATTTGACGAAACAGATGGCATACTCTTCTCCGGTGATGGTTTCGGGTGTTTTGGTACGCTGGATGGCGGCTTCGTGGATACACGCATGAATATCGACCATTATTGGGGCGAAATGGTTCGTTATTATTCGAACATCGTCGGCAAATACGGTTCACCGGTACAGAAAGCTTTGCAAAAGTTGGGTGGACTTCCTATCTCGGCTATTTGTTCTACGCACGGTCCGGTATGGACTGAGAATATCACGAAAGTGGTAGGCATTTATGATAAACTGAGCCGTTATGACGCAGATGAAGGTGTGGTAATTGCATACGGCAGTATGTACGGTAATACCGAACAAATGGCAGAAGCCATTGCAGCTGAGCTTTCGGCACAGGGCATCAAAAACATTGCGATGCACAATGTCAGCAAAAGTAATCCCTCTTATATCCTTGCCGATATATTCCGTTATAAAGGATTGATTATCGGTAGCCCTACTTACAGTAACCAGATTTTCCCGGAAGTGGAGTCGCTTCTGTCCAAGATATTGGTTCGTGAATTGAAAGGACGTTATCTGGGGTATTTCGGTTCGTTCACGTGGGCAGGTGCCGCCGTGAAACGTATGGCCGAGTTTGCAGAGAAAAGTAAATTTGAATTGGTCGGTGATCCTGTAGAAATGAAACAGGCCATGAAGGAGATCACATATCAACAGTGTGAGAACCTGGCACGTGCTATGGCCGGCCGTTTAAAAAAAGACAGAGTATAAGTTACCCCTAATTTATTAACCTGATAAAAACAATCGAACATGAGACTAATCATTCAGCCGGACTATCAGTCCGTTTCTCAATGGGCGGCACATTATGTTGCTGCTAAGATCAAAGCTGCCAATCCCACTCCGGAAAAACCTTTCGTTCTGGGATGCCCCACAGGATCATCTCCACTGGGTATGTATAAGGCACTGATCGACCTGAATAAAAAAGGAATCGTATCGTTCCAGAATGTTGTTACTTTCAACATGGACGAATACGTAGGACTGCCGAAAGAACATCCGGAAAGCTACTATTCTTTTATGTGGAACAACTTCTTCAGCCATATCGACATCAAACCGGAGAACACGAACATTTTAAATGGAAATGCTGCCGATCTGGATGCTGAATGTGCACGTTATGAAGAAAAGATCAAATCGTATGGCGGTATCGACCTGTTTATGGGAGGTATTGGTCCTGACGGTCACATTGCTTTCAACGAGCCGGGCTCTTCGCTGAGTTCTCGTACCCGTCAGAAAACACTGACAACAGATACGATCATTGCGAACTCTCGCTTCTTCGACAATGATATTAACAAGGTTCCCAAGACTTCGTTGACTGTGGGAGTGGGTACTGTGCTTTCTGCCCGTGAGGTGATGATTATCGTAAACGGACACAACAAAGCACGTGCATTGTATCATGCCGTAGAGGGTGCCATTACACAGATGTGGACGATCAGTGCATTGCAGATGCACGAAAAAGGTATCATCGTTTGCGATGATGCTGCTACTGCCGAACTGAAAGTAGGTACTTATCGTTATTTCAAGGATATCGAAGCAGATCACCTCGATCCGCAGTCATTGCTGAAGTAATATAGGCATAAAAATAAAGAAGAGGATAGGCCGGAAGAACTTTTGGCTTATCCTCTTCTCTTTATCAGTCTGACACGAAAGTCTGTTGAGGAACTAATCTTTCAGACCGTTTTTGATCCCTTCCATTGCTTTCTCACCTTTTTTAGCAGCCTTTTGCGCACCTTCTTTTACGTCTTTGGCTGCATCTTTGGCTGTATCTTTGACTTTCTCAAATGCATCTTTGGTGCTTTCTTTCAGGTCATCTCCTATTTTCTTTAACTTTAGGGCAGCATAAGTGGATTCCAGTTTTATCACTTCTCCTTTTTCGTCCGAAGTCATTTGTTTACTGAAGTTATTATAACTGTCTTTCAGTTTCGTAAATTGTTCGTCAGCCTTTTCCCAGTCGGCTTTTGTATAGTCTTGAGCGTTTTTCTGTACGCTTTCGACAAAAAGCTTAAAGCCCTCCAGATACGAATCTTTTGTTTGGCTGCATGCTGTGGCAATGGTCAGCACCAATGCAAAGAATAATACTTTTTTCATAATCAAATGCTATTGTTTGGGTTTATATACTAACACCCTGCATCTGAAAATGTTTAATGGGTCAGGCCTCTTCCAGTTCCCTTTCCCTGCCGGACGATGGCGGCTTCTCCTTCAGTGCAGTTCACAACTGTCGAAGGTTCAATCCCCCCCGATACCTCCGTCGATCACGAGGTCCACTACGTCACCGAGTTTTTTCGTCGATCAGTTCCGGGTCAGTGACGTACTCTATGTCTTCGTGCTCGTCATGAGGCAACGTGGTGGTCATGATCGGAGCATCCAGCAGACGGGCAATTTCACGGATGATACTGTTATCCGGCATACGGATACCTACTTCTTTCCGGTTTCGAAAGATTTTGGGCAACCGGTTAGTTCCGTTCAGGATAAAAGTGAAAGGTCCGGGCAGGTTACGTTTCATCAACTTGAAAATGTTGTTGTCCACTTTGGCATATTCACTGATGCTGCTCAGGTCATAGCAAATAATAGAGAGATTGTTTTTCTTCGGGTCAATCTCTTTGATCCGGCAGATGCGTTCGATGGCACGTTCCTTCAGGCCATGGCAACCGATGGCATACATGGTGTCTGTGGGATAGATAATCAATCCCCCGTCGTTCAGTAGGTCTACAATCCGTTGCAGGTCCTGAGGATTATTATTTTTTTCGTAAAGTTTGAGTATCATAATTGTCTGTTATTTATGCGAATCACTTCTCTCACTCCTGATTCACGTTATTTTATTTTCTTTTTAAGAAAATCGAGTGCCTTTTCTACGGCTTTCTCTTTTACCTTCTCCTTCACGGAATCTTTGTTGGCCGTTGTAGCCGAATCCAGCCCGAGCTTTTTCCCGATTTCGCTGATTGCCTTGTCTGTCACTGCTTCTACTGCCTGATTGGTCATGCTTTTCGTATCCAGTGATACTTTGGGTGAGGAGAAAGTACCTCCTATTTTCAGGTCGAGGGTAGTCAGTTTGGCGATATCACCTGCCGATGCCGGTAATTTGATCTTTCCCGAATAGTCGATGGTTTGGTCGAGTCCTGTGCTTCCGGAAAGATTCATGACATAGTCACCCAGTTTGATATCGAACGGCTTGGTAGATACTCTTCCGTCTTTGATGGTGAAATCCAGTGTCATATCTTTCACCTTCATCTCTTTGAGTTCAGGCTTCTTTACGGCTTCGGCTATCTGGTCGATTACTTTTACGCCGCTGAGGCTAAGATCTTGGGTCGAAAGGCTTCCGTTTCCCTGCATCGTATCCATGACAGGGCTCATCTGGTTGTCGAGTAAAGTCCGGATATGCATATTACCCGAAAAGTTGCCTTTCAGGTTTTCAAAGATAGGAGCCATTTGCTGCACCATATCCAGTTCTTTGTAAGCCTGTGCAAAACCGATATTTTCCATACGGAATCCTGCGTTCATTTCCGGCTTCTTCGGATCGGCGGTCGAATAGTATCCGTTCATAACGACACTTCCTCCCATGGTGTTCATTGACAGATTTGTCATATCGACTTTTCCGTCTTTCACAATAAGTTTGCCATTCATGTTTGTAAAAGTCATTTTGTCAAATAACACTTCTTTCAGGCCGGCATCCATCTGGAAGTCGATATTCTGCGGAACTTCGATCATACTGGCGGTTTCTTCGGTCGAAGATGCTTGTGATGTTTGGGCGGTACTGTCAGTTGTTGCCGTCATAAAATCGTTTAGATTCAGATGGTTCGACCGGACATTCAGGACACCTTTCAGTGTGCCCCCTTTAAGAGCATAGCCCATATAGTTCTCGAACCGGCAGTCGGCAGTAAGATCATTCTTTCCGATGGCTACTGTCGTTTCACTGAGTTGCAGATATTTCGGAGTGAATGTGAACAGGGATTTTTTTATTTCTACATCCGGCATCTCTTTCATTTTCAACTTCATATCACTGAGGGCAATGGTTCCCGAAGCGGAGAAACGATCGTATTGTTCCTTTTCGATGTATGACAGGTGTCCGGCCATTGTCATATCCGCACGAACGGTACCATTCAGCTCCATATCATCCAGCGGATAGACTTGCTTGATCATGCCCAGATTAAGTACCCCTTTGGCTTCGGCTGTAAAGTCCGGGTCGCTGACAGGTGTCTTTATGTCGGCTGTCAGACTAAACGGATTTTCCGCCAGTCGGAAACTGAAAGGATGTATGCTTATCTCGGTCAGGTCAATGTTACCTCCCGGATTCCGAACTTGTGCGTCGATGTTAATCTGATCGACTCCCGCCGGCAGGGATGGATATCGGAACATGGCGTTTTTTACAGCCAGTCGGACATCGAACTGTGGAACCGTGTCACCTTGCAGTATTCCTTTCGCTGTAGCTTCAAGAGTTGCTGTACCATCTGTTTTCAGATTCTTGAACTCTTTGGAATAAATGGCCGGTATCAGTGATAAGATTTCTTTGAATCCTATTTCGCTGGTGTTGAGTTTCAAATCCATGTCGATAGCAGGGTCTTTCAACTCTATCCATCCGTCAATGCCGGCTTTAATGGCGTTCAGACGGAATTCGTTCTTTTTCAGTGTAAATTTGTTGTGTACCAGATCGGCATCTACATCCATCTTGGCGTAGACGTTAGCTTGTGAGAGGAAAGGGATACCGTTCATTTTATAAGTCAGGGCTTCAGTTTCGGCTTCCAGGCTGAGTAAAGTCTGGTCGCTACCCAGATCACCCGAACAAAGCGCATTGAAATTGTGTATGTCGGCGTACATCGCGGACTGCCGGTCGTCATATACCACATTCATGTTTTTGATGACAAAACGCTGGAGTTTAATTCGGAAAGTAGAAGATTCACCACTTTCTTGGGTTTCGCTGGCAGTGGATGAATCGGGTTTCATGATGTCCCAGTTAGTTTTTCCGTCAGGAAGTACGATGGCGTGTAACCGGGTGTTTTCAACAGATACTTTGGATACATCGTATCCGTCATCTCCAAAAAGTGAAAACAGGTTAATAGCCGCTGTTACCTCACCGGCCTTCACCAATGTGTCGTTTTCAAATTCTCCGGTTCCCTTCAGCCAAAAATCATTCAGGGTGACGGAAGCTTTGGGGAAATTGCGGAATAAGCTGATATCAAGGCTACTAAAATCAAAATGACCGTTAAGCATTTTGTTGCCTTCCGATTTTACGATACCTTCAATCTTGCCACGGAAGGCAAAGGGAAGGAGAAACATCAGTATCAGAATGACGCCGATGACGATTGCTGTAATTTTGAATCCTTTCTTCATAATTGCACTGGTTGTTAGGTTTATAGTGATAACAAAGTTAGTAATAAAAGACAAGAAGTCCAAGGTTATCGGGGATTATGTTTTACTGTATAGTCCTCTTTTAATAGGGCGAATCCATCTCATTACAAATTATGCAGATTAACACAGATACTTTATATATTGACAATGAAATAAATTATAAATCTGTGAAGATCTGTGTAATCCTGTGGTGAAATAGATTACAGAAATAAACTTACCTTATTTCTTCTTTTTCGTAGTTCCTCTGCTATACGCCATTGGATGGCTGCTTCTGTCTCTTTACCGACTTTTAATAATGCATCTCCGAAAAGTTCGTGTGCTCCGGGATGTTCAGGTTTCAGGCTAGTTGCTTTGTCGAGGTCTGATAAAGCCCCTTCTATGTTTTCTGTCTGCAGGCGAAGTTTGCCTCGGTTATAGAGTGCTTTGAACTCTGAAGGACGCAGGCTGACTGCCCGGTTCAGGCAATTCTCGGCATCGAAGAACTCTTTTTCATTGAACAGCGTGATTCCTTTTCGTATCCAGGCGTCGATGTATTCGGGATAGAGCTCAATCGCTTTGTCATAATTGGCAAGGGCGGCCCGAACGTCATGCGCCTGAGTGATACATTCGTTTCCCATTAGCAAATACTCTCGGGCATACTTTTGCAGGCTTTTTTTCTGTGCCTCCATCTGTGCTTGTAGTTTCCTTTTTTGTTCCCGCAATAGGTTGACGACTCCCAATTTCCTGCGAATTAATCTTCGGGCGGCAGGCTTTTCTATATCATAACGGGAATGAATGGCCAGGAAAAACTGCTCGAGGCATGTTTCGAAATCTCCTTTGTCGAAAGCACGGGCAGCTGCGGCATACTGCACATCGGCCTGTGCTTGTTTTAATGCTTTGTCGATGGCTTGCCGGTTGTTGAATCTTCCGGAAAAACTGACAATCTCGGGACGGACAAAAATATCCGCGCGGCTGATAGGCTTTTTCAGTTGAATTCCTTCAAGCGATGTGCAACGGCTGAGAGCTACATAAGCTTGTCCGCCGGCAAACACTCCTCCGGTAAAGTCTATGACTACACGGCTAAAGGTCAAACCCTGGCTTTTGTGCACGGTGATGGCCCATGCCAAGCGGATGGGATATTGTGTGAAAGTACCCAGTTCTTCTTCCTCAATCTCCTTTTTCTCTTCGTTGTACTTGTAACGGATGTTGCGCCATGATTCCCGGTGGACATCACACTCTTTGCCATCATCGGTGATGACGTAGATGATACCGTCGTTGTCGATGCCGCTTACTACACCGATGGTACCGTTTACCCAACGGCGTTCAAAGTCATTTTTGATAAAGATGATTTGTGCTCCCGGTTTCAGGGTCAGTTCTTTTGAGGTGGGCAAGCTACTTTCGGGAAAGTCGCCGTTGATCTCTCCCTCAAACACTACAGGATCGCCAGGGAGTTCGGTAAGTTTCCGTTCATTGATGGTTTCTACCGTATCGCGGCGCGTAGCCAGAGTGATGTATAAATCTTCTTCCGAAGCATCAATTTGAGCGCCATAGCGGGTGTTGAGCAGCTGAAGGTCGGCTGCCCCTGCTGCTCCGCTCCGGATGTGGTCGAGTACACTGACAAAGACTGCATCTGACTGACGATATACTTTCTGTAACTCGATAGATACCAATTCGATCTCGTTGAAGACCCGTGCCGAGAAAAAATAAGGAGTGGGATAGAAGCGGTTGATAATTTCCCGTTCATCCCCTTTGATTACCGGTTCAAGCTGGAATACATCGCCTACCAGTAAAACTTGTTTTCCTCCGAAGGGGTCGCGCAGATTACGACTGTATACACGCAAAATGCGGTCTACGGCATCAATCATATCGGCGCGTACCATTGATATTTCGTCGATAATGACCAGTTCTACCTGTTCCAGCAACTTACGGTGTGGCTTGGTGTATTTAAAGAATTCATGGATGCGTCCCCGTTGCAAACTCAGATTCGGATCATCAGGAAGTAACGGATGAAAAGGAAGTTTGAAGAAGCTGTGCAGAGTGCTGCCACCGGCATTAATGGCAGCGATTCCGGTGGGTGCCAGCACGATGTGTTTCTTCTTGGTATTCTTACAGATGTATTTCAGGAAAGTAGATTTACCCGTTCCCGCTTTCCCCGTGAGGAAAACTGATTGACGAGTATACTGAATCAGATTCAGTGCATCCTGAAACTCCTTATTACCGGTGTCTATTGTAAATTCCACGTCAGATGATCCCGAAATGTTTTAATGCTTTTTGTATTCCGTCTTCGTCTACAGAAGTGGTTATGTAGTCGGCGGTTTCTTTGACATCGTCATTCGCATTGCCCATGGCTACTCCGATGGCTGCATGGCGCAACATACTGATATCGTTGCCTCCATCACCAAATGCCATTGTTTCTTCCTGTCCGATACCGAAATGGCGAATGATTTCATCTATTCCTTTTTGTTTGCGGATACCTTTAGCTACGATATCTGTAAATGCAGGAAACCAGCGTCCGGATTCGCAGTTCGGGAGTAAAGGCAATACCGTTTTCTCCTCTTCGGTAGTGATGAATGGAGTCATCTGAAAGATTTCGGGCTGCGTAGCCTCGGCTGTAGTTTGGATGGGCAGGATATCTACATGCAGGAAATCATGAAAGATTTCGTTAACCAGCTTGTTGGTATTGCAAACAGCTACGGTATGTTCGGCTACAAAGATACAGGGAAAGTTTCTCTCGTCCGAAAGTGCAGCCAGTGCCTTAACATCTTGTACCGGGATGGAATGTTTGTAAATCACCTCATCTCCAACGAAACAATACCCTCCGTTCATGGTGATGTAGCCGTCTATCAGTTCCCGTTCCTGAAGGGCGGTGAGGTTGTTGATAATCGCTTTCGGGCGTCCGGTAGCGATGAATATCTTGATACCTTTAGCTTTTGCTTCGGCTATGGCTGCGAGGGTAGACGAAGGAATTTCGTGAGTGTTGAAACTAACCAACGTCCCGTCTATATCGAAAAACAGGGCTTTTATCATACGTCTTTTCTTTAATGGAGCACAAATGTACTGAAAAAGCCTGATATAGAGTAACTGAATACCACAATGATGGTAAATTTTAACTGCTGTCTGCTAAAATAGCTCATTTGGTTTCATTATGAAACAGATGAATTGTACATTTGCAGGCTGAACCTAAAAATAGAACCCTATATGAAATATAACTTTGATGAAGTGATAGAGCGCCGGGGAACAGACTCGGTGAAGTATGACGCAGTATCGGAACGTTGGGGACGGAGTGACCTGCTTCCGATGTGGGTGGCCGATATGGATTTCCGTACTCCTCCTTTTGTGATAGAGGCTATCCGTCGGAGATTGGATCATGAAGTATTGGGGTATACTTTCGCTTGCGAAGCTTGGTATACATCCATTATCAATTGGCAGAAAGAACGTCACGGGTGGAATGTTACCCGGGAGATGCTGACGTTTACGCCGGGTATTGTGCGTGGATTGGCTTTTGCCCTGCAATGTTTTACGGCTCCGGGGGACAAAGTGATGGTGATGCCTCCTGTTTATCATCCTTTCTTTCTGGTGACAGAACACAACCACAGGGAGGTAGTCTACAGTCCGTTATTGCTGAAAGACGGGCAATATCAGATTGATTTTGAACGCTTCCGTGCTGATGTAAAGGGCTGTAAAATGTTGATTTTGAGTAATCCTCATAATCCGGGAGGGCGTGTCTGGACTCGGGAGGAGTTGGCCGAGATAGCAGAGATTTGTTTTGATAATCAAGTATTGGTCATCTCGGATGAAATTCATGCCGATCTGACATTGCCGGGATACACGCATCCTACGTTTGCATTGGTATCGGAAAAGGCTCGACGGAATTCACTTGTGTTTATGTCTCCCAGTAAAGCTTTCAACATGCCGGGACTTGCCAGTTCGTACTGCATTATAGAAGATGAGGCCATTCGTCATCGTTTTCAGACTTATATGGAAGCCAGTGAATTTAGTGAAGGCCATTTATTTGCATATCTTGGAGTGGCTGCCGCGTATAGCAACGGAACGGAGTGGCTGGATCAGGCATTGGAATATATTCAGGAGAATATTGATTTTACAGATGAATATTTAAAAACACATATTCCGCAATCCGGATGATTCGTCCTCAAGCTTCTTATCTGATTTTTCTTGGACTGTCGCGGTATGGGTGTTTCGCAGAAAGAATTAGTTGACTTTTTTGTTTGACGGTGCACATCTGGCATTAAACGATGGCGCTATGTTCGGTAAGGAAGGCGAGGGATTTATGCGGCTTAATGTGGCTTGTCCGCGGAGTGTGTTAAGACAGGCACTGGATCAGATAAAGGAGGCATACGAGTTGAAGCATGACACAATAGCATAATTTGTGGAATTTATATAAAAAGACTTTCAGGATGAAAAAAAATAGTTTTGAGACACAAATATTGCATACTCCTTTTGAAAAAGAGGATGCATATCATTCTCTTTCAATGCCGGTGTACCATACTGCTGCCTACGAATTTGAGACTGCAGAAGAGATGGAAGCTGCTGCTTTCTGTGGGCAGAAAGCCGGGCATGCTTATTCACGCATAACAAATCCTACGGTACAGTACTTTGAGCAGCGTGTGCAAAGAGTGACCGGAGCGCTGAGTGTGACAGCTTTGAACTCCGGGATGGCTGCGATAAGCAATGCTTTGATCACACTGGCAAGCGCGGGAGCTAATGTGGTGACTTCGAAACATTTATTTGGCAATACCTATTCATTTCTGAAAAGTACATTGGAAGCTTTTGGGGTAGAAGTACGCTTCTGTGACCTGACATGTCCCGAAGAAGTGAAGCAACAGATTGATGGAGATACTTGTGCGCTTTTTTTGGAAGTTATTACCAATCCGCAGTTGGAAGTGGCCGATCTGAAGGCTCTTGCCGACATAGCACATAAGGCCGGAGTACCGTTGCTGGCAGATACGACAGCGATTCCTTTCCATGTATTCCATGCGACTGACTTCGGAGTTGATATCGAGATTGTGTCCAGTACGAAATATATTTCGGGAGGAGCTACCTGTATAGGAGGACTGATTATAGATTACGGCACTTTTGACTGGGAGCATTCCGCTAAGTTGGCTGCTCTGAGTGCAGATACCGGGAAGGAGGCTTTTACTGTCAAACTCAGAAAAGAGGTTCACCGTAATCTTGGAGCATATATGACCCCGCAGGTGGCTTATATGCAGACACTCGGACTTGAAACGATGGAAGTACGGTTTGCTCGTCAGGCAGAAACCTGCCTGAAACTGGCACAATGTTTGCAAGAACTGCCTGAGATTGAGTCGGTGAACTATACCGGATTGGAATCTAATCCGTTTTATGAATTGAGTACCCGCCAGTTTGGTTCTCTTCCGGGAGCGATGTTGACGTTTGATCTTCCGTCGCGTGAGATATGTTTTCGTTTCATAAATCGGTTGAGAATCATACGTAGGGCAACGAACTTATTTGATAATAAAACGTTAGCTATCCATCCGGCAAGTACAATCTACGGTTCGTTTACCGAGGATCAGCGTCGAGGTATGGATGTCAGCCAGAAAACCATTCGCCTTTCGGTGGGGCTGGAGCGGGCTGATGACTTGTTGGACGATATCATACAGGCCCTGAAAAGCTAAATTTATCATTTACAAACTTTATACAATGCTGCCAAAGAAAAAAAACCTAGGAAGAAGAGAGAGCGAAACATACGGTTGATAGTCTTTATAAGGACTATGTTGACGACTGTTTTCGTATGCTTTGGGATCGGGTTTGACAAACAGACAGCGATGGATGCCATTCATGATGTGTTTTGCAGGGTATGTATCCGAGAAAGAGAAGTGCAGGAGATACAGAATCCTAAATTTTACTTGTTGCGTGCCCTGCGAAACCAGTTGATTGACACCTATAAACTCAAACGAAACTACTCGGAGGTTCTTACCGGTGAGATTACCGATGAACTTCCATATAAAATCAAAATTACCGTAGAGGATGAAATAATCGCAGCGGAAGAGCAGGCGGAAGTATCACAGAAAGTTGACGAGATTCTGAGTATACTTACCGAACGCCAGCGCGAGATTATTTATTTACGTTATATGCAGGAATGTTCTTATGAGGAAATTGCAGAGATTATGCAAATCAGTGTTCCTGCCTGTCGTAAATTGCTCTATCGGACCTTACTTAAACTGAAGCACAATAACACATTAGTGCTCTTCTATCTCTTACTTTCTATTAATGTTGGTTAAATAAGGCACCATTTTAAATTTTATTCGGGAAAAGTGGGCATGAAACCTGCGCCCGTTCGTGTTCTATGCAGACAATAGTGTTATTAAACTCTTAAAGCACCTGTTCTGAATGGAAAAAACGAAGCGGGATAGCAGACATATTGATCCTTTGAAAGACGAAGAAAAGTTCTTCCAGTGGTTAAAATTCAAGAGCGTTCGGATGAATCAAGAACACCTCTCGAAAGATGACTATGAACGCCTGCGTCAGCGAATCCATGTTTCGCTGCGTATGTTACGTCGGAAAAGAACGGTCAGGAGGGTAGCTTATTATGGTGTATCCGTATGCGTCATTATTGCATTAGGAATTGTTGCTTATCTGAATCATTATGAGAGAGTGGAACCTGTGCCGTCTGTTGTCGAAAAAAAAGCGGAGATTGTCTGGCAACCTTTGAAGTCGGAAGATATTCGTCTGGTTAGCGGTGATAGCATAACTTCGTTCCGGCAAAACGTGCAATTGCTCTTGAGCAAGGATGGATCAGCTATGGTATATCATCCTAATAGCGGGCAGAAGCGAATCAGAATGGAACAGGACGAGGTTAATGAACTGGTGGTTCCTTATGGTAAACGATCGAAGGTTAAACTGGAAGATGGAACGGAAATCTGGCTGAATTCCGGTTCGGTACTTAAGTTTCCTACTCATTTCTCGGGAGAGAAACGGGAAGTAAGCTTGAAGGGTGAAATGTATGCCGAAGTTACGGCAGATAGTAAAAAACCGTTTATCGTGCATACGGCCCATTTTGATATACAGGTATAATGGAACGCGTTTCAATATATCGGCTTATGAAGATGAACCGACTCCTTCGTGTGTACTTGTAGATGGAATAGTCGGATTCCGTCCGGAATCCGGTCCTGAAATACGCATGAAGACAAATGAAAAAGTGCTTTATGATGGCAAGCGATTTGAAAAAGAAAAGTGAGTGCGTCCAGATATACTTGTTGGAAAGAAGGCTATCTGGAATTGGATGATGCCAATATCATGGATGTACTGAACCGGATAGGGAGATATTATAATCTATCGTTTAGCTTCGGCGATAAGAAGCGGCTGACCGGTAGGAAGTGTTCAGGAAAAATTTATTTATCCGATAATATAGATAATGTATTGACAACTATATCATTGCTGTATTCTACTGATTACAGGAAAGAAGAACGGACTATTTTTATATCTGAGAACCCATAAAATGGTAGAGCCTATGGAATGACACTGAACACTATGACATACGCACACACAACCCCCACGAAAAGGATAGAGTGATATCCTTCCTCTAACTTACACACACGACTACGTATCAGAGCCGGGAAGCATGATTATGCCCTCCGGGAAGGGGATGCAATGGCCTGAAACTAAGTATTATAACAACTGGAACAAAGCATGAAAAGAGAACGTATAGTAAGAACTGAAAACATTGATAGACAGAGAATAAATATAGAGTATTGTTTGGTTTTATTTTCATTATGTGCTGGTAACGGGGCAGTCTTTACCGTCGGAGGACGGCAAGATGCCGGACTAGGTAAATTTTTCTTTTAGTCTGAAAACGTATACCGATGATCCGGTATTTTTGATGAAATCGAGACAAAAAAGTGATTTTGTCTTTGCATGGTCCTGTGATATCGACAACGAGATTCATGAGGAAATCAGTATTTGTGTTACGGAAGAACCCATTCAAAAGGTAATGGAAAAGGTTTTGAAAGGATCGGGACTTGTTTATCAGAGACTCGACAGGCAAATTGTTGTTTATCGTTTGCTGGGACACAATGCCTGTAGAGTAGATTCTGTGAGAGTGATGACTAATATGGAACAGAATGACCGATAGACTACCGGAAATTTATCGTTTCTCGTTCCATTCTGTCAGGAGTGATAAATCGGGTATGCGGATTTCTTTCCGGTGAAGTTCCAACAAATTTAATTCTTGCAGTCCGTTGAGAGCTTTTGATACATTCAGGCGGGTGTCGTCCAACATGTGGGCCAAATCATCCATTTTTACCTTGAACAACTTCTCACCTGTCATTCTCTCAATGTGTCCCAAAATGAAACGGATTATTTTGTCTTCAATGTCTTGGGAGCTTTATCCATAAGCGTGTATAGAGATTTTGCGCACGATTGCTGACGATGTTCATATAGTTAAGACGAAAAATATCATATTTTGAACAACTCGCCCATGACAAACGATTTACTGATACTTACCATTTGCGCTTCTTCATTATGCGGAATATAGGAAGATATATACCGGGTATTCATTCCAAACATGGAGTAAGGCTCTAATACGGCAGGAGCTTCGAAATATTCAATAACAGTCAGCGTGTCGTCTTCCGATACGGTGACGGAAGAGAGCCTGCCTTTTAGCAAGAAAAGTAACTGATCACAGACCTCACCACTTTTTATCAATGGTTCTCCGGGTTTGTGACGAGTGAAGTGAAGTTTTACTTTTTCTAATATATTAGTGAAATCCTCATGACAAAGTCCCTGAAAAAGGGGAGTTGCAACAAGGTGTCGAACATGGTTTCCATATATCGTAATCTTCTAATTTGAAAGCAAATGTAACGATTATAGGGGTTGGCTGAAACCATCCTCCCTATCTTTTGTTTTTTTATTATTTCTTAAAGATGGTAGTGATTACATAAAACAATCTCTTGCGGAATGCATAAAAATGAAGTATATTTGCACAAAAAAGGAGGAAGTCATGTTTGCAAACTTTAATTTTCAACAGATGGTCAGTGCGTTTAT
>ENA-OQJF01000135-OQJF01000135.1-human-gut-metagenome-genome-assembly--contig:-NODE-135-length-19140-cov-3.318098_pt1 | contig 19140 bp, 14 predicted proteins | sample MGYA00242595_ERZ504761 | MGnify/ENA primary metagenome ERZ504761 (study PRJEB26092, sample SAMD00036367) | human gut metagenome | host: Homo sapiens | study: EMG produced TPA metagenomics assembly of...
ATATTATCACAAAAGTATAGTATTTCTGAAGTTACTTATGCGGTAGGTTTTAGTGATTTACGTTATTTTAGAGAATGCTTCAAAAAGGAGTTTGGAGTATTACCTTCCGATTAACAAAAAATAATAGCTTTCTCTAGGGGGAGGGGGATAAATTATATAAAAACTATCTTTTTTCTCCCCCTTTCTAATTCCTCCCCTCTCAAATATAAATATCCCACCCCACACTCTTTTTTAAAGTTCCTTTCTTTGCGTATACTCAAAATGCAAAGAGATAAAAGGTCGAACTTTAAAAAGAAAGGAGGAAATTAATAAGTAAAGAGATTAAATGAAACTGTATTATGAATCTTAAATTAGTATTGTGATTAACTTTAATAAACATACATGAAACCAAATTTATTTCACACCCAATTTTTCCGGTTGTTTTTTCTTATTTTATTAGCCGGAATATCAATCCAAACTTACGCTGCAAAGGACAGCCAGGCAGCTCCTAAAAAGCGTACTATTACCGGTACGGTAATTTCCGAAGGAGACAATATGCCCATTATCGGAGCCAATGTATGGCTTAAAAACAGCTCGACGGGAGCTATTACCGATTTGGACGGTAAATATTCTATTACTATCGACAACTCGGTTGTAGGTGGAGTACTCGTATTCTCATATATAGGAATGAGTACTCAGGAAGTTGCGATAGGAAACCAAAACGTTATCAATGTGACTCTAAAGTTTGATACTGAAAAAATCGACGAAGTGGTAGTCGTAGGTTACGGTCATCAGAAAAAAGCCAGTGTCATCGGTTCTATTTCCACTATTGATATGGCAGGTGTTAAAGTTCCAGGTTCTTCTATTTCGAGTGTACTGGCGGGACAACTAGCAGGAGTTGTTGCGATGAATCGCACGGGAGAACCGGGAAAAGCCAGCGCAGCCGATTTCTATATTCGAGGGGTATCTTCTTTTACCGGTGGTAACACTCCATTGGTATTGGTAGACGGAATCGAACGGGATTTGGACTTAGTAGATGTAGAGGATATCGCTTCTTTTTCTATATTAAAAGATGCTTCCGCTTCCGCTGTTTATGGTGTGCGAGGAGCTAATGGTGTAATCTTGATTACAACCAAGAAAGGGGCAGAGGGTAAACCTGTTATTAATGCCAGAGTAGAAGCTGGTTTTACTCAACCTACCAAAATGCCGGAATTTGTAAACTCTGCACAATGGGCTGAATTATACAATGAGATGAAAGGTTATGAATATTATACTCCAGAGCAAATAGGATATTTCCAGAATGGGACAGATCCCGATTTGTATCCTGATGTTGACTGGATGCATGAACTTTATAAGAATATGGCCTCTAACCAGCGGGTAAATTTGAATGTATCCGGTGGAGGTGATATTTGTAAATACTTTGTTTCCGGTTCGCTGTATAATGAAGGTTCTATTTTTAGAAATGCAGGGCAACGATATGACTATGATACATCTCTTCGTTACAATAAATATAGCTTCCGTGCTAATATGGATTTTAATGTAACAAAGTCTACTGTTCTGAATGTAAATCTGGCCAATATATATGAGAAGTTTTATGGTCCCGGTGTAGAGAAAGATAAAATCTAGTCGAGAGCTTTCGAAGCTTCTCCCGGTGTTTATCCTAAAGAATATTCAGACGGAACTCTTTCTTATCCGAGTATGCAAGGTGGCGAGAATCCTTGGAATCTTTTAGTTCATTCCGGATATCGCGAACAATTTTGGAATTCCGCACAGTCACTTATCGGAATCAATCAGGATTTAGGAGATTTAGTCACCAAAGGGCTGACAGCTTCTATTAAATTTTCCTGGGATGCGGTTAATACTAACACCATTGTTCGTTCTAAAACACCGAATCAATATTATGCTAAGGGTCGTGATGAAGACGGGAATTTGATTTTTGGTAGTCCTATTGTGACCGGAACAGACGAATTAGGACTTAGTGAAAGTGGTAGTGGTTCCATTACTACCTATTTGGAAGGTAGTATCAACTATAATCGGTTGTTTGCCGAGAAACATCGTGTAGGTGCCATGCTTTTATACAATCATAAGGTTACAAACAAGAAACTGACTTATAGCAAAACCCTTTCATTACCTTATAAATATCAAGGACTTGCCGGGCGTGTGACTTATGCTTTTAAGGATACTTATTTTGCTGAATTTAATATGGGATATAACGGTTCGGAAAACTTTGCCAAGGGACATCGGTTCGGATTTTTCCCGGCTTATGCTGTCGGTTGGATGATTTCTAATGAGAAATTCTGGGAACCAATTCTTCCGGTTGTCAGTGAATTGAAATTGAAAGCGTCCTATGGTAGTGTGGGAAATGACGCGATTGGTGGAGACCGGTGGATTTATCAATCAACTATCAGCACCAACAATGGGTGGAATTATGGCGAGAACGGAAGTGAAGGAGGCGGAGGTATCCAAGTCGGAAATGTTGAAAATTTAAATGTCAGTTGGGAAAAAGCTTATAAAACCAATTTGGGATTTGAAATGAGACTGTTTGACAGAATTAAGATACAAGCTGATTATTTTCATGAAAAACGTGAAGGGGTATTTATTAACCGACAAGGACTTCCGGCTATCGTCGGACTGACAACAAAACCGAAAACCAATATCGGGGCGTCTGTTAACCGGGGAGTGGATGCAACACTCGAATATGAGGAAAAAGTCGGAGAGGTGTTTTTGACCGGGCGGGCTAATTTTACATTCAACCGGAATAAATTACTGAATAACGACGAAGTAGAACACCTTTATAAATATCAAAACAGTATTGGAAAAACATTCGGAACTGGAGGAAACCATACTTTCGGACTTATAGCTGAAGGATTGTTTCAAAGCCAGGAAGAAATAGACAATGCTCCCGAACAGAATTTTGGAACTTATCGTGTGGGTGATGTCAGATACAGAGACGTTAATGGAGACGGAGTGGTTGATACATATGATAAAGTGGCTTTAGGATATACAAATATTCCGGAGATTACTTATGGTTTCGGACTGACTGCCCAATGGAGAAGCTGGGATATCAATGCTTTCTTCCAGGGAATAGCTCATTGTACTTTCTATATTGGCGGCACTGCAATGCGTCCTTTCTCTACCGGTAATATTAATCAAAGTGCAATCAATGCTGATATTTACGATCATGTGTGGAAGACAACCAATACACCGGAACAGAACCTGGCTGCTTACTATCCCAGATTGAGTGAAGCCGGTGGGGAAGGTTCTACTAACAATAACCAGACATCTACACTTACTATGCGGGACGGGCGCTTCTTGCGACTGAAAAATTTTGAAATTGGATACACTATTCCCAAGTCTATTCTTGAAAAAACGTTTATCAAATCTACCCGTATTTATGTCTCAGGGAGTAATTTGCTGACCTTTAGTAAATTCAAATTATGGGATCCGGAAACCGGAAGTTCAGACGGAGGTATTTATCCTCCATTAAGAGTTTTCACAATAGGTTTGAACGCTAAATTCTAATATAATATGAAACGATATATGAAAAAAATAACTAAATACTGTTCTTCTTTGTTTGTGTGTGTCTTACTGCTGTCACAAACATCATGTGACTCTTTTCTGGATAGACAGGAAGATGAAGCGCTGACTTTGGATAAAGTGTGGGAAACCCGTGCGGATTCACGTAAATATTGGTTAACTACTATGAGTTTCTTACCGGATGACGCTAATGATTTCCAATATACTCCGTGGAGCGGGGCAGCTGATGAAGTAACAGTTTCAATGCGAAACCGTGAATATCATATTATGACTTCCGGAGCTTGGAATCCGTCAAATGTACCTTACGAACGTATGAGTACTTATTATAGAGGGATACGTGAGTGTAACATATTTTTAGCTAATATTGATCGTTGTACTGACCCGTTGTTGAGCAATGATGAAAAAGAACAGTGGAAGGTACAAACTCGTTTTGCACGTTGTTATTACTATTTTCTGATGATGAGAATCTACGGACCGGTATTCATTCTGCATGATGAGCTGCTTGATTTTACAAAAAGTGCTGCTGAACTGGAACGTCCCCGTAATACATGGGATGAATGTGTGAATTATGTAATAGGTGAGTTGAATTCGTTGATTGAGAGCCCGTATATGAAGTCTAACTGGACTTCCAGTACAGAAAAGGGCTTGGCTACCAAAGGTGCTTGCCAAGCCATAATCTCACGCTTGACTCTTTATTCTGCACGTGATTTGTTTAATGGAAATACGATGTATGCCTCTGTTAAAAATCCTGATGGAACGAATCTGTTTCCGCAGAATTATGATGCGGCAAAGTGGAAAACGGCAGCAGATGCAGCATACAAGATCATTGATGGCAATCTTTACCAATTATATCACTCTGATGATGATGATCCGTATGATAATTATTATGGCATAACACAAGAAAAGTGGAACAGTGAGTTAATATGGACTACCGGTTCGAAAGGCCGTTTTATAATGTCGGCTCATACATGTCCTACTTCCGTTGCAGGTAGTTCTTCTTGGGGATTTGTCGGGGTTACTCAGCAACAAGTGGATGCCTATCCAATGGCAAAGACAGGTAGGTTTCCTATTACAGGTTATGAATCAGACGGTAGTCCTATAGTTGATCAGGAGTCTGGTTATCCTATGGACGAGATGGCTTATACTGATTTCGTCTATCCTGCATGGGGAGGAGCTGCTTCTTACAAACTGAATACTGTAAAGATGTGTACGGAAAGAGATCCGCGTTTTTATGTAACAGTTTTCTTTAGTGGGAGCAAATGGCATCATGGTAATGAAATGACACTTACTTCTTTTGCTCATGGGGCCAACGGTTATACTTCGGACGCTCGTCCTAAGTCTGGTTTTTTGGTGAATCGCTTTTATGACCATACGGCTAATTCGGCAAATGGACAATGGGGAGAAATTACTTTTCCGACTTTCCGGTTGGGAGAAATTTACCTGAATTTTATAGAGGCTGTGTTAGAATGTAAAATTAGAGGGGTGAATATCCCGGCTAATTATTATACCAAAGCAATGGAAGTGTGGCAAGAGCTGAGAGCAAGAGTTGCTCTGCCGTCTATTACTGAATCTTATCCTCATGCTGATGATAATGAATTACTTGATTTATGCCGTAAAGAACGTCGTGTAGAGCTGGCTTTCGAAAATCATCGTTTTTTTGATACTCGTACTTGGAAAATCGCTGAAGAATGTGACGGGGGTAAGATGTGGGGTATGAATGTGGAAACTACCGGAAGCGGTGATGTAACTCCTGATAGTTTTTGGGAAAGAACAGTGTTTGAAAAACGTGTATTACAAAAAACAACATTACTTGTATCCGTTTACTCAGACAGAAATCAGCTTGAACAAACAACTGACACAAAATTATGGGTGGTAATTTCGTAAATCAACAAAAGAAAACTGTATGAAAAACAATATATTTAAAATCATCATCTTTTTTCTCGCATTAGTGTCATTAGGCGCTTGTGATGATGGATGTGAGGATTATTTGGATCAATATGAGTCTATTCTCTATTTTAAAAATAATGGAGAGCAGCATGTTACTATTTATGATACAAGCAATGAAGCCAGTTGTGAATTCACCGTTATTAGGGCCGGATATAATTCAAAGAAATATTCAACAGTTGATGTTTCTGTTTTAGATGCTGTTAATATACAAATTTATAATGCAGAAAATGAAACGGATTATAAATTGTTACCTGATAACTGTTTCAAGCTGGAAACACCAACATTGGCGTTTGAAGATACCGATAACCACAAAAAGGTAAAGGCGTTTTTCTATATTGATAAAATTAAAGAATTGGATAAGGCCAACTATATTTTGCCACTTGTCTTGAATAATTCTAGTGATGATATCAATATTGATAAAAGGCAAATATTTATTGTTCCGGATATTGTCACCCCTTATCTCTATTTTGAAAAATCAGGTTATCAGCCTTATAAAGCGGAAGAAGGTGGGGAAACAAGTTTCGATATTACTATACCTATAAGTATGCCGATGGAAAATAATTGGGATTTTGATTGCACTTTAAAGATTAATCCTGAATTGTTGACTGCTTATAATGAGACTAATCATGCAGATTTCGAATTACTACCGGATAATTGTTATACTTTAGCAGAAAAGGTTTCGTTCGTTTCCGGAAAAAGTACAAGTATCGCTACGGTTAAAATTAATATTCCGGATGATTTGAAATTTGGTAAATACATGTTACCGATAGAATTGTCCGAATGTAGTATGCCTACATTTGACATTAAAGAAGGGGTAAATACTTATCTGGCTGGTATCGTATATCAGAAGCACATTGATATAACAGAATTAAAAGAGATCAAACTGACAGAAAGCATGATCTCCAGTAATGCGAGAACCGAAGATTTTGAATCATTGGATCCACGTACGCAACTTGTCAATATCATTGATGGAGATATCAATACCTCCTTCCATTCGTATTGGGCATTTCATGGTTATCCTAGTGATTTCTCGGAATTCCCATATATACAGGTTGAATTGCCTCATGTGTATAGTGGTTTTAAATTTAGCTATATCACTAGAACCGCCGCAAATGGTTCTAACAATGGTAATGCAAATCCGCAAGAGCTCAATATTTATACAAGTGAGAATGGAATAGACTTTACTTTATTGAAAACTTTAAGTGATGATCTGCCATTGTCAGAAATGGGAGCTACTTATGAATCGGAACTTATGGTGCCAATGTCTGGTTCGTTCAGATATCTGCGTATTGAATCGACTCATTCTAAAGAGTCGACACTGAATGCTATAGCTATTGCCGAGTTAAATTTATGGGTTGCGGAATAAATCAAATAATATACTTATAAATTGAAAATGTATGGATAAACAAGATATACAAAGAATCAAAAGTTTAATTTTGGTTATGCTTATATGCTGCATGCCGGTCTTCTGTGGATGCAATGATGAAGATGAAAATCATTCTATACCTCAATTGGAAATAGCGGAAGAATTTCTAATACAGGATTTCGATAACAAAAAACATGATATCGAAATACCGGTAACTACCAATTTATCCAAGGATGAATGGCGTATTACATTCTCTGACCCCAACTGGTGTAGTGGCGAACGAAGTTATTGACGAAAACATGGTGCGTCTGTATATTCCTGCCAGTGAAGAACCAGAGGTCAGAGAAGCAGTAGTAAAAGTTGTTTCGACAGTCAAAGAATATACTATCAAGGTTCGGCAACTAGGATATGGTCCGGCAATTTTGGTTACTCCGCTTACTGCTACCACATTATCTGCCGACGGTGGAGATGTGAGACTTAAAATTACATCCAATATAGATTATAAGGTCAATATACCAGAAGTCTGTGATTGGTTGAACGAGACGACTGTTCCTGATACACGTGCCCTGAGTAGTAAAGAACATACTTTCCATATTGATAATTATGCGATGTACGGAGAGGTGCGTTCTGCTTCTATTCATTTTGATAATCAGAAATATGAAGGCGTAGCGGCTGAATGTGTTATTCAACAAAAACCGTTGGAACCCAATACCGATGATGTTGAACCGGGAGGAGACGTTATGTTCAAACCTATCGGTGGAACTGCCAGTCAGCATCAACCGGGACAAGAAATAGAAAAATGTTGGGATGGACTTGGTGGAAATAATTTTTATCATAGTCCTTGGGCTGCGGGAGCCACGAAATTCCCTGTCATTCTTGAGTTTGATTTTGACGGAACACATACATTGGATTATTTTGTTTATACTCCGCGAAGTACCGGAGGAGGTCATTGGGGGACATTTGACCTGTATTATGCGACACAAGACACACCTGAATATATTCTTCTGGGTTCATACGATTTCAAGAAGTCAACTTCGCAGACTAAACTTGCTATGGATAGACCATTAGCAAAGATCACTAAATTAAAGGTTGTAATCAATACCGCAAAAGATGATTATGTAAACTGTGAAGAAATCGAATTTTATGAAATGAAATCAGGTTTGAGTGAACAAGAGAAACAGTTGTTAAGTGTATTTACAGATCTCACTTGTAGCGAAGTGCGTCCGGAAGTAACTATGCAACAAATTCAAGCATTGCCCGGCTATTTTATCAATATAGCTATGCAACTGAAAAACGGCACTTATGATACTTGGGAAAAGAAATTCCGAATTCAGGAATACAAACCTTATAGTGCTCCTAATAATTGGGCTGATAAACTGTATATGAAATCATACACTGATTTGGATAATCCTACTGGTATCTATGTAAATTCAGGTGATGAATTAATAGTCATGGTAGGAGAAACTTATGGGAATACTATTAGTTTACAAGCGATTCGATCTTCCAATTTGAGCGGAGACAAATACATGTTGAATGAAGGTATCAACAAACTCCAAATGAAGGGTGATGGTATGTTGTTTGTTATGTATAACACCGAACTAACTTCGGAGAATGCGAAACCTGTAAAGATTCATATACCATTGACTTCCGGTACAGTTAGCGGTTATTTTGACTTGGAAAGGGATAAGACTGATGCTGTTTACACGGAACTTCTCCAAAAGGCGACCTATGAATATTTTCTTATTAAGGGAAATGAAATGTTACTGAATTTTCATCGTACCAAGTTACTTCAGTGGCAGCCGAATTCTATAGTTGAGTATATCACTATGTTTGATCATTTTGTGAACTGGCAATACGAACTATTAGGCTTGGAGGATATTCGTCCTACATTGTTCAATAATCATGTGAATGCTTCCTCGATCAATGACGATAGTTATATGTGGGCCGGTAACGGACAAATAGGTTTCGGGATTAATGCATTGGACGAATTTATGCCTACTGAAAAGTTATATACCGAACGACGCTGCTGGGGGCCTGCCCATGAAATCGGTCACCTTCACCAGGGTGCTATTGCCTGGACCGGCTGTTTTGAGTCATCCAATAACCTCTTTTCAAATTATGTACTTTATAAAATAGGGAGAGAGTGTTCAAACGGAGCTCCGTTGAGCGTATTAGCAGATAGGAAACTGAATAACCGTCCTTTCTGTAATTTCCTTGGCGATCCCAAGAAGGAAGATACGGAAATTCATATGCGTATATACTGGCAATTATGGCTTTATTTCCACCGATGTGGTATCAAATCCGATTTCTACCCGGAATTATTCAAGAAATTGCGTAATAATAGAAACTTGAATAATATCCCTGTAGGAGAGCGCCAAATGCTATTTGTGAAATATGCCAGTGACATAGCTCAAAAGAATTTGGCAGATTTCTTTGATATGTGGGGATTTATGACTCCGGTAGATGAAACTATCGAACAATATGGGTCAAATCGCTATACTGTCACCAATGCAATGATTGCAGAAACTAGAGAATACACTTCCAAATATCCGAATCCTCAACCTTTCTACTATATTGAAGATCGGAAAGACGGAGATGCAGGTTTGGAAAGTCTGGGACTGACTGGTAAAATAGGGGATGTAGGTCACTATACTCAGTTTAAAGAGAATCAAAAGATAACCAAGACCCCGACTTATAGTGCCAGTGGACAGCAAGTAACCATAATTAACGGTAATGAAGCGGTAGCTTTTGAAATCTGGAAAGACGGAAAACGAAAATACTTCTCTAACTTCCTGAAGTTCACTTTACCCGACGAACTTCCTGTCAGCCAATGTACTATCAGAGCCGTACAAGCAGACGGTAAACTGATAACTGTTGAACGTTCCAAATAAAATGTATATAAGTAATGATTATCAGATGTTTATTAATGCTTTGGATTACTGTGCTCGTCACTGGGTGCACACTGAAAGATGAAGAACAAATTATCACCGAGGCGTGGCATTCCGGAGAAACTCTACCTGTCGAAATCGGGAAGAAATATCCTCCTGCTCCCATTGCCATGACGATAGATAAAGGATATAATGTCCTTATTGATCTTTCGCATCAATGTTCGTTCAATTTCATGTGGGGATTGCCGGATATGTTACACCAGAAAGGATTTCGTAGTGTATCGTCACAAGCCTCACTCGGTAGTGTCCTGGATGAGAAGGGGGTGTCCCGTATCCGTATTCCATATGATCCGGAACGTAAGATTTATCCTTTTGCCTGGTATCCTAATTTTAGATATAACGTAATCATTACTTTTCAGAATGACCCTTCTGCTCCGGTTTATACGGAGCAGGAGTGTCTCTTGCTCAAAGATTTTGTATCTGAGGGAGGTAGCTTGATTATTCTGGCTGATCCTGTAAAAGCAGAACAGGTCGATAATTGGTCTCTGAACCGGTTGCTCAAGAGTTTTGATGCAAGTTATACCAAAGATTATCAGAACTATAAGAATCGTCGGCATATTGGTCTGGCTCTTTCAGAACAGTGGATACCTTGGGAAATGGGGAGTGACAGTTTGCCTATCCGCGCTTACCGTGAATATGGTAAGGGACGTATAGCAGTCGGTACGGCTTTAGATGATTTTCTAAGTAATGGAGAAGCGGGAAGTGCTTTTGTTGACCAAATAATGGACTGGTTATGTGAGAAACAAGTTCCGGTGGGAGGAGAGCCTCGTTTGCCCCAAACAATGGGTGGTGGCGGAGCTATCTATCCGGAATTGGAAAGTGTTATTAATGGTATGGTCACTTATTATGCGCCTACTGTTAACCATACTCTTCTTGAATGTATAAAAAAAGAATTCTTTAAGATAAACGATACATTGTTGCAGTGGTATCCGTCTCGGCAAACTGAGGAACCGATGTTTCTCGTTCTCTCTGCCGGAAGTGGAGGAGGCTGGGCTGTCAACAGTTTCTTTCCTAAGGAGAATGGTATTATTAGTCAAGATTCAGCCAGTCTGATTTCTATTTATGGACATGAACTGGCGCATACACTGGCAGGCCCGGTCAACGAGAAAGGACAAGCGGCTGGTGATGTACCTTTTGGAAATCAGGGAGAAGCACATGCCGGTTGGTTTCAGGGAAAAGTAGAGGCACTTTACAATGAGGAACTCCGGCAACATGCGAATAAAAAGTGCGAAGATTTCTTCCGTTCTTCCGAATTTGATAAACTAGACTTAAAAAGATATACAAATGACGGAGAGTATGCCAAGCAATTTTCTTACGGGGCAGGCTGGTATAAACTTTGGTATATCTGGCAACGTTTGGACGACACATATGGAAATACTTGGTATGCCCGGTGGAAACATATCCAGTATACCCGTTGGAAAAACGATCCGATGCGACTTCTGACTTGGGAAGAGATGATAGAGGACATGAGTCTTGCAACAGGACACGATCTATTTCCCTTTTTCATATCTTTAAATACAAGTCTGGAACGTCGTGAAATGGGTGAAGTTATTTATGAAGGTAAGAAAGTGAAACTATCCGGAGCAGTTATCCCGATAATAGAACCGGGTAATGTATGCCTGAACCCAATCGAAAATTATAAAACGATAAAATTTGAATAAACATGAAGAAATTGATTTTATATACTTTAATTTTGCTTCTTATGTCTTGTCGGTCTACACAAGAGGTAGACACTTCCGTTTATATGGATGCCAAACAACCTGTAGACAAAAGAGTGGAAGCATTGCTTGCGCAGATGACATTGGAGGAAAAGGTTGGGCAAATGGATATGGTTACCGTATGGGATAAAGAGGCCATATTTAAGAATGGATATTATGATTTCGGTGCATGGCTGCGGATTTGGAGCCTGAAGAATGCAATCAACTACAAAAACTGTCCGAACAAACCCGTCTGAAGATTCCTTATCTTATAGGCATGGACGCGGCACATGGATATGCAATGCTTACGGGCAGAACGATTTTCCCGACTTCCATAAGCATGGCCGCTACTTTCAACCGGGAATTAATTTATCGCACGACTTCGAAGGCCGGTGAAGAAATCCGTTCCTCCGGTATACATTGGGCATTTGCTCCTTGTATAGATATCGTTCAGGATGCCCGTTGGGGAAGGACCGGTGAAACCTATGGCGAAGATCCTTTCCTGACAAGCGAATTGGTTAAAGAGGCTATACGGGGGTACCAGGGCAATGAAAATCCTTTTAAGAAAGTGGCTGTTTCAGTCAAACATCTGGTGGGGGGAGGTGCATCTGTCGGAGGATGTAATCATGCTAGCGCCGAACTGTCTGAACGGGCACTCCGTTCGTATTTTCTGCCTCCCTTCAAGGCAGCCATAGAGGCCGGATGTATGACTATTATGCCCGGACATAATGATATTGCAGGAGTGCCGGTGCATGCGTCCAAGTGGTTGTTGACTGATATAATCAAGCAGGAGTATGGCTTTAAAGGCTTTTTTATCAGTGATATGGGAGATGTGGAGAATTTGGCTACTTCTTTGCATCAGATAGCTGAAAATCAGAAAGAGGCTGTTTGCAAGTCGGTCAATGCCGGTTTGGATATGCATATGTATTCTGCTGATTCGGCACGCTTTGTAAGTCCGCTCGTAGAGTTAGTCAGGGAAAAGAAGTATCTTCCGGCGTATTGATGATGCTGTTAGAAGAATCTTGAAGATTAAATTCGAGCTGGGATTGTTTGAGAAGCGTTATGTATCTCCTGAAGAAGATAGTTATGGTAGCAAAGAGAACAAAGCATTAGCTTTGGAAGCTGCTAGAGAAGCCATTGTCTTGCTTAAAAATGACCGGCAAATCCTGCCTCTTGACAGGACTAAATACAAGAAGATTTTAGTTACCGGACCGAATGCTGACAATCAAAGTATTTTGGGTGACTGGTCTATCTTTCAACCGGATGACCACGTAACTACTATTCTGGAGGGTATTCAGGCGGCAGCCTCTCCCGAGCAGTCGATCTTATACAGCAATAGCGGACGGATTAAGGCAAAGAAATCTGATCTGTCGGTAAATACTACCGATCCTGCTATTCAGAAGAAGCTGATAACCGAAGGCGGCGGCATCTCTGATTACAGTATTGATGATGCTGTCCGAAAGGCCCGGCAGTCCGATTTGGCAATTGTTGCAATTGGAGGATATGGAATACGTTCGGAATGGGGATTAAGAACTTATGGAGAATCGGCGGACCGTCCTTCAATAGATTTCTACGGACGACAGTTGGAGCTGGTCCAAGCAATACATGCCACTGGTACTCCCGTAGTTATCGTCATTGTAAATGGCAAACCTCTAAATAACGAATGGATAACCAAAAACATCCCAACCATAGTAGATGTGTGGGAACCGGGAATGTATGGTGGACAAGCTTTAGCTGAAATATTATTTGGAGAAGTGAATCCTTCGGGCAAATTGCCAATTACCATTCCCAAACATGCCGGTCAAATCCCAATGTATTATTATCAAAGACCTTCCAGATATTGGACGGGTTATGGTTTGGGTTCTTCCAGAGAAGATGAAAAACCTGCATTTTGTTTCGGTCATGGATTAAGCTATACGAGTTATGAATATTCAGGATTGAAAATCGACAGTGTCATTCCTCAAACTCAGGATATTGAATTTACATTTACTGTTAAGAATACGGGAAATATGGCAGGAAAAGAAACCGCTTTAGTATTTATACGTGATTGTGTTTCTAGTGTTGTAACGCCTGTTGCCTGCCTAAAAGGTTTTGAGAAAGTGAGTCTGAATCCGGGAGAATCTAAGGATATTCGGATAGTCATTCCTTATTCCGATTTGGGACTTTGGAATGAAGATATGAAATATGTTGTCGAATCCGGGAAGTTCAACCTGATGATAGGTCGTTCGGTGGAGGATATACGGATCAAAAAAGACTTTTTTATAAAATAATCAAATGATACGTTAGAGTTAAAACTGAAAAAATATAGAATTATGAGAAATAAGATACTGTTTTTTATACTCTTAACCTTTTGTTTGGGATTGTCGGCACAGCATCGCATGGCAAATACGGCTGTGACCGAACAAACAGGAAAGAAGGTTTCTAAATTACTTAAGACTAATCATCGAATGCTTAATCCTATTTCTCCTCCGGGCGTGTATATTGCCGATCCGGAGGCCAGGCAGATGCCTGATGGGCGTGTCTATGTATATGGTTCGCGTGATGAGCCGACAAATGTCTGGTGTTCGCATACCTATGATGTGCTATCGACTTCTGATTTGATAAATTGGGATGTGGAACAGTTTTCTTTCGCTACAAAAGGTATAGGGAAACAAGTCGACTATACCGACCAGTTGCTTTATGCTCCGGACTGTATCTATCACAACGGCAAATACTATTTATACTATTGCCTGACGAATGAAAAGGAAGATGAAGGTGTTGCTGTATCTTCTTCTCCTTATGGACCTTTTAAAGAGGGAAAAGCCATAGCCGGAATTCATGGAATTGATCCTTCGGTCTTTATAGATGATGACGGGCAAGCTTATTTATTCTGGGGACAAGCCAATGCCAAAAGGAGCTAAACTGAGTAAGGATATGTTATCTATCGAAGGTGAAGTACATGAGAAACTGTTGACTTATCAAGAACATGCATTCAATGAAGGCAGTTCGGTCCGTAAACGGAATGGCATCTACTATTATGTATATGCCGGGCACCAGCGTCACGGTGAATCTAATTGTGCTACCCTGAACTATGCTACGGCTACTTCTCCATTAGGTCCTTATACATATCGGGGAGTAATTATAGACAATTGGGGGAGTGACCGGAATTTAGTGAACAATCACGGTTCTATTGCTGAAATAGATGGGCAGTGGTATATCTTTTATCATCGGCCTACCCATGCTAGTTCATCTATGCGCAAGGTTTGTATGGAACCCATTGTATTTAATCCGGACGGAACTATCAATGAAGTAGAAATGACCACTCAAGGTTGTGGGGGGCCTATTAATCCTTTATTGCGTATGGATGCGGCGAGGGCTTGTCTTTTGTCGGGGCATACCACGGTAGTTGTTCGGCGTCCGGCACATAGCAATCCGGTAGAATATTTGTCGGCTATACGGAATGGAGATTGTGCTTACTGGAAATATTTCGATTTTACAGGAATGGAGGTGAATTCTTTCATTTGCAAAACATGGGGAAAGAATGCTGCCGGTACTATTGAAATCCGTTTGGATAAACCGGATGGAGAACTGATTGGTACTTGTGAGCTGCAACCGATGAATGGGGATGTTGCCTATTCCGTTCACCGGACAAAAGTGAAACCGGTGACCGGTGTTCATGCATTGGTGCTGGTGTTCAAGAACAATGATCCGTCTATGACCGGGCAGGATTTTATGAATCTGGAGTGGTTTATGTTTGAAAATCATGACCGCTAATTCAGATGTATGGGGTAAAACACCTCTTTGAATATAGAAAAATAACTTAAATAACCTCTATTATATGCAGCTTAAAAGACTCTCTTTTCTATTATTGTTTATATGTGGATATTTAACTTGTGTGCAAAGTCAGACAACGGTACTTAATCCTCAAACGGACAAGAAACTTCTAAAACAGTTTCAAGATGCCAAACTGGGTTTGTTCATTCATTGGATGGCTTGTCATTCACCCGGTACAGGAGATTCCTGGGCTATTGGTAATGGTACTCCTAAAAGTGTGGCGGACTCTATTACCATGAAATGGAATCCTCAGAATTTCAATCCTAAAGAGATTGTAAATGTAGCTGTTCAGGCCGGATGCAAATATATGGTAGTCATTTCAAAACACCATGACGGGTTTTGCATTTGGCCGAGCGAATATTCTATCTTTGATATAGACCGCATACCTTTCAAGCGAGATATTTTGAAGGAATTGGGTGAAGAATGTCGGAAACAGGGATTGCTTTATGGCATTTACTATTCAATAGCAGACATTGATTATTGCGGTTGGAACTCTATGGCACAAGTTGGAAGAGAAATAAAAGAACCGAAATATGGGCGGGAAGATTTTATCCGGTTTGTGCATAACCAGACAAAAGAACTGATAGACCGTTACCAGCCGGATATCTTGTGGTTTGACGGCTTTTGGCTGGATCCTCTTTGGACTGCAAAAGAAGGAAATGATTTATATCAGTATATCAAGAAACTAAAAAGTAATACGTTATCTACTCGTCTGGCTATTACCAGAGGAGAGGACGGGCATGAAACTTTCTGGACAGACGGCTCATCGGGCGACTACTTCTCAATAGAAGCCAAAACAACAGATGCTCCCCGTTCCCATGGGAAGCATGTACCAGCGTCACTTATCCGGTATATGCTTACGAACCTGATGCTAAGATGCTGACAGCAGACGAACTGATCGGAATGTTTAGTAAAACACTTTGCGGTAACGGTAATCTATTAGTGAATATCGGACCTAAACCTACTGGAGAGATGCCCGAAGAACAAGTGGAACGGTTATATGAATTGACGAAATGGATCAACCGGAATAGAGAAGCTGTGTATGATACACATGGAGGTCCTTTCAAGCAAACTGATGAAATAGGAAGTACCTATAAAGATGAGTATATATACTTGCATTTACGGAAACCGGTTTCTACCCTTCGGATAAATTCTTTGGAAGGCTATCAGATAACCAAAGCTTTTGATTTGTCAACAGGTAAAAGGATTAAGATTCAACGAAAGAATAATGAGGTCATCTTATCTTTGCCGGCTTGGGAGAAAGGACGACAAATACCTGTCATTGCCTTAAAGCTCGATAGAGAATATCGTTTTGTAAAATGGTTGCCGTTTGTATTGCTGAAGTAATTGTTTTTCCTATCTTTGTGACCACTGGAAAAACAATTAAGGATTTGCTTTATGACGAATGTAATAGAAATGATGACCTCTCTGTATCCGGTTTCTGATGATACAATACAACTATTGAAGGATAATGTGACACTTTGCCATTTCCCTAAAAAATATCAATTGATAAAGGCTAATCAATATAGCAGATCAGCTTATTTCATCGAAAAAGGAATGACCCGCTCTTATTGGCTGGTCAACGGAGAGGAAATCACTACCTCCTTCTCGTGTGAAGGAGGGATTGTTTTCAGCATGGATGAATTATATTATAATAAAATGAGTGAGGAATTTGTGGAAACGCTTGAAGACGTGGTTGCCTATAAAATAGCACTATCTGATTTGATCCGGCTTTTTCAGACCAATATCGAACTGGCTAATTGGGGAAGGATCATTCATCAGAATGAATACCGACGCTTACACCGTTCACACAAAGATCGCCTGACTTTGTCGGCCAAAGAGCGATATGAGGAATTTATGCAGCAGTTTCCTCAGATATGCCAGCGGGTACAATTAGGATATATTGCCTCTTATCTTGGAATAACCCTTCCGACACTTAGCCGCCTTAGAAGCCGGAAATAATTTCTGGTAGGGGCGTATTTTGATGTAGGACAATTTTTTTAATAACTAACTTCTGTAACTTTGGGCCCTCATCAGTGATACGCAAAATAATAATCTAATTTATAAATTTATCATGCAAAACATCTCTTCTTCTGCTGCATTTGCAGATAGTAAACCCCATTATGAACTCCTTGACGGCTTGAGAGGAATCGCTGCTCTTTTGGTTATATGGTATCATATATTTGAAGGCTTTGCCACAAGTCCCATAGACCAGCGGTTCAATCACGGCTATTTGGCCGTCGATTTCTTTTTTATCCTGTCGGGATTCGTTGTTGGTTACGCTTATGACGACCGTTGGAAAACAACGATGAACACAAAAGACTTTTTCAAACGCAGGTTAATCCGTTTACATCCAATGGTTATCCTGGGAGCTGTTTTAGGTGCTATTACGTTTTGTATACAAGGTTGTGAGAAGTGGGACGGTACGCAGGTCAGCATATCTATGGTGATGCTTGCATTGCTTCTCAATCTTTTCTTGATTCCGGCTGTACCCGGTTCGGGTTCCGAAGTTCGTGGAAATGGAGAAATGTATCCTTTGAACGGTCCGAGTTGGTCTTTGTTTTTCGAGTATATAGGGAATATTCTGTATGCCCTGTTTATCCGCCGGCTCTCGACCAAACAGCTGACCGTGCTTGTCATTCTGGCGGCGATCGGACTGGCTTCATTTGCTGTATGCAATCTTTCCGGTTATGGGCATTTAGGTGTAGGTTGGTCATTGCTGGATTATAATCTGCTCGGAGGATTTCTGCGTTTGCTGTTTGCTTTTTCCGCTGGGTTGTTGATGTCGCGTATTTTTAAACCGGTCAAGATTAGAGGAGCTTTCTGGATATGTAGTATTGCGATTGCTGTTCTACTGTCTATACCACATATCGGCGGTATGGAAGATTCGTGGATGAATGGTATTTATGACTCTGTATGTACCATTATTCTTTTTCCGATCCTTGTTTACCTGGGTGCCTCCGGAAAAACGACAGATAAAGGGACTTCCGGAATTTGCAAATTCCTGGGAGATATATCCTATCCCTTGTACATCGTTCATTATCCTTTTATGTATTTGTATTATGCCTGGTTGTGGAGTGGGGAAAAACTCACTTTCTCCGATACATGGCCGGTGGCTTTGATAGTATTCTTCGGAAATATCCTGTTGGCATACCTCTGTCTGAAGCTGTATGATGAACCTGTAAGAAAGTGGCTGACTAAGAAGTTTCTGGCTAAGAAACAGGCCTGATATATATAAGAAATAGTCCCGTTCATCGGGACTATTTCTTATATTCGTGAACCATTTATTTTAATATCACTATCAGGCAATAGTCTTTTGATACGTTCAATTCCTTCTTTGCTTATTTTCCCGAATAACTCTAAATGTTCAATTTTTATCTTTGATATTTCATCCGGTATATCAATCTGATTAATGAATCTTATTTCCAATTTCTTTATTTCAGTGAGTTCTAACAAAACAGAAGGAAATTCTTTCACTCTAATAGAAACGCCACGACCGAAACCTGTACCTTGTGCATCTGCCATTAATTTGTTTTTCACTTTGTTGTTAGTGAGGTCTTTCTTTCTGATCATCCAACTGATTTGTGGTCGTAGAGCGAAGTTTCTTTTATTCTGTTCAAGCCCGACGAAGCCTGCCCAAAGTTCCAACGGAGTTTCTGTAACTGTATTGTTATATACTTCCTGATATTTTAAATCTACTTTTACTATTTCATCAGGCAGACTGTCTGTGCCTTCCAGTTGTTTTAGATTGTTCCTTTGTCCTTTTTTGTCATAAGGAAAGAATTTCACTATCCAGCCGTCGATCATATTAGGAGCGCCATACTTCTCTTGCGAATGATATTTAAACATATTG
>ENA-OQJF01000136-OQJF01000136.1-human-gut-metagenome-genome-assembly--contig:-NODE-136-length-19089-cov-2.618078_pt1 | contig 19089 bp, 22 predicted proteins | sample MGYA00242595_ERZ504761 | MGnify/ENA primary metagenome ERZ504761 (study PRJEB26092, sample SAMD00036367) | human gut metagenome | host: Homo sapiens | study: EMG produced TPA metagenomics assembly of...
TGACTTGTCGCCAGTTTCCTAACTTGACATTCGCTCCACGGAAAACCTGCCTCAGCTTATCTTTTTGCCGGGCAGCAACCTCACGCTTCACAGCTATCATGTCACAGCTTTTTTAGTATATAAGAAAAATAAGGTATAATAAATGTATCAATCTGATATGAATAACAATCAAAATCCACTGCAAAGTATATAGTCGTTCCACTTGGTATACCGATTCTCTCGGCTGCTAAAATTGCTGTCTGTGCATCAACACTTCCCTGGGACGGATCCTTAAAATAGTTTAATTCATATCCTCCATCCTGATATATCGGGAATACCGATAATCCTGCATTTTCAATGTTTTTCACTTCTGTTGATGTCAAATATTTCGGTGTATGTTCTTTTCCAACAGAACCTGTCAGATAACGTCCTACATGAGTATACCCTGCATTTTTTATATCTAATGCCTGTTGTTTATTTAATACTGTTGCACAGTCACACGCTTTTGCTGCCCTGTTTGTATCGCCTTTACTCGTAAGCAATGATTTCATAGTAGAAACATTTACTTTTCCTTTTGTTACAAGTCCAATTCCTGTCAGACCATAAAACTCCTGAAATTCTGACACCTTTGACTCTGTAGTCGAATCAAACACGCCATCGAATCTTCCCGGATTATATCCGTTAAAATATAGTCCGTATTGAGCAATCTTATTAAATGGAACATATTTCGTCGAGTTCTGTCCGTTCTGTAATGTACCCGGAAACGCATTTGTTGTTGCATCGCCAAAATTAACTGAATTCAAATCTGTAATTAATTCAGTTGTAACTCCTTCAGCCGCCTGCAATGCACCAACTAAAGACAAAATTGTCTGTCTTGAGGCAATTCCATCACAAGGTCCAACACCAATAACATCTGACCAGTCACTATTTAATTGCTGTTGAATAAGAACAATATTGGAATCCCCACCAGAAACCTTTGTAAACCAGTTTAGGGATAACAATCCAGACCAAACTTTCCAATCAATTTTGCCCGTAACTTCCAGTCCTGCATTTTCCTGCATCTTTTTAACTGCATTTACTCCTGATGTATAATAAATTCCAGTAATTCCTCCAGCAGCATATCCTTTGCAAAACAGAGCACACTGAATCAAGCATACATTAACCTGCGGAGTATCATTCGGATCCATTTTTGTAATAATGGCTAACTTCTTCATGGTATTAATAGTAAGTGGTCCAACCGTTCCTGTAATCGTTGAGATTCCATTCTGAATCTGAAATGCACGAATGATTCCCTGCATCACGGCTGTTCCGGTCTTTCCATCTTCATCCAGTTTTACCCAATCCTTATGTCCACCAAACATCGCATTTAAATATTTTTGTGCTGCTTTTACATTCTGATCACTCATATTCACTACCTCCTAATTCAAGTCAATTATAAAGATTTCTAACTCTTTATATGTCTATCACTAAAAGTTACAATAACAATTTATCAATCAACTGTGCCTATTTTGTGACTATTTTCCAAAGAATTCATTAACTCCCTTATAAAATCCTTAACAAATTATGAAAGAAACCATCAATTTATCACCCCATATCCCATGATGGAGGCATAATCCATCGCATAGTTTCTCTGTCGTACCTGATCACTGGAATTTCCTTCAATCGTGTAAACCCGTCCACCTTCATATTTTTCTACAATTCCTACGTGGTCTGATGTTCCGTCGTGATCCCAGTCGAAAAAGATGATCATTCCGGCTGTCGGGGTTGTTCCACCACTCTGCCACTTATTCTTTCCCTGAAACCAGGACACTCCATCACTGCACAATGAGAATTTAGGAACATTCCCACTTGCAATCAGACCGCTCTGATCCGCACACCAGCTTACAAAACAGGCACACCATTCTACCCGGCTGTCAAATCCATACCAGCTCCAAAACTTCTGACCGCCGCTGTTTCCAATCTGCCCCATTGCAACCGATACGATCTGCTGATTTCCAAACAAACCAGCAAACAGGCTGCCACCGGAATAATACCGCATCACATGCGGAACGTATTGAGGATCTCCGTAACTGCTCCATCCATGTGAAGCTGCCTGCTCCTGTGAAAATTGTAAAGCATTGGCTTCTGTATATCCGCCTCTTTGCAACGCCCATCCTATGTATCCGTTTCCGTAGTTATATCCCTGCCATGCAAGTTTTAACTTGTCCATATCCTGTGGACTACTACATCCTGACTGACTGATACAGTCTGCAAAGGTCTGTACTCCAACCTCTATCGAATAATCCGGATCAGTAATAGAACCAGGAGTGTGTGGGAATCTTGTATTATATGGACTTTCCGAACACTGCATCGGGTCTGTTCCCCTGCCTCCAGATTCCTGCATCATGATGGCCTGTATCGCAGACACATATTCCGGAATGCCGTATTGGGATGCATACTGCTGTATCACAGAAGTATACGCAAGCACTTCTTCACTTAGGGATTCGGAGCTTTCCGAATTACTGCTGAAAGCTGCTCCTGCAATGATTCCCACAATCAGAATAAATACCAGAAGAAATGCACTACCTCCGGCAGCAATCCATTTTCCCATTTTTTCAAGAGCTACTACCCCTTTTTGAATCGCTGCTGTAATTCCCTGTACGGATAACTTTGAACCCTTTCCAGTTACCTGAAAGACTGCTTTTCCACTTTCTGCCGATGCCTGTGCTGATTTTCTTGCCATCTGGACTGCTCTTGCTTTCTGCATCGCCTGAAGGCTTTTTTCCACCTGCTGTTTCTGCATGGATGCCTGTGTCTTTATTTTCTCCTGAGACAGACCGGATACTTTTACCACTCTCGGTGCTGCTTTCACCTGCCGTTTACCATTCTCCTTGGCAAGTGCTGCCTGCTCCGGTTTCAGCTTGATTAATTTCTTTCCGTTTTCTGCCCCCTGCTCCATTGCTTCTTCGGCAGCTTTCGCTTCTTCCTGTCTGCTTTTTCTTTCCTTTATCTTCCTGTAGGTCACTCCGGCAAGTTTTTTTCCACCTCGATATGTGGTTTTCCCTATGGTTTTTCCTGCTATACTTGCCGCCCTGTACTGTACGGATTCTATTTTTTCAGTTCCATACTGGGTTGGGGAGTCTGACTGACCACTGCTTTTCTCATGTAGTTCCCTTGGCTTTTCTTTTGCTTCCAGCACCGCCGAGCGAACCAGTTCTTTCGGAAGCCGGGCAGCCGGATTTCGAATCTTCGGATTCTTATCCCTTACCCGTTCCTTGATATCTTTCATCCGGTCACCCTCTTTCCGTACCTCTTATCTCATCGGGCAACATCCCGATGTTTCTTTTTTTCCTGCTGTTTCTGTAACTGCTCCAACTGTCTGATTGCTTCATTTACCAACGGATGCTCGTTGTAATATGGCACAAGCTCCAAATCACCCCTGTCTTTTGATGACAACGGCAATGGATATTCCATATCCGAATAAATAGAGTCCGGAATCATGGATAGAAAATTCAATAGCAGGACACATATTGGCAGATGTTTTACAATATTTCTGGTACTTTTTATATGCCTCTTCCAGCGTTCTGCATTTTGTATATTCTCCAAAAGTCATGGAACTCTCCACACTCTGCAGCATAAAAAGTGATCGTTACTTCTTCTTTTTTCTTCATTATGATTCTCCCGGTTTTGTTGTCATTAGTTTATAAAGGTCTGTATTCTTTGGGAACGTATTCTCAAATGGTACGATATTTCCAGAGCAACGGATCAGGCCACTACCAACCGATACATTTGTAATATAGGACAGTTGGTTTTCGGAAATATTCAAAAGAGCTGCCAATTCTTCCCTGTCTGTACTTGCCTGATTCAAAAGAATCAAAAACTCACTGTTTGCCAACATCAGTCTTGCAGTGTCCGATTTCAGAAGTTCCTCAACATTTTGGGTTAAACCTGTCACGAATCCATTGTATTTTCTGATTCTCTTGTACAGTCGGTAGAAGAAATTTGCACTGTATTCATAGCGGAATAACAGATAGAACTCATCGGCAAATATCCATGTCGTTTTTCCTTCTTTCCAGTTCTGAATTACCCTGTTGAAAATACTGTCTAAGGTAACCAGCATTCCCAGTGGCATAAGCTGTTCCCCCAGTTCCCGGATATCATAATCCATGATCCTGTTCTTCTTATTCACATTGGTCGGCTGTGCAAAGGTGTTCAGGCTTCCATTGATAAAAAGTTCGGATGACAGTGCAAGTCCCCTTGCCTCTTCTTCCGGCTGTAACATCAACTGTCGGTACATATCTTTCAATGTCGGAACTTCTCCGGTATAACCACTTCGGATATAATCCCGGTACACATCTGCAGCACAGCGGTCCAGAATCGACTTTTCTTTTGCCGACAGATTTCCTGCTCCAACCAACTGTTCGAACACAGACAGGATAAACTCCGATTTTTCAATCAGTGGATTCTTTTCATTGCCGTAGGCTGCGTCCATATCCATTGCATTCAGGTGATTGTCTGATGTCGCAGATACTTTTACAACCTGTCCACCAAGAGCCTCTACTAATTTTGTGAATTCGGACTCCGGATCAAGAATCAGGATATCGTCATCGGTACTCAATGCCAGATGCACAATCTCTTCTTTTGCCGAAAAGCTCTTTCCTGACCCACTGACGCCCAACCGGAAACTGTTTCCATTCATCAGTTTCTTCCGGTCGGCTACCAGAAGGTTCTTGCTAACTGCATTCTGCCCATAATAGATACCGCCCGGCTGCAGGATTTCCTGTGTATGGAACGGGATTAAAACAGCCGTTGATTCCGTTGTCAATGTACGCAGGGCATTGATCTTTCGCAGTCCATAAGGAAGCACTGTATTGAGTCCGTCCACTTGCTGCCACTTTAATGTTGCCATCTGACACAGATGCTTTCTTGCGATTGACAGAATCAGTTCCGTATCGGAATCCAGTTGCTTTTTGCTGTCTGCCAGATGTACCATTGTCAAAATCCCGAACATCATACGCTGGTCTCTGGTTGTCAGATCATCGAGCATTTCCTTGGTTTCTTTTCTCTGAAGTTCCATATCGTATGGTACGATTGCCGAGAAGTTATTATTAGCGTTCTGCCTTCTCTGCCAGTTGGTCACGTTAGTTTCCACACCAAGCAGTCGGTTCTGGATTTCCCTTACTGCTTCATCCGTAGGGACTGGCAGGATGTCAATCGACAACATCAGATTCCGGCTGAAGTCACACAGTTCTGAAATCATGTCATCTTTGACATAACTTGCATAATCCTGCATATACAGGACTCTTCCGTACCTGTCACCGATTTTAAAATGGTCACGTTCAAATTCCATAGAATCCGGACACATCCAGTCCTTGAAACTTGTTCCCTTCTTGGCAAATTGTTTCAGATCAAACGGAAATGCCTGTGGGACATCTCCCTTGAAGAAATCCCTGAAAATCTGGAGCCGGCTCTCTGCGTCCAGTCCTTCTGCTGTGGACGATAACTTTGCCAGATGTGTTACGATGTCTGTTCCGATACGTGCAAAATAGGTTCTTGCATCATCAATCGATCTTTTATGTACACTGACGGTCAGATACCGTTCCTGATAGATGCTGTTGTTTGTTCCTGTAATCTTAGACAGGAGCATTTCGTTGTATTCTTCCCGATAGTGGTCCAGTCCATCTTCCTTCATTGGAAGCAGAATAGACTTTTCGAATTCTTCTTTATTGATTCTCCGATTATTGATGGTAATTTGGGCAGAAATGCCGGAATCCAGTGAATTTAAGAGTTCAGAATAATCCAGAAACATTTCTGTCTTATTGTCCTTACTCGCAATATAATAGTTGATATCTGTAAAACGATATGTTTTTGAGAATTTCGTTCCCTGTTGAAAAATTCCATCCGGCCAGATTCGCTGGATGGGAATTGCCTGTTGGACGGATTTCGGAACTTTGAAGCGTTCCTTATCCATCCGAAGTGCCTGACTTAAGGTTTTAATCAAAGGCATCACTCCTTCCCTTGCGTTTCTTTCTCTGTTTTGCTTCTGCTTTTTGCTCCCGCTCTTTTATGATTTCCGCTCCATCCTTTTGATTCTTTTCTCCCAGCGAGATGGTCTCCTGCATGCAGGAGTAGTAGATATCTTCCGACTGAAACACCAGTTTCTTCGGATACAGCAATTCGGATTTGATCACTGCCCATAAAAACTGTTCGGCTGTCATACCATGATATTTGAAAAAGCCACAGGCAGCAAATGGAGCAGCACCAAGCACACACAGCCATCCGGTTATTTCCTGTCCGGTAATATCACGCATTCCAAAGTAAATTCCGATTGCTGTAAGAATCGCAAGAACAGAACACACACATTGTCTCAGGTCCAGTCCCATAAACATGGATTCCTGATAGTCCCTGATTTCTTTGTTCATCTTTACTTCCATAAATTATCGTTCCTCTCCCCTGTTTTGTTTCTTCGTTTTCTGTGGTTTTTCTTTCGGTACTTCTATCCCGGCAAATCTACAATGTTCTGCAACGCCTTCCGGATCAAATTCCGCAAGTCTTGCTAGATCAAACGCTACCTTCTGATAGGTTGCATATCCTGATCTTCCTGTTTCATTCAACACTTTTCCAAGTTTATGTTCCTTGATAAAATGAAGCATATCCTTGGTAAAATCTCCTGTTATAAAAGCCTCATTTGGCTCTAAGAACTGATAGGGCAGATTAATGGTTACATCTCCAAAATCTTCCCAGTCTCTCCCTTCCTTATGGCAGAGTCCTACATATAAATTCCCATTGTTCCGATAAGAGCTCACTCGTATCGCTACTGTCTCACGTCCGAATTCCCAGTTATATCTTAATGTTTTCTTTGTATCCATATTTTTTAACCTCCAAGTCCCATCATTTCTCTGACAATACGGTCAGATGCCTTAATTGCTCCAACAAGTACCAATAAATTGAATACCAGTTCTCCTACATAGTTCCACACGATTGTAACTGCACTCAGCTCCGTATCTCCCACTGCCGGAGGACTTGCCGCATAAGCAGAAAAGATAATACACGCCAGTGCAATAATTGCCCCTTCCAGACACACGCCTATATAAGAACGGATAAAGTTCTTTCCAATAGACTGCGTGGGTTCTCCTGCAAACGAGGAAATCGGAATCGGGGCGATTGCCGTATACATATAGATTTTGAACATTCTGCCATACACTGTCAGGATCATCACAAATGACAATACGGTGATCAGCAGACTGCCAAGCAGTGTGACAATCCACAATGGAATGGATTCCAGCATTCCCACACTCTCGATCTTATCTACAATCTCCGTTGGCAGTTCCGTCACGCTTCCTGCCATACTGGAGCCGCTCATTACGGCTGTCACGATTCCCTGCACGATGGAAAACAGTGCCTGCATAAGTTCCATTCCGTATGTGATTGCTCCCTGAGCAAGTGCAAACCGGATAAATGCTTTTAGCACATGTTCCGGCTTTTTCAGATCTGTAAAACTGCCACACGTTTTTATGATTCCGGCTGCAAAAAAATACACCAGTAATCCATAGGCAATGGCTGTCAGTGTATCATTGATATTGGTCATAATCCGCCAGATGCCGCCACCTTTAAAAGTTGCCGGATTTTCAGTCAGCAGAGTCCACAGTTCTGCCATCTTTTCACTCCATGTGGATAGTGCTGAGTTTAGATTCTGTACAATCCAGTTATCACTCAAAAACTCTCACCTCCCTGAACATATTTTTGAATACAGGAGTACCTTCCGGCACTCCTGCTGTTTCCTGATATACTTTTTCAAAGAGGCTTACGCCATAATCAGATCCAGGATTTCTTTGGCGAACGTAATAATTACCCCTCCGGCCAGTGTCAGAAATCCATTTGCCCTCTGGCTTGGATCATGGCTTTTTAAAGACAGACCAACCTGCACAACACCAAATCCAAGCAAAATCAAACCGATCGCACGAAATCAGGGAAAAAAATAAAAGTAGACAGGTTATTGATAACGGACAGCGGATCTCCGGCTGCGAATGCGGTCGTTGCTCCGACCGTTACGGTCAGTACCAGTGCCATATAAAGACTCATCCACTTTTTCTGTTTTCTCCCCATCGGCATCGGGGTTGTCATTTTTTCAGTTGTATTCTTTTTTGTTCTATTCTTTTCTCCTGTGAGAAATTTCTTCAATACACATCACTCCAATCCATCAAAAAACTGCTATTCACCAAGAATGTCCTCGGTAGACAGCAGTTCGTAGTCGTCTAATCTGTTAATGTCAATCTTTAGGTCGTCGTGAGCCAGTGGTGTTTTCGCATAATCATAAGGCGATGCACCACCGTCCTCTGTGTATCTGAAATTCACATGCTTTTTTAAATCATATTTATCGTCCATGATCGGACGCTCCCCACGAATAAACAAAATCGCTTTGCGGTTATCTAAAAGCCGTATTTCATCCGGTGTTAAAAGTTCCCTTCCAGTCTGCTGATAATTCACCGAATAGCTGCCGCTACGCCCTTTTGTCTGTCCGTAGGTATTGGTATCCAATGTCTCTTTTCCCAATAATTCCGAGACATACTTATGTCCTTCTTTTTCATTTCCACCCAGATATAAAAATTCATCGCAGTTACCGATAAGGCTCTCATACGAGTCTTTAAACAAGGCTTTCATCTGTGCGATGTTCTGGATGATGATACTGCAGGAAATCCCTCTGGAACGCATGGTTGCCAGAATCTTGTCAAAATCATCCGGCAAGGCTACGTTTGGCCATTCATCCATAATACAGTGTACCGGAATCGGAAGCCTTCCTCCGTACTTCCGGTCTGCCACATAATACAGTGTCTGAAACAGATTGCTGTAAATCATGCCGACCAGATAATTCATACTGGTGTCCGCATCTGGAATACAGCAAAACAGTGCTACTTTTTTCTCCCCGATACTGTATAAGTCCAGTTCGTCTGTACAGGTCAGGTTGGCAATCTGTTTCAGGTTAAAAGCTGCCAGACGGACACCAACCGAGATCAAAATAGACTTTGCGGTCTTTCCGGCCGCCTGCTTATAAATGGCATACTGCTTGACCGCAATACTCTCTGGGTCCCGCATTTCCAGTCTTTCAAACAAAATGTCCAATGGTGACTGGTAATCCTCATCATCTTCTTTGACCTGTGCGCTTCCAAGCATTTCCATGATCATCGGAAAGTTCTGTTCTTCCGGTGGAGCTTCATGCAGCAAATACAGCATAAGTGCCTGTAAAAGTGCAGTCTCGGACTTCTCCCAGAACGGGTCTGAACTCTGCGCTCCCTTCGGTGTTGTGTTGCGGATCAGGTTATTGATCAGCTTCAGTACATCCTTATCATCCCGGACATACGCAAACGGGTTATAACACCAGGAAGTCTCCGGATTGATTAAATCAAAAACCCGGACTTCGTATCCATTCCGTTCCAGAACACCTCCGGTTTTACGCAAAAGTTCTGCCTTGGGATCAGTAATCACCATCGAACAGTTGCACTGCATGATATTTGGGATTGCATACGTCCGGCTCTTTCCTGCTCCTGAACCTCCGACTACCAGCACATTTAGATTTCGTTTGTGTTTATAACCGTCCAGTCCCATGCGGAAATGCTGTGTTAAAAGCAGATTCTGCGTGTACTGCTTTTCGCAGTAACGTCTGCAGATTTCGGACACGTTGCCCCATTTTGCGGAACCATGTTCCACGCCTCTTCTATAATTTCTTTTTTGGGATTCATAAATACCAATGCCTAAGAAATAGGCTGCTGTGAATATCAGAATACATTTGAACGTATACGGTGTATACGTGATAAAAAACGGCTGTTCGAGTTTTTCGCTCAGCGTTTCTAAGATTTGAATAAAATTCTTATCCGGTGTAATGGCACAAGCGGTAATCGCTGCCGCCCACCAGACAAATGGCAGAAAGACAAGATACAGAACCCAGTCCTGCTTTTTTGTACTTATCTCTGCAAGTCAGATTCTCTTTTCTTGCGTGGCTTTTCTTCTGGATGTCCCTGTCCTTCTTTCTTATGAAAGGAATCCACTCCCGGTATCAGTGAGAGACTTCTGCCGTTGTCCCACTTAACACCGAGCTGGCCTGCATCATCCACATACTGCACAGTTCCTTCCAGTCCCTGCGGCATACCCGCTTCTCCGTCCATCGAATTCAGACAGATTCTTGTTCCTGCCGGATACTGTTCTCTAAGTCTTGCCACTTTTTCTCTTGAATAAATGACCAATCAACCACTCCTTTCTCTACCAGAACATGTGTCTGGTGGTATTCGGTTTTGCAACCTGAATAATGATTTTATCTATTCCATCACTATATCTTCCGGCTGCAAGATATTTACTTCTAAGCCTGTTCAGTGCCTTACGGATCTGCCTTTGTTCCCCGGCTGTAATCTGCAGCCGTTTCTGGGCGAGGTCGTATTCACTTACTTTTTTCAGAAGAGCTTTCGTTTCTTCCAAACATTCATCCTGCTCACTCTGTGCCTGCAGCTCATCATTCAGTGCCACCACGAACATATTTTTCATAATGTTATCCATCTTCAAATAGTATTTTGTCATCTGGCTGACCTCCTTTTTTATTACACCAACCATATCACAAGACCTCCGTAATAGCTACTCCAACCGTCCAACTTTTTCACTTTTATCGTTCCGGCTGGCTCTTTGCTTTTTTCTCTTTTCCAGATGCTTTTTCAGATGGTTTTTCATCCTTGGTTTCCGGTATTTTTACAGGGTCTCCGATTGCGAACTCATCGGTTATATACTCCTGTTCCTTTGCACCAAAATTGCGTTCGATATGGTTTCGTATACTGTAGGAAGCCTGACGGACATCATTTAAAAAGTCTCTCAGTTCCTGCGGATCTTTCTTTCCACATTCATTCCTCTGTGCAATATACTCCAGATTGAATCCGGTAACATCCACACCATAACGTTTCGCAATCACATAGGCTGCACAATAAGCCTGTGCACTGACTTTCTGTCGGCTGTAGGTTCCGGTATGCTGGTCCAGTGCTGCACACGCCAGTTCTCTGTTCAGTGCATGGAATGTCGTTACTTCACTCATTCCGTTGCGGATATAAATGGTACGGTATCTCGGATTGTACTGGGCCTGCACTTTGTCTGGCAGATCATCCTCAATCTGCACACGTACCGACTGGTCTTTTAAGACAGTTCCTATCAGTTCTGTCAGACTTCGCTGAGGGCGTTCTTCCAATGGCTTTCCTGACATCTGACTGATGTCAAATCCTTTTCCGATCGTATACCCTCTCCGCATTTCTCCGTCTTTTTCGTATTCAGTGGAAATCATATAAGTAATGCCATGCTCCCCTGCTTTTACTGAACGGTGTTCTTCTCTCCAGCGTTCATAAGACCTTACCACCTTAAAATCCGGATGCTGTCCGTAGATCAAAAGCAGATTCGGAGTTCTCTGTGTATTACACTCTGCCATAAAATCCAGAAAGCCTTTCAGTTTTTCTCCATCCTGAAAAACTCCCTGTGCCTGTGAATCTACTTCAGCCCATACCTCTTCTCTTTCCTGCTGCTTCTTGGCTGCATATTCTTCCTTGGTCAATTTCTGTTCAGGAATCTGCTGTTCTTCCGTTCCACCTGAAATCATGTCTGTTAAATCCATATACATTACCTGCCTTTCGTTTTCATATTCTTACGTTTCTTCCTGCTCTCTCTGGCATTTTTCCGTCTGTCCGGCCTCTTACGTTTCTCTTCCTGTTCCTTACGGATATCTCCGAGTTCTTTCCGCACAGATGGTTTTTCATTCTTTTCTTCCCAGCTAGTTTCCCGACCGGAAGAAGTATTTCTGTTGCGCGAGAAAGGTTCGGACGGATTCTTTGCTTTCCCCTCCTGCGCATGTGTAAAATTTCCTTCCGGGAAAGCCTCATCCCCGATCTGGAACATTTCTTCCGCATCATCCAGTTCAAATTCTATCTTGCCTTCCGGCAGGACAACAGTCTCTGTCCGTACATTCTCCCCGGATGCTTGTTCCATCTGGTTCTCTGCCTGTTCCGGTGCAGTCTCTTTTTCTACTGTTTCTGTAACCATAGAGCCTGATTCTGCTTTTACAAAATCCAGATTCATCCGGTCTAATACCCGGTTCATCTTTGCTGCGTCATCGGCAAATACCATCACTTCTGTCTGGTCCGGATTCACCTTATCTTTGATGACAACATATAAGATACCTCTCGCTTTGGCTTCTTTCGCAAACTCTTTCAGTCTGTCACCCGGTACTGTAAAAAATTTCATCGGACGCTGTTCTTTCAGCATTCTGGTAAGCCTCGTTTTTCCTCTTGTCTTTTTCTGGTCCTTCAAGGCGGCAGCAATAAAGACTGCCACATGCTTTGCTACATTCCCGGTGATCTTCAGCGAATACTCCATCCCTTCCAGACTGTACCGTACCACCTGGTCTGCCGGTTCTGCTCCGTAATTCATACTTATCTCACCTCCTGACTCTCTTTTTCTTTGTGTTCCACACGTTTCTCATTCTGGTTTTGTTCTTCTGCCTTTCGAAGTCTTTCTTCGATTTCCAATGAATACTTTTCAATCCGGACGGTCATACGGACTTCTTTTCGGAGATTTTTTAATTCCTCATTGATTTCGGACAGCCGTACTTTTCCACTGTCTTCACTGTCATTCCGATAGAGCTTTCTGCGTTCCTTCATCAGTTCTGAAATCTGCTTTTGTAACGGCTCACGGTATGTGGCAAGCTGTTCTCTGGTCGTAATGTCATGCTTCATTAAAAACTCAATCTGTTCAATCCTCTGATCCAGTTTCCGGATATCCTCTCTGATGGCATACGGACTTCTTCTCGGTCTTTTTGGCAGTACCCCCATTTGATATAAATAGGAATAATACAGTGCCTGTATCCCGGTCAGTTTCCTCTTTGGAGGAATCTGCACCGTCTTTTGATAGATGCGTTTTACTTTTGGCTGTAAGATCTGTCCACGGATCTCCTCTTCGGAATAGTTTTTTCCAAGAGACCGTAGCCGGATGTACCGTTCCATCCCCGGAGCCTTTAAAGCGACATATTTCCGGTTCAGTTTCCATGTGTATCCACGCTTTTCCATTTCTTTTAAGAATTGTGACCAGGAGTAGCTTTCCTGTACAGACTCCCTGATATCCAGACGGATCGCACTTCTCCATGTCGGTTTCCCTTCCTGTTCCGCTTTCCACTGTACATAAGGGATTGATTTTTTCTGGTCGGATTCAATGATAGACAGACCATATTTTCTGCACAGCTCATCGGAGATCTTCCGGATCTCCGTATAATAACTCTTTGCATTACTGTGGTATTTACGCCCGTCTGCCATGCTCACAGAGTTCCAGACAATGTGGTTATGATAATGTCTGGTATTCAGATGCGTTGTGATAACGACTTCATACTGTCCCTTTAAGAGCCGGTCTGCCAGTTCCTGTCCGATGAGATGTGCCAGTTCCGGTGTCACCTCACCTTCTGCAAAACTCTGTACCAGATGGTATCCTTCCACACCGCCCATCTTATGGAATCTCTTTTTTGTTGCCACCATATCTGCATACGCATTTTCATTGGTACATCCGATGGTATCTTCGAAGACCGCCTGTTCCGTCTTTGTCCGGTTCATGGCATAATCAATGGCAGCCTCCAGAGAGTCTGCTTTCTGTGTGGTTTTTTCTTTGTCTTTCACATATTCGATGGAACGGTCCAGGCGGTGGACGGGGATAACACTTGTATAAGCCATCTGTCATTACCACTCTTCCTTTACCAGATGCCATGTCTCTTTGGTAAGCCGGAGCATTTCCTGCACACTCTGCTCACTTGCCATTCCCGAAGCATTCGCAACATGGGCAAGCTGGTTCGCATTATTGCACAGACCCGCTATCTTCCTAAGCAGTTCCGGGTGATGCTCACAGGGTTTTGCGTGTACCTGTGCTCCTAAGATCAGCGAACGCATAAACTCTTCCCGACTCAGTCCGCTTTTTTCCACCTGTTCCTCCAATTCCCTGAGTTCCCTTGCATTTAACCGCACCGGGATCACATGGTTTCGTTTTCGCATTGCATCACCGTCCCTTCTCTTTTCTCTTTCATCATATCGCCAAGCTCCTGATCCGACCGTTTCGCAGTTACCATACAGCAGGTCACCACGACTCCGAAACAACCTCCACACATCAATGCGATCATAATCATGACTCCGTCTCTTAACATAGCTTATCCTTCCTTTCCGTTTTCATTTTGTATTCGGGGGATTGGGGTTCTCCCCAAAGTGCGTTTGGATATCCAAACGCTATGCTTGCAAAACGAGTACCGCCAGTCTCTGTATCACCCGACAGACCCGCCTCTGATTTATTTCGATTCTTTGATCTGTACCAGTCCATCAAGTGTCGTACAAATGATATGGAGTCTGTCTGCCATGCTGATTTCCGTGTTCATCGTCCCTGTCACTTCTTTTCCACATACAACGACCATCCGGCATCTCCGCAAAAGGATATGAGACATCCTTCCATATCCCTGCATATCTTCCGCATCTCCTTCTTCGAGGAACGGTGAAAATCCAAACCTCGGACAGATCGGTACATAACCCAGTTCATAGATTTTCCTGCAATATTTCTGCACTTTTACCCGGCTTTCTTCTGCTGAACAGCACACATAAGCCAGCGCCTGTTCCATACGCTCCATCTCCTTCCTGCATCCAGTTGGATGCCATGCATTTTCTCTATAAAAAACAAGATGTCCAATTGGACATCCCGGCTACTTTTCATCCTCTTTCTGCTCTGCTTCTAATGCAATTCTCACTCTGTCACTTCCCAGTTTGTAGTAGGCATCTGTTACCTCAATTCCCACTGCACGATAACCTGTCATAACCGCTGCAAGGACAGTCGTTCCTGCCCCGGCAAACGGGTCCAGGATCAGACCTCCCGGTTCGCAAATCTGGATGACATCTTTCATAAGCTGCAACGGCTTCTCTGTCACATGAATCCGGTTCTGCGGATTTCCATATCGGAAGACGCCCGGCAGACAAGATACTGGACGGTTGATTGGCATCGGTCCGTTACTGCCCCACACAATGTATTCAGCCTGCTGGCGGAAACGGCCTTTCTGTGGACGGGAGTTTCCCTTATCCCACACCGCTGTTCCTCGCCAAATCCATCCTGCCCACTGCAATGCATCGGTAATCGATGGATACTGACGCCAGTCAATGAACAGACAGATCGGAGCTCCTTTCTTGCAGGCTTTCCGCACATCGTAAAGCCACTCAGCCATCCAGTGTGTCCATGATCTCTGATCTTTATTGTCCCCATCAAAATCCGGAAGTGTATTTGCAGCACTCATACTGCTGTATTTCTGGTTTGTAGTACGATTTCTTTCATTCTGCTTTGTTCCACCGGACGCATACGGTGGATCGGTAATGACTGCATCAAAGATTCCCGGCTGGAATGCTTTGACCAGTTTTAATGTATCTCCATGTAATATTTTCCAGTTTTCCCCTTCAGCATATTCCTCTGGGTATGTTCCCTCTTTCATAAGTTCTTCCAAACTCAGGCCATTTGTCATAGGCATCATCCTTTCTTTTCTCAGCGTTCCGGCTGATTTTTCTTCTTTGTCTTTTTATTTTCTTTTGGTGGTGGACTCAACTCGGTTTCTACATATTCACTGATAATCAAAAGTGCTTTGTAATAATCCCCACTTTCCAATACTCTTTTACACATTTCTTTTGCTTCTGCTGTCTGTTTATTCTTTTTCAAAAGAGTTGAGGCATCGCCCATAATGGAAAAAATATTCCCATCATGTCCAAGGAGTTGTAACTTGGGACGTTGTTTCTCAGGCTTTATCGGGATTTGCTCTGTTTTCTTTTCATAGATTTTCGGCTGCTCCATATCTGGATGCCAGAAATGCACATTCAGCATTCCACCATCTACCTTGATATCCCTCTGCTCAAATCCTTCACCCCACCCGTCACTGTACTGCCCTGTAATGTATTCGGTGAATTCCTGTAGTTCTTCCTGACTTAAAAATTCATTTAATTCCAGTTTGGTACAGCCGTACAGGATTCCATCTTTGTTTTCTATCGTAACAACTGCACTTTGTATTTTTCCATGAATGGACTCACTTCCATCAAAATACTGCATGAGATCATCTTCCCCATAGCGTTCCAGTTCTTCTCGGATGACTTCTTCATAATCGGCAAGTTCTGTTCCATCTAACGGCATTCCATATTCATCACTCTCCGACCACTCTTCTTCCCATTCGGATTCTTCTGAATAAAGATTTCCAGTCAGCTCCGTCAACAGATGTACGTGCATCGTTCCTTTTTCTTCCATTCTCTATCACCTTCTTTCTAATGGTCTGTCCCTACATTTATTTGCCTGCTTTTTTTCTTTCGCAAGGTCTGCATAATCTGCCCCTTCTTTTTCCGGCAGATTGCAAATAATCTGATACGTTCCCTCGTAATGCTTTTTCATCTGTTCTTTCGCCCATCTCCCTGCAAAGTCATTATCGGTACAGATTTCAATTTCTTTGATTTCCGGATGATTCTTCAGAAATTCTTCCAGTGCGTCCGGCGGCTTTTTAAAACGTTCACTCTGTATCTGTGCGTTTTCTTTCGGAGCAGCGATTCCCCCAAGGGAAAGACGATATTTATCCCTATTTCCCTCTTCCAGTGTCATGTGTGCCAATGCATCAATACACGCTTCATATACGGCAACTCGCTTTGTTTCTCTTTCAGGTGGAATGCAAAAGCTGTACTTTTTTTCACTCCCGGTCTGCTCCATCTTGAATCCCTTCCCGTTTTTTTCATAGATTCCTCGCAGGAATGCATATCTTGCTTTTCTGGATTCATCTTTCCCAACAAAAACAGCGTTATGGTACGGGACACTTTCATAAAGGATTTCATGTGAAATACAATATGTGATCACTTCATCGCTGATTCCTCTGTGGTTTAAATAAGCCCTGATTCGTCTGCAATTACAATATCTCTCCGGCAGTTTAAATAGTGGTTTTTCCTTTTCGGCAGACTGTGTCGGAATAAAAGACGGACTCTCTTCGCACAGCAGTTTTACAGCATCTGTAAATTTCATTCCATCCACTTCAATCAGGAACCGCAGTGCAGACACTCCCCCGATATCTCTGGATTTCCAATGCCATTTACTCGACAATTCATTGATTTTAAAACTGTCATGGTCCGTCAACTGCCATTCATTTCTGGTTCTTGTCTTTTGCAGTCTCTGTGCCTGATGTGTTCGCAAATACTCATACGCAGTCATATTTTTTGCTGCCTGAATCTCTTCTTCTGTTACCCAAGGCATTACAGAATCGTATCCTGAAGAGCCAGTACCTTATCTGTCCGCTCCCAAGGAAACTCCTTTCTTCCAAAATGACCAAAAACTGCCGTCTGCCGGAAAATCGGACGATTCAATCGAAGGGATTCCATGATCTGAACGGGTGTCACTCCAAACACCAGTGGGATTGCTGCCGCCAGACAATCATCTGCACACACTTTTCCTGTACCAAAGGTATCTACCTCAATCATAACCGGTTCTGCTACTCCGATTGCATAAGCCAGAGACACCTGACACTTGCTTGCAAACTCAGCAGCTACTATATTTTTGGCGATATACCTTGCCATATAAGCTGCCGAACGGTCTACTTTCGAACAGTCTTTTCCCGAAAATGCACCGCCGCCATGCGGAACCATACTGCCATAAGTATCCACCATCAGCTTTCTTCCGGTCAGTCCGGTATCTGCATCAAACCCTCCACACACAAATTTTCCTGACGGATTGATCAGAATCTTCGTATCCTCATCCGGCGGCAGTAATCTGAGTGCTGAGCGAAGCACTTTCTCTCTGATCTCGGCATCTAACTTCTTCAGGCTCTTTTCTGCACCATGCTGGCAGGAAACAACAACACTTTCCAGTCTCACTGGCTTTCCATCTTCATATTCTACGGTTACCTGTGCTTTTCCATCCGAAAAGATATCTTTGATATATCCGCTTCTTCTGCAAGCCGAAAGTTCACGTGTGATCCGGTGTGCCAGAACAGTCGGCATTGGCATAAGCTGCGGAGTATCATCACACGCATATCCGACCATAACACCCTGATCTCCAGCTCCCCTGCTTCTATCTCTTAATTTTGCGCCGATATTATCCCGAAATTCTTTCGACACACTCACTGCTTTCGCAATATCTGGACTCTGCTGGTGTACAAACGTATCCATTTCTATTCCATCTGTACAATATCCGCATTCTTCCAGAACCTTTCGGATCACATCAAACACTGGCGGCTCATATCCGCTGCTGATTTCTCCAGCCACAAACACATTTCCTCTTGTCGCAAGCACTTCACATGCAACCCTTGAAGACGGATCATGTTTCAGACATTCATCTAAGATTGCGTCTGCGATCTGGTCACATACTTTATCCGGGTGTCCTTCTGTTACTGATTCTGCTGTATAATAACGTTTCATTTTTCTTCTCCTTATCTCTACAAGTCCTGCCACTGGCAAATCCTTACTTACGAATGCATGGTAAGATAAACAGGGCAGGAGCTGCCTGATACACATCTCCTGCCCTGCCGAATTGATTTATCCAGTTATTCTTCTTTTATTTTTCTTCTGTTTCTTCTTTGTTTTCCGTCATTTTTGACTTCTTTCTGCGGTACACAGTCATCCCTGTAACTGTTCCGGCAGATGCCAGTGCAAGCAGGACAAATCCCCATACTTTCTGGTTATCCCCTGTTTTTGGTGCATTGGTCTTTTCGGTTGTTTTCTCCGGTGTTCTGGCATCTTTCATTTCTACTTTCTGGACTTCCATTGTATCTTTCAATGTGAATGTAACATCTTCCGCAATCTCGTAACCATCCGGTGCTGTGATCTCACGCAGAGTAAGTTCTTCATTGACCGGGAGCTTTGCAACGGAATGTGGCTTTCCATCCGTAATCCACTCTTCCAAAACAGTTCCGTCTTTGCGGATGATCTGAAGCTTTGCCCCTTCCAGTTCTTTTCCGGTTGTAAGATCTGTTTTTGAAATTTCCACTTTGGAATATTCATCCTTCATCTCAACCTTTGTCACACTGCCATCTTCTTTGACTTCAAACGTCACATCGCTGGCAGACACATAACCATCTTCATAAGGAGCCAGTTC
>ENA-OQJF01000138-OQJF01000138.1-human-gut-metagenome-genome-assembly--contig:-NODE-138-length-19019-cov-3.645511_pt1 | contig 19019 bp, 18 predicted proteins | sample MGYA00242595_ERZ504761 | MGnify/ENA primary metagenome ERZ504761 (study PRJEB26092, sample SAMD00036367) | human gut metagenome | host: Homo sapiens | study: EMG produced TPA metagenomics assembly of...
TTGGCTTCCTCCGAAAGAGAACTGTCGTTCAGCGTCACCGACAGGCGGCTTAACTCGGCAGAGGCCAGTTCCCGTGATACCTGAACGCTGCCGTTGTCCGCCTGCAGGACAGCTCGCCCGTTTTCCCGACTGTGAGGTCACAGTTTTTCATGCCCGGCAGCAACGCTTTGAGGTCGATACGCCGGCTGTCCATCGCCTCGGAAATGGCTGCCTTTTGTTCCTCCTTGTTCTTGCTGTCGATTTGCGTCGCCAGTAACATCAGGGAGGTAAAGGCGGTCATGGCCATTTCCACGACAGGATCACTGCACCCCGACAATCCCACGCCGCTATCCTCCGTAGGAGAGTCAGTTTTTTCATCCACGCATCGGGCGAAAGGCTTTTGCCGGTGGCATTCTCTTCTGTTCCCTTATATCGGGCGTAGCAGGTCGTTGCCGTTATGTAGTACCTGCTGTTTGATGTGGCCCTTTTGTGCGATTTCAGCCAGATACGCTGCCGGATCGACGTCCCGCTGCGTGCCGTCCGCATAAATCTGCCGGACACCGAAGTGCAGGTGCTTCCCGGTCGTCCGTGTCCCCGTGTTACCGGAACGGCCGAGCTTCTGGCCTGCCTGTACCGTATCGCCTGCCTTTACGGAAACTTCGCCGAGGTGCATGTAGGTACACTGTACCTTGCTGCCGTCCGGACGGGTGTATTCCACGGTCAGCGATTTGTTACCGGGTGCATGGCCTTTGTCTTTGACAGCGACGACCTTGCCGTCTTTTTCCGTGGCCAGGACCGTATCGCCGTCGCACCGGATGTCGATACCCGTGTGCATACGTTCCTTGCCGTCTGCCGGATCTTGCCGCATACCGAATGGCGAGGTGACGAAAAGAAACTCTTTCCGCTCCACCGGAAACGAATAGTCCACTGTATTTCCGACCTCACGGAGCGGGTTCTCTTCCACGCCGAACCGCTTTCCCTGCGTCTCCATTTCCTGCATGACCTGCCGGTCGTACTTTTGCAGCCCGTTCTGTTCGATGATACGTTGCAGGCTGTCGGCATAATGCCCGCCCGTGGCATAGCCCGCCTTTTCGAGGCCCTGTGTCCAGCCCTTGTAGTCATCGGGCGAGAGCGAGAAACAGCGGGCATAGCGGCTGTTCTCTTTCAGGAAGCGTGAGTGGTGCTCATACGAATCGCCCACGCTGTCGTAGCTGCAAAACTTCTCGTTCGGCTTGTCATCGGAATACAGACCGTACCGGCCACCTTCGGCAATCCATTCGGGCGTGGCCTTGATGCCGAAATGGTTGTTCTCATTCACGGCCAAACGGCTCTGCCCGTTGGAACTTTCCAGTATGCCCTGTGCCAGCGTCACGGAGGCCGGAATGCCGTACCTCCGCATCTGTGCCATCGCATAATCTGCGTATTGTTCCGTATATTCTTGATTCTTGTTTGCCATATCTTTACCTCCTCATGGTTGGACGTTGTTCGTTCTCGTTCTGTTCGTCAGTTGCCTCTGCAGGCTCGTTTTGCTGCGCCTTGGACATACCGTCACAATCCATCACGTATGCCCGCAGCGCATGGATTTGCTGCCTTGTTTCCTCATTGCTGTGTTCAAATACCAATATGATTTTGTCCGCATCATACGGAATGCGTTCTTTGGCCGGAGGCATGTCCAGCTCGTTCGCTATGGTCTCCGCATCATACATGGAAGCGTAATACTTGTTCTCATGTTTGAAAAGGACGACCGCTTCCGGTTGTTCCTCTTTGATTTTCTTGTATTTGTCATACAGTTGTTCCGGTATATCTTTTATGGGCAACTCTTTCAAGGATGAAGCAGTTTTGGGGGATTCCTCATTGGCTTGCTTGGGGTGCTTGTCCTTATCCTGCTGTAGGGTATCCTCTTCTCCTTGTTTCTTTCCGGCAGTCTCTTCCTGCGTCTGTCCTTTACGCAGCACATCGGCAAAAAGCGTGGCCGCCAGATGGCGTTTATATTCTGCACGGTCCTCAGCCAGCCACATGCGCTGCCACTGTTGCCGCGTGACGCTCCGGGGCTGCAGTTTCTTCCCGTCGATGGTCGCCACGCACAGAGTTCCTTCTTGTTTGGTCTTGAATACGGACACACGCTGAATCCGGTTCAGGTCGATGTCCTGCGCCCCGCTGCTGAACAGGTCCACTTTCAGGTCTGGCTGTGTTTCCGCCAGTACATAATACTTGTGCGCCAGTTCCATGCGTACCTTGTCGATGTTGTCCATCGCCTGTTTGAGCGTGGAGAAAAAACGGTTCACGTCCTCCTTGTCTGGATAGATACTGTACCCGTTCTGATGTTCGGGCTTCAGATACAGCGCCCAGCGGTTCTTGTCGTCCTGGATCATCTGTATCTGGTCGAAACCGATTTCCGTCCGCCCGTTTGACCGCAGGCGTCACGTCCAGTGTGGAAAGCATCTCCAGTGCCCAGTTCTTCAGTCGGGCCAGTGATACCTGTTTCTTGGCGAAATAGGCATCATCGGGCCTGTACCCCCATGCGCCGTCGGGATTGAAGAAACGCACGTTTTCAATACCTTCCCTTCGCAAAGCCCTGCCGATACGGGCCTTGTTCATGCCCGGCACTTCGTTGTCCACCTCCGGCGACGCACCGGCAGGGAGTATCACATCCGCCGATTTCGAGGACGGATCGATGACGATGACAATGGTCTTGTCCTCCTTGTTCGGGTGTTTCCGGATTTCATCGGCCACGTAGAAATGCTTGGGTAACTGCTCCTGCATATCCGAAGTCTGCCGGCGGTTACGCATCGTGGCATATTCGATTTTCTCGCCCCGTTCCGCCTTGTGGATTACTTCGAGGGCGTTGTTCACGTCGCTTTCGAGGGCATCCATCAGGTTGGGGTTCTCTTTAAGTTCCCGGTTCCAGTAGTCTACCAATTCAAGGCTTTTGTCGGACAGACGGGCAGGCAGTCCCAGTTCCAGCATTTTGATGCCCGAAGCCACCTCCACGATCAGCCGTTCCTGTTTGAGGGCATCTTCCGAAGGACCCATGCCGTTTTTCATCACCATGCCTTCACGGGCCAGCCGTTGTTGGTGCCCCGTGGCGCTCACGATTTGCCGCAAGGCTTCCTGAACGTAGTCGTTATAATGCTCGAAGTTCCGTTGGCGCGGCATATAGACCGCATCGCGGTCCGTCTCGTAATGGGGCATTCCGCTGCCGTCCGAACGCACGGGCACGAGATTGTCCCGCATTTTCAGCAGGAAGTCGTTGAAGCGGATATGCAGTCTCCGTTCATCGGTTTCGGAGTAGCCACGCTCCACGGCACTACCGTCTTTCTGCAATACCGCATCGTAAGTCTCCTTATCCACGTAGGGCAGTGTCGTCTGGTCGATGTTGAAAAGTGTGCGGATCTCCCTGTTATGTATGCCCTTGTACTGTTTCTGCACCTCCTCGTCCAGTTTCAGATAAGCGTCCCGGCTGATGATGTCCTCCGGATTGTTGCGGTGGACGTACTTGTTCCAGTTGTAGAACAGGAACGGAACGCCTTGCTCGTGCTCGCGTACCGATGTGCCGCGTGCCTTGGCATCGCTGTAAAGGGTGAACAGGTTGGTCTTGCACCCGTTCCGGTCCGAATGCAAGGCCATGAACAGGCCGTTGAACGGGCTGACGGCAACACCTTTCGGATAAAATTTCGGAAAGCCCTTGCCCGTAGCGTTGAGCCAGTGTCCCCCGGCATTCGACGCTTCGTTCAAAGCCGTGGAGAGCAGCTCTATCTGACGCTCCTCGGCATTCTTTTCTATTTGCGATTTTTCTTTCATATTCCCATATTTTTTCGGTTACAGGATTATTGAATGCCCCGTGTCCGCACGATGGTTTCCTGCTGTCCGTTGTCATAGTTCTGCGAAGCCATCTGGCGGAGCTTGTCGCTTTGGGCGAGCACGGCATTGGCCAGCGTGTTCAGCGGCAAGGCTCCTGCACGGTAAGCGTCGGCCATAGCGGGGGTGAGCTGCACCGTACAGGGCACACGGTCTATCGTGGCAACCAGCGTGCAGCCTTGTAGTGCCGGGTTCACGATACGCGGATTCAGCGGCTCGTCGGGATAGCGTCTGTACTGTACCTCTCTACCGGTCGTGGCTGCATTTCTGTTTCCCTCCGTCCGTTCTTTTCCCAGCACCTCGTGTCCCGCCTTGTTCAGCAGGTTCGCGCCACCCAAGCCGATAAGCAGCATCTTCAACATCGGATTCTTGACGAACATACCTGCCACTATACTCGCTATCGGCAGCAGGTTGTCTTTCAGGCCCAGCGATTGTGTCCTACCTGTAAACACGCCCAGCAGGATGTCGGGCAGCATGGCCAGTATATAGCCCAGATTACCCGCGACATCGCCTATGCCGTCCAGTCCGAGCGAGCGGACCAGCTCGTCCCAGCCGTTCTCGTTGGTCTGTATGGTCTGTGTTCCCTGACCTGCCTGTTCCTGCCGCATCCCTTCCCCCGCAGAGACGGCGGAAGTCGACTACTTCCTTTTCCTCTTTTTCCCTTTGTTTGGGTTTCGATTCCGTCTGTTCCTCCGTTTCGGCTTTCCGTCTTTCCATATTCTTGCAGGTAGGCTTCCTCTTGTCCGGGAGCGACAACCATCGGCACGTCTTTATACCGTTCCACCCGTTTCCGTTCCTCCTCGGCGGTTTCTTCCCGCCACGGCATATTTCTATTGTCTGTTTTCCACCAGTCCATAAAATCGAATGTTACAATCGGTATCTTCTTTTGCAACTTTCCGTTGGCTGCGGCAAGAGCCGTGTTTTCTTTGCCCGGTATGCTTGCCGCCTCTTTGCGGAAGCTGTCGAACACGTTGCTGTCGCTGCCGAACACGCCCTTGCTGATACACTCCTCTGCAGAGAGCGGCTGCGTTTCCTCCTTCCCGAAATGGTCGGCAACGGCTGAGATTGCCGTATCCGCACCGATGAACCGTGCAACGGCCGTCCACGAACCCGTACCGCCCAACATGACCGTATCGGCCGAAGCCCCCAACACCCAGCCCGCACCTTTCTCCAACTTGCTCGGCCGGTAGGCAACCTCTCCGCGTTTTTCTATCTCTTCGGCCAGCGGCGAGCGCCCCAAAGCCTGTGGCAATCCCAGCAGGCTCGATTCTGCCGCCTTACGGATGATGTAGTCCGCCGAGGATTTGGGCATACGTTCCTTGACCAGTTGGTCTATCATCAGTTGCTCTACACGATAGTCCACGAAGGCATAGGCGAGGTCGCAGCCCAATTCCTGCGACAGTTTATCGTAACGCTCGCGTCCGACTTCCTTCACAACGACATCGCGCCACTGTCCGGCCATGTAGGCGAGGTCGTGCTGCATCTCCTCCGACGAGAGAATCCTGTCCTTGCACATCCCGATGTAGTCCTCGGTCGTCTTGGAGTTCCACTCTCCCGTAACCTTGAGAGTCTGGTACGGGTCGGCGAGCGGTTGCCCCGCTGACGCCATCATGCCGAGTATGCCGCCCAGGGAGGTCGAATACGCTTTCATTTCCTCGCCCTGTTTTTCGGTCAGGTAGGATTGCGTCTGCGTCATGACGGGGACAAGATGATGGCGGAAATAACTGCCCATCAGGGCCTCCAACTCCGCAAACCTTCTGCTATGTTTGATTCCGTCCATATAATCAATGTCTTTCTATATCATGTTTATTTGTTTCAACAGTTGTTCCTTCGTCTGCTCGATAGCGTTATGGTACACCTCCATTTGCTTGGGGAAAAACTCTTCGAGCCACGTGTCCTTTTCGATATTGTCGTGAATGAAACGTATCGCCTGTTCCCGCTCGATTTCTACCGAGGCTTCCCCTTCCTCCCGGTTGTTGAACCATGCCTTCGTCCACCAGCGGACTCCGGCACGGTCGGGATAGACGGAGACGATTCTCGGTATGTCGAAGCTCTGGATGTCGATGTCCAGTTCCGCCAACAGATCAATGAGTCCGCTGCCCGCTACGGCTTCGTCATGAAGTTTTTTTTTACCTCGCCGCCTGTTGCGGAAAGGTACACATCATGCCGCAGGGCAAGGTAGTTCAGGAAATCCGCTATCAGCAGGTTCTGTACCTTGCAGGCCAGCGGCATGGCTTTGCGCCCCAGTCCCAGCGGGTTGTACATGCTCGGCATCTTCTCATAGAAATACTCCTTCGCAGCTCCCATTGTAAAGATGTGGCGCAGCGACTGCTCCGTATGTGCGGGCACCGTGTACGCTCCCCGCTGTAAATCCTCCATGTAAAGTGGCAGAAAGCGGAGCATCAGCTCTTCTATTTCCCTTTGATCCTTCTCGTAGTCGTTTTTTACTCTTGTTTCCGCATCGTAAAAAGACGCCGCACCATTGCCGTCGGCTTCCTGCAAAGCCTTGATGTTGCCGTACAACATGGTCAGGAACTCTATTGGGTTCAGTTCCTCGCCCTTGAATTTGACTTCTATATGCAGCAGTTCGCCGCTCAAAGCCACCGTTTGTCCGGCTTTCACCCGCTGTCCGAATTGGGCGAATACATTCGACAGATGACCGTATGTCACCTCGTACCCGCCGTAACGGACCGTCTGGCAAATGCCATGTACCGGGTCGTTGCCCACACCTGACACGATGCCGCTGGCCACGGCTGACAGCATGTAACACCTCACGTTGAAGTCTATTCCGTGATGAAAGAACTTTTCTCCCGTTGCCGGGTGTACCTGTTCGCCGTAGCCGAGCGACATCTCCACATCTTTCCCCTGCGGCTCCTCGAACGGCATACAATAGCCGCTGTCGGAGTGCAGAATCATTTCTTCCGTATATTTCATTGTGATATATATTTTCGTGTTTCTATCTTCTCATTCCTCCGCTTTGCGTTTGTTCCTCCGGAGAGAGTGTCGGCGTCTGTGTCCTCGATACCGTTTCCGAGGGAACCGTGCGGACAACGCCCGCATTGTTGCCGATAAGCATCATGCCCAGAAACAGACCGGCGATTTTACCCAGCCAGCCGAAACGTCCGAACACGAGGTACGCTGCTGCGATAAGTCCTGCAATGTTCAATCCCGACACATTGCCCCCTCCGAGGTTTCGCAAAAAGCCGCTGAGCATGTTGAACAACCCACCGCCGGAGGCTTCCCGCAGGAAGTTCGATACCCCGTTCAGTTTCGAGTCCGCGCCTCCCACAGCCTCACCTATGGCAGAGACCGTCTCTCCGGCTTTGTCTTTCAGTTCCTTCATGTCTTCGGTCGTACCTGCAAGGGCATCCGTGGCGGATTTGCCGACTACGGCCTCACTGACGATCCGTGCGACACTTTTGTCGGTGGTCAGTTTTTCCCAACCCACATAACCGACGGCAGCTCCGGCGGTAGCCGTTTTGACCGCCTGCCCGGCTCCCCGAAGGGTCTGCGAGGGATGCAGTACCGCATGACCGGCACTTTTCCCCGTCGCATTGGCGGCCTTGCCCATGCCTTTCATGGCCTTTCCGCCGTATTTCAATATCGTATCCCAAGCTCCCATATTTTTATTCTTTTTTTTAGGGTCTTACATTTCTTCCAATTTGCCGCCAGCGTCTTTGGGCGGCTTTCACGATGTCGTACTTGTCCGCGACAGGGCGTGCGCCCTCGTCGATTTCCCGCCAGATGTCGCCCATCGTGGTGTATTTCACTGCCTTGGTCAGTCGCTGCAGCGTCCGGTTCATCGACCGGAGTTTCGGACGTATGCCGAACACGATCTCCATACGTTCCCTTTCCGTCATCTTGTTGTCCGAGAGGCAGGCCGTGCGTATATCGTTCACGATTTCCACGCTGTTCAATATCATCTCCCGGTAAATCTGGTTGCGCCGCGTGGAGAGGGCGACGGCCAATGCACCCGTCGAATGTCTGCTCAATTGTTTGGTGAAGTCGCCCATGTTGTCTGTAAGCTGCGATATTTCATGGTAAAAACCGTAAATCTGAGCCGCATAGCAGACAATCGAGCGGAACGAGTTCAGGTAATTGTTGAACTCCCGTTGCAAGTCCGTCGTGCCTTCCACTTCTTCCTTCGTCCACACATGCCCTGTAGTTTGCATCAGCATGACCTTCTCTTGGTTTTTCAGTTCCTTCTCGGCCTTGTTGGTATAAACCAGAATCATTCCCGCAAGGGTCGCATCGTTCTGCGCCTGTACCTTCGAGATACCGGCGCACAGCAACAGAATCCATATCGAGATTATCCGCTTCATCGTTCTTCGTTTTTTATTATCCTTTTTTCAACGGGCGATGGCTGCCGCCCTGCGCCAGCGGGACATGGCCAGACGGGCCACCTCGCCGTTGCTGCGGTCTATCATACCCGCCGTTATGTTGTTCCACACGTCGTTCAGGGTATAATAGCGCAGGCTCAAATAGAGCAGATGCAGTTTCCGGCTGAATGCCGCGAGCTGGTCGTTCAAAGCCCACAGGGTTTTGCTCCGTTCCGCCCCCGTGAGCATGTTTTCCGTGCCGCCTTTGGCCACGGCGTCGTTCAGCAACGTGAACACGGAAACCAGCTCCGTCGCCGTCTCGATATAGAGGTTGTTCATGTTCATGCTGGCGACGATGCCCTGCGGGTTGTCCCCGATGGCTTTGCCCAGTTTTCCCAGCGTGAGGAAAATCCGCACGCCGTCGTTATAGAGGTGGGTACAGGCTTTCAGCGACGAAGCATAACCGTTCGCCGTCTTGAGGTAACTGTTGTACTGCTTTTCCCACTCATGTATGCGGTTGAACTCCGCTGCGATACTGTTCTGCATCAGGGCGGTCTGTGTCTGCCCTTTGATTTGTTTGTCTATCTGGCCGTTTATCAGTTCGTTTCCCTCGGCCAAGGCTGCCCATTCCAACGGGTTCGAAGCGGCAACCTGCGCCTTGGCCAATTGCGGAAGCAGACCGGCAAGCACAAAGACCACCCATATGCTAATGATTCGTAATCTCATAGATTCCCTTTTTTCGTTTATTGATTTCCACACGTTCACGGATAATCGCCACGATGTCGTTTCCGCGCCGGATACCGATAAGGTCGAGCTTCGGGCTGTTCCGGTCCGTCGAAAGGATAACGACCGTTTTCAGACCGCAAAGCTGTTGCAGGAGGCTCTGGTGTTCCTGAAAGTCCACGATACGGTACAGTTCCATGTAGTCCACCCTGCGGCAGAAAAGTCCCCGCTCGCAGACAAGCTGTTCGTTGCCGACCCGGTAACATATCCGGCGCAGGCAAATGAAACGATACAGCAGCACGAGGAACAGAAACAAGGCAATGACCGTCGCCATACCGCCAAGCGGCATACCTTCCATGCCGCCGTACACCAGTCCCGCCATGCACATGAATATCAATGGCAGTTCGTCGATGACGAATTGCCCGGCGTGCGGGCGCAGGATAATGTTCCGGACATCTTGTATGGTATATGGCATGGTCATCGGCGAAAGTGTATCTGTCGTTCCTGCCCGGCGTTTTCTTCTTTTTCCGACTCCTGCCCGACAGTCTCTTCACGTTTCTGTTCAGCCAAAAGCTGTTCGTTCCAGCTCGTATGGCGATAATCCGGACTTTCCCAGGTAATGGAGACATCATGCTCCCTGTCAATACCAAGGAACTCCCGTAGTTTCTCTCGATATTCCCGGTAGCACTTGTTCGTGGTATCTATCTGGTCCTGCACGTCTTCCGGGGCACACAACCCGCTCGAACGCATCGACTCCGCTTCTTCCGATTCGGCGTCGAACCGTATGCAGATTTCTTGCAAACCACCCTTGGGCAATAGGTAAAATTCTCCGTCTGTCAAATCCCCGCCGTCCGGTATGGAATCGAGATAGGGTTTCCTCTCCGGCGTTTCCTCTATGGCAAAACGTACTGAGCGGCATATCTCCTTTTGCAAATCCCATGTGAGATTCGACCCTTTCCGGGTATTATCGAAACAGATATGTTGCCGGGCAGGGATGGTAAGATCAAGTATCTCTCTCATCTGTTTCCCGATAGGCTTGCCGCCCGTTGAGATAAAGACCGCCTTTCTCAAATCCTTGTTCTTCGCCTGATGGAGTTGGTAATAGGCCATCGCGTCATAGGTACTCCCGAACCAGTAGATATGTTTGGCCTCGGCAAGAGGTGTTCCGGCAGGACTTGCAATCCACAACCCTTCGCTCTCATTGCTTTCCTCGCTCTTGCCTTTATAGCTATCGCATCCGTCCATTCTCATACGTTCCCGTTCCTCGAAACCCACGACCGTACCGCCCTCTTTGGGCAAGGTCAGTGGAAAAGCGAGACAGGTGTATGCCGCACCGTCTGCGCCGTGTTTTGTTGCCAGGCAGAAATGACGGTGGAAAGCATTCTGCGTGCTGAGGTCGATACCCCGGTTCTTGAAATAGGGATAGAATATCTCCTGCATCTCATGGTCTTGAGGGTTGAATCTGTGCAGGTCGTAGTCTGTTATATCGAATGGTCGTAGGTCTTGCTTGACCGGTACGGTTTGCACCTCGTATTCTTCGAAGGGGATGTTCAGCAGGCGGCTGCACACGAGGTTTACCAGCCGGTTCAGGTCTATTCCCTCATAATATTCCGCGAATAACGCCGGGTGCTCCTTGATGAACGAAACGACGTTGTATTCCTTCTGCCGGGGTGGTTGGCAACAGCATTTTCCCTGTTGCGTTATGACGAACTTGTCACCCCGGATACGCTTTTCCTCACTGTCCGTGCGGATAAACGAGGAGAGGCGTAGTCCGAAGCGTCGGTTCTGGCGATACCCGGCATCAAGCAGTACATCCCGGATATCGAGTCTTTGCAAAAAATCATTATGTGTCAATTTCTTGTCATTCATTGTCTTCTCTTTTCTTTTGTTGTTTCATGTAGGGGGTACTGCGTTGTCATCGGTGGAAACGTGCTTGCCGTTCCTGTTCGGGTTCTTCTCTTCTGGCCGGCTCTTCGTGAACTGATTCTTGCAGCCTGATCTTTGCCAAGAGCTGTTCGTTCCAGTCCTTATAGCCTTTTTCAGCGGGCTCGTACACAATAAGGTCGGTGCTGTCCTCGCCGGGAGCGGGAAGATTACGGATCGCATCCTCTATGGCCATGATATTTTGTCTCATGCCCTCCAGTGTTTCCTCACTGGCCGAACCCTCGGCAAGGGCTATCTCGTACTCGTCTTGGCACACCATGCTCATCTCCTGCAAATATCCGTCGCCGATTGTCCGATAGTCGAGCGTACCATCTTCCCGATAGATTTCTTTGGGACGTAAAAGCGTGCCGATTATCCTGTGAAAGTCGAAGGGTTCGAGTTTTATTTCGTAGTTCTGGTTCTCCTCGCCACTGATACGGACCAGCAGTTTGTCGTCTTTCGTCACGTTGCTGGTGAATGTCTTGCCCGCCTGGGTGAGCGCGAAGTTGATGGCGAAGATCTGTCCGGCACGGTCCTGGTCGAAGCAGAGATGGTGGTAAGCGCGTGGAGTGGCCTTTATCATGGCTTTGAACTGCTGTTGGCTCGGTGCCCCGCCGGTAGAAACGAACACTCCCTTTCGCAGTTCCTTGTCCCATTTCTGGTTAAGCTGGTAATAAGCCATCGCGTCGTAGGCACTCTCGAACCAATAGATACGCTTAGCTTCCGCAAGTGGGGTTTGGGCAGGGCTGGCAATCCACAGCCCCTCGCTCGAATTGCTGCCCTCGGCCTTGCCTTTGTAGCTGCCGCTTCCGTCCATTCTTGCACGTCCCCGTTCCTCGAAGCCCACGACCGTGCCGTCGCCTTTGGGCAAGGTCAGCGGAAAAGCGAGATTGGTGTATGCCGCACCGTCCTCACGGTGTTTCGTCGCCAGACAGAAGTGGCGGTGGAAGGCGTACTGGGTGTAGAGGTCGATACCCCGGCTCTTGAAATAAGGATAGAACTTCTTCTGTGTCTCCCGGTCCTGCGGGTTGAACTTGTACAGGTCGTAGTTCGCGATGTCGAACGGGCGGATGTCCCGCTTGGGCTGTATAATCCGCGTTGTCCGGTCCTCGATGGGATGGTTCAGCAGCCGGTTGCACACGAGGTTCACCAGTCGGTCGGGAGACATGCCCGCACGGTATTCAGCGAAAAACTCGCGGGTGCGCCTTGATGAACGAGATGATGTTATAGACTTTCTGCTGCTGTGCTTGGAAGCAGCACTTTCCCTGTTGCGTCACGATGAACTTGTCGCCACGGATACGCCGTCCCTCGCTGTCCAGACGGACATACGAGGGATAGCGCAGGCCGTCGCGCCGGTTCAGGTGGTAGCCCGCGTCAATCAGCACGTCCTGAATGTTCAGCCTTTGCAGGAAGTCGTCGTAGGTAAGGTCTCCTTCTCTCATAATTGTCTTTATCTCCCTCTTCTCATATCGTTAATATCCTGATTCATCTGTGCCTCGAAATTGCGTATAGCCACGTCCCTCGGCGTATCGACACCGGGCTTGAAATACGGACGCGGCTCGCCTCCGAAACGCTCACCGTAGAACTCCGGACCGTGATGATGATGCCGCAGGCCGTGGACGACACCCGCCGTGACGACCGTTCCTGCCGCAAGGGCGGCGAAAATCTTCACGCCGAGACCGCGCTGTGCTTCCGGCCGCATCTTCATGTCCACCTCGCTGAATATTTTCGAAAAGATTTTCATGCGGTGGTAGTCATCGACCGCAAGGAATTTGTCGTAATCCTTCTGGCTGATCTCGTGGCTGATGACCTGCCCGTCGATGACGGCCGTCATCTTGTACTTGCCCTCTATGGGGGACGGGTGTACGGCTATCTCGCCGACCTCGACCTCCCTGCCGTGCCGTTCTTCTCGGTACCAGCCCTTGCGCTCGTCAAGGACGGAAATATCCCGTCCATCGACGGAAGCAGCCGCACCATACGGCATCTCCTGCCGGAGCTGGTTTTCCAGTGGGGAGAGGATTTCCTGCTCCTGTTGCTGACGCTGCGTCAGTTCCTCCTGTACTTCGGGGTGCAGACCAAGGGCGATACGTTGTTTGCTGTCGAGGTCCGCCATCGTTACCTTGTCGGCAAAATCCGCCCCGATAACCCCGTTCAGGACTTCCAGCCGCTTCTCGACCGGTTGTTCCTCGATGGAGTTGGAGGTCAGGACGGCCGTTTCTTCTTCCGTCAGGTCATAGACCAGATCGGCGGTCACCTTTTCGGACTGTACGGTCAGTGTCCGTGCCTCCTTATCGACGATAAGGCCGTGGGAGGCAAGACATTCCTGCCATTTCTCGTTGGAAAAATAGACAGGAGAGCTTATCAGTTCCTTGTAGGTACGGGCCGGTTCCGTGCTGCGCGGACGGCTGACCAGCGGCGTGATGACCGTCTGCAGGTTTTGCAGGACGTCGGCCTGTTGTGCCGGTTGCACCGGTTGTCCGGCCTTGTATTTGTAATAGAAGCCGTAGCCGCCCGACTGCAATTCGCCCGGCTTCATGCGTCCGTCCCACCGTTCAGGGACAACGGGCGGTCCCGGATAGAACAGTTGGCCGCCGACCCGCCGCAGATGGAAGCCCCACTGGTGGCGTGGCGTCCAGCCGAGAAACGGGGGCGGCATACCCAACCGTCCCACATGCCCGTATTCGCCGATACCGATACGGTAGCCGTGCAGCCCCATAGCGACACGACCGTTGGCATTGCGGGCATGGACGAAGTTCTTGGGCATATAAAAGTCTTTCCCTACAATGCTCGTGAACACGTTGTAGGCTTTCTTGTTGGCCGAGTTTGTTCCCCAGTCCGTCAGGGCCAACATCTGACGCTCGGTAAGGTCGTAGGTCAGCAGCGGCGAATCGTGGCCCTGCACCACGAGCCGGTAGCCCGTGCCGTCGCTGACCACGTGGGCCTGCATACCGTTACGCCTCAATATGTCCTGCATTTCGGGTTGCAGGTCCATCATTCGGGGGTTGGTATTCTTTCGTATCGCCATAATCCGTTGTTAAAAAGGGTTTCCGTTATGCATCTCCGTTCTCCATCGCCGCCTCCAGTTGCTCGTCCTTGTAGTGGACGAACTCGGCGGCGGATTCGTTGCCCGCCATAAGGCTGTGCTCCTTGCAATAGCGGGCATATTCCTCCTGCCATTCGGGCGAGAAATGATTCACATAGTCGAGCCAGCCGTATTCGCCGCGCTCCATCTTCTCGATAAGTACCTCTTCGGAATAATATTGGTGTTCTGCCATATTCGCTGGATGTTAAGATATTATTTGTGAACTCCCGCCGCACGGTTACGCTCGGCGCTTTTCTTCTGTTCGTTCCACAGTTCTTCGGTATATTCCTCTTCGGGAACATAGTCGAGGTTGCCGTCATCGTCCATCACCCAGCAGCCGTACACGCCGAAAGTGTACTTGTCCCACTCGCGTTTGGGCTGTTCTTTCCATTTCTGGCTGTCGCCCGAACAGAAGCGGATGCCGGTCTTGTCATGCAGGTCGATGCCCACCGTGACGGGTTCATCGTCCACGACCAGTGTCAGCGGTTCGCCGTTCTGCATACTGTTTACCTCCATTGTACCGAGGTGCATTATGTCGGCCAGCACTTGCAGGTTGCGCCCGATAATCGGCGTGGGGATATACATCACCTGCTTCGTTTCCTCGTCTATCTGCACGAATGCCTTGCTGTGCCGTCCGTCTGCCGTCTCCACATCGGCAAGAATCGCCTTGCCTGCGAGCAGTTGTTTCTGTTGCGCCTCGTCGTAGCGTTCCAGTGGCGAGGATTCCAGGACGGGATAAAATACCACGTCCGACAGACCGTCATCTCTACGGACAAGGGCGAAGCGGCTGCGGCTTTCGATTAGTTCTCCCTTCTCGTCACGGACACGGACCGGAAGCACGGGAGAGTGTCTGCCGTCGCAAATCTCATCGAGGACACGCATCGGCAAGTCCTCGATCATCTCCTGTGTAAGCCCGAATCGGGCCAGTGTCGGATAGGGCAATTCAATTAGTTCAAATCGTACTACATTCATATTTAATTTTGTATTTTGAATTACACTTTGCAAAGATAGATTCTTTTCATTCCCTTGTATATAATAGAATAATATTAGTGTATTAAGAGAGTTTATTTTTATGTTCAGAGTATGATTTTGCGCATAAATTCATACTCTGAATGCTTTTTTTGTTGTACTTTGGTCGAAAAAGGCCGTGGAAACGGGACATCTTGGGCAGGGCTGGTTATATTTGCCGCATGAGAAAGAAACTACTGGTTTTGATGGCGGGTGCTGCAAGTATCGCAGGCCCCGTTCAAGCACAATTCAATACGGTCTCGACCGTGCCGTCCCGATACAGGGTTGAAGTCGTTTCTGCCGGTAGGGATAATGTGGCGACCTTGCCCGGAAACATGCTTTCCGTCCAAGACTCCTTACCGTCGGCAGGAGACGCCGCCCCGGCATTGCCCGCCGACACCTGCAAACACGTATGGATAGAGCGTTACCTTAGCGTAAGCTATCCGCTGCACCGGATGAAAATCAACTCGCTTTATGGGTATCGGAAAGATCCTTTTACCGGAAAAAAGAAGTTTCACAACGGAATCGACCTCCACGCACGGGGCGACGAGGTGATGGCCATGATGGCGGGAGTGGTAGTGAAAGTCGGGCAGGACAAATCCTCCGGCAAGTATGTGACCTTACGGCATGGAGACTACACGGTCAGCTATTGCCACCTGTCGCGTATCCTTACCCGGAAAGGGGCTGCTATCGGGCCGAGGGATGTCGTCGGTATTACCGGTTCTACAGGACGCAGCACCAGCGAACACCTGCATATTTCCTGCAAGCTCGATGGAAAAAGTGTCGATCCGTTAATGGTACTGGATTACATCAAGTCCATACGCGAAGAGTGCGTGGCGGCACTGGCCGAATCCAGAGAGGCCCCCGCATTAAGTCCTGCGGGTGGAAAACACAGATGATTCCGTTTATTTTTGTTAATCATTTCACGGGAATGGTAAAAAAATGCCTTTATGCTTACCTTTGCAAGGCAAAATTAAGGTATGAAAGGATTCGTTGCTGTTCTATCGTTGGTGCTGCTGGCCTTGGTATGCAATTCCGGGGCGCTGCATGTTCCGGCGGCCGGTGTGGCGGCTGCGCAGGAATGTTGTGTCCGAAATACGGACAACGCCTCTTTTCAGCAATTCCATGACAGAGACTCTATCCGGCAAAAAAAGGACAGCGACATAACAGGCATAATCGGGGAAATCCCCGATGTGGCTTGCCGTGCCGGCGCATCGGTAAAGGGGATGCATCTTCGGTACATATCTGTGGAAACGGCCCATTTTCTCCGAATTTTACAGCGGTATCTCATTTGCCGCATGAACAACCTGACCTATTGTTGTACCCTCGTGCATGACTCTTCCCGTAGCCCGAACTGGGATAATGCCTGCGAGCATTATATCTTCGGGATGAGACGGATTCTGATTTAGCGGTTTGTTTTTTTATCGTTTATACTGACGGTTACACTTGGCTGAAAAGCGGGGTGTGGCTGTTCGTCGTGAGTATATCTTATTATTGAACTAATCAGCAAAAATAAAATTTTCAATCCGTATGAATCAAAACATTTCTGCTGCCGAAACCCTGTTTTCCGCAGCGCATCCCGATATAAAGAAGATTACCAATATTTCGGCTCTTATTCTTTCCCTCCTTTTTTGTGCGGTGGGACTGTGCCTTCTGTTTTTCTCGTCGAAAGTGGAAGATTCCTCTTCCGCGTCAGGTCCTGTCCTGCTGGTCGGCGGAATCGCCTTTCTGGTGGCCGGAGGTATTCGCCTGATGATAAGAAAAAGGAGTCTGATATACGTTCCGACCGGCAGTTTGGTGAAAAAAGGTTCTTGTTTCTTCGATGCGGGCGACCTCTCTGTATTGGGGCGGTTGCTGGAGGAGAAGACTTTTGACGGCAAGGCAGAGGTACTGCCGAAGAAGGACGGCGGTGTGCGGATGGACTACATGGTTTCGCAGGACGGTAACTTCGCTGCCGTCCAGTTGCTGAAGTATGTTCCTTACGCTTACGAACCGGCATCTTCCGTACTCCATTATACGGGAGAAGAGGCCAGCGCTTTCGTGAATGCTTTGCGGGTCGGCCGATTCTGATTCTGGAAGGGAAACGGTAACAGTTTCCGCAATTTGGCTCGTCCGGCAGCCGGTTCTATAAAAGAACGGTTGCCGGATTTGTTTTTATTGTGGACTGGGGTTTGTTTCTTTGGAAGGCTTTCATTTGCACGACAAATGTCCGGTTCATACATGACGCCATGCTCTGGAAAAGACCCGGTTGTACGGCAGGTTTTCTTGTACTCTGTATCGTTCCGACCATTTTTTATATGTTGAAGGTTAAAGTAATGAGTTATTATATATACCGATTGTTTGGTATTGGCACGGCTGGTAAAAGCTTGTAATTTTGTACCCGTTTTTCATTTCTTTTAAAAACTATAAAAAAATAACGGGTAATTGTGCGTATATCTGTTCTCGGACTGATACTTATGTTCCTGTTTCCGATAACTCTATTTGCCCAACAGAGGGTGGATGTGACCGGAAAGACCCTTGTCGTTTCCAACAATGGAGAAGGACAAGAGGTGTTGCCCTATACCAATATCTTGGTACTCGAAGCCGGGGATTCCACCCTTGTAAAAGGGGTGATGAGTGATGCCGGCGGGAATTTCCGTCTTAGCTTCCATGCAAAGAAAGAATCGCCTTACCTGCTGAAAGTTTCTTATATAGGTATGAAGCCGGAGTTTCGTGCATTAAATACAGGCAAGACGAAAATCCATGTCGGAAACATTGTCTTGACAGAAGGTCTTGAACTGTCCGAAGTGGTGGTCACGGCTCCCATAAAGGAGGTGGAACTGGTGGGCGACACTACCGTCATCAATGCCGATGCCTACCGGATTCCCGAAGGCTCGAACTTGGAAGAGCTGGTAAAAAAGATACCGGGCTTGGAATATGACAGGCAAAACAAAACCTTGGTTTATAATGGGCTTCCCATTGCGGAAATCAATGTTAACGGGGAAGCGTTCTTTGCAGGAAACCATGCGCTGGCTTTGGAAAATCTGCCCGCCGATTTGGTAAGCAGGATAAAAGTGTATGACAAGCGTAGCGAAATGGAGAAATTCATGGGGATAAAAACAGGGGAAGAAAACTATGTGCTCGACCTGCAAACCAAGAAGGAGTTCAACGGTACACTGATGACTTCCGTAGCCGCAGGCAAGGGTAACAACAAGAAAAAAGAAGCGGAACTAATCAGCAATTTCTTCAAAACCGGCGGGGAAAACCTGTCGGTAATCGCCAAAAGCGGCAACCGCAACATGACATCCGCAAACAAAGACAACCGCCAAGACAATGTAGCGGTGAACTTCCTGAAAAAGTTCGGAAAGAAGATACACCTTAACGGGAATGTCATGTACAGCAATGCTATCAATGGGAACGAGGGGACATCTTACTACGAGCAATACCTGAAAACGGGGAACCGCTACCGCTATGCGACCAGCGACCGCCACAACACCAACCGCATGGCAAGCACCATGCTAAGCATGAAATGGAATATCGATAAGATGACCTTGCTGAACCTTTCAGGCAGCTTTAGTGCGATGAAAGGGACAAACGGGAGTGACAGCCGGCAGGCGACCTACAATGAAAATCCAGAATTGGATATCACAGCACCGTTCAATGGGGAAGAAAACGGCCAAACGGAAAACGATATCCGGGTGAATGGCATCCGCATGAACTCCCGTTCAACAAGCGCCAACCGGCAGTATTTCCTGAACGCCGACCTCACCCGACGGCTGAACGAGAAAGGCAGCAGTTTGGGGCTAACCATGCAATACTCGGAGGGGAGAGGAAAGAACGAGGCGTTTTCCGTGTCCTCCACCACCTATTACCAATTGCAGGATGAGTGGGGTAACGATTCCGTCCTCTACCGTAATCAATATTATGACAGCCCAAACAGAAACCGCAAATTCAGCTTGGGACTGATACTGACACAGCCACTACACAAGAGCCTGCGGGCACAACTTTCGTATAAATTCAGACGGGAAAACCAAAACAACGAACCGCAATACCTACGACCTGTCCGCTTTTCGTACGGTACGGACGATGAACCCTTCGTACACCTCGCCGGAAGGCTACGAGGCAGCCTATACCGACAGCCTGAGCAA
>ENA-OQJF01000139-OQJF01000139.1-human-gut-metagenome-genome-assembly--contig:-NODE-139-length-19008-cov-8.321858_pt1 | contig 19008 bp, 19 predicted proteins | sample MGYA00242595_ERZ504761 | MGnify/ENA primary metagenome ERZ504761 (study PRJEB26092, sample SAMD00036367) | human gut metagenome | host: Homo sapiens | study: EMG produced TPA metagenomics assembly of...
TGTGTTACGTTTTTCGGGGGTATGTGCGGTCATCTATTTTGTGGTAGGCATCCGCTTCGATGAAGTATTCATAGCCGATACACCGACTCCGTTGGGAGAGTTTATTGTGTTGCTGCTGATCTTATTATTTGCCGGTGGTATGGTGTGGGTATACCGCAAGCGGTGGGAACCTGCCCGGAATATTATCGGAGGAAGTTTGATTGTCTTGCTTATCGCTTATCTGATATCCGAATATTGGATCCATTTCAGTCTGGTCTGGGTGCAGTGGGGGCTTTGTGTCGTTGTGGTAGGTTATTTGATTTACTTGGCATTGAGCGAGCGTCAGCGCTCTTATTTCCTGATTGCTTTATTCTCAATCGGCTCCATTGGATTCTTATATTCCAGTAACTATGTCTTCGATAATATATTAGAGTCGCATCAGCAAATCCGTATTAAAGTAGTATTGGGTTTGGAAGAAGATTTAACCGGTGCCGGCTACAATGTAAACCAGTCCAAGATTGCTATCGGTTCCGGCGGATTGACAGGGAAAGGCTTTTTGAACGGAACGCAAACCAAATTGAAATACGTCCCTGAGCAGGATACCGACTTCATTTTCTGTACGGTGGGAGAGGAACAAGGGTTTGTAGGTTCGGCCGCGGTCTTGCTGGCTTTTCTTATTTTGATATTGAGATTGATATTCCTTTCCGAAAGGCAACCGTCTGCTTTCGGTCGCGTATATGGGTATTCGGTCGTGAGTATTTTCCTCTTTCACCTATTTATCAATATAGGGATGGTGTTAGGGCTGACTCCTGTAATTGGTATCCCATTACCCTTCTTTAGTTACGGAGGTTCTTCTTTATGGGGATTTACGATATTGCTGTTTATTTTCCTGCGGATAGATGCAGGGCGCGGCAGGAGACTCTAGTTCGTTTATTTTCTAATTCTCCTGTCTTTCAATTCGGATACCAATGTCATTGATTCCGGACAACTTCTCATCTTTCATCCCGTTCATAATTTTGAAGGTGTAATTAGCAGGATACAAAGGACGTACGGATTTGATAAAGACCGCTGATTGATAGATACTTCCCCAACCATTTCCGATCCACCTTCCCGTGGAATCAGCCAGGTTTATAGTAATAGTATCCGTCCGCCATACCGTAGAGTCTTGCAGGTTTTGACTGATAAATAGATGCAGGTTATGATAAGGGTAATCTGTTCTGTTGCGAACCTCCGCGAATAATCTGAGTGTAGGCGGAATACTGTCGGTGACAGGAATCAGAAAAGAGAGTGTATCACTCTTTCCCCACCCTTCGTCGGGAAGGGACTGATAGGAGTGATACACGGTATTCTCATTGCAGGCAGCCATTAGGCAAATACCGAGCAGACAGAATAAACTATTCCTGAGAAGGCTTTTCATTATTTTGCGGTTTCGCTTGATTTGGGTTTCTTTCCGGTCTGGGTTCTGGTCTTGCAGGGCGTTCACGTTCCTGACCTTGCGGGCGTTCCTGGTTTTGTGGCCGTTCCTGTCTTCTCTCCGGACGTCTGTTCTCATTATTCCGTCCCTGGTTTTGTCCTCTGTTCCGGTTGTTATTATTATTTCTTGGTCTGTTTTCCCGATCTCCTCTGTTTCCGTTTTCCGCAGGTTGTGGACGACCCTCGTTTTCCCGTTGCGGTTGCTGCGGACGATTAGTCCCTTCTACTTGTTGTTGCGGTCGGTTGTTGGGAGTTTCCTTTTTTCTTTTCTTGTTTCGGTTGGCGTTATTGCCTTCCTTACTGTTATTACGGCTACGGTCGAAACGGGTTACACTTTCCTGTTCCAACAAGTCTATCGGTTTCTTCGGCTCCGCTTTCCTTTCTTCTTCAAGCAGGCTGTCCGGTTTCATACCCTTCTTATTCATGCCGATCACTTCAAAAGCACGTTTCCCGCTAATAGTGACTAAGTTGGCAGGGAAGTTCTTATCTGTAGAATAAGAAACTTGGTTGCTGAGGATGTCGGCCTTGAAGAAATAGAAAGTACCATCCTTGGTTTCCAGCTCAATCTCTTTAGAAGGCAGACGTTTCTGTGCTTCTACGTAACAGTCTACTTCGTAGTTCAGGCAGCATTTCAGTTTTGCACACTGTCCGGCAAGTTTCTGGGGGTTGAGTGAGATATCCTGGAAACGTGCGGCGCTGGTAGATACGGAAACAAAACTCGTCATCCAGGTAGCACAACAAAGTTCACGTCCGCAAGGACCGATTCCACCGATACGTCCGGCTTCCTGACGGGCACCGATCTGCTTCATCTCGATGCGTACTCGGAAAGCTTCGGCTAATACCTTAATCAGTTGGCGGAAGTCTACCCGTTCGTCGGCGATGTAATAGAAGATAGCCTTGTTACCGTCTCCTTGATATTCCACATCTCCGATTTTCATGTTCAGATTCAAGTTCAATGCAATCTGGCGTGCACGGATCATGGTAGCGTGTTCTTTATCTTTTGCTTCGTTGAACTTCTCCATGTCCACCGGTTTGGCTTTCCGGTAGATTCGTTTGATTTTCGCATCCGCTTTGAAGTTGGCTTTCTTCATTTGCAGGGGGACAAGTCTGCCGGTAAGGGTTACTACGCCAATGTCATGTCCGGGGGCAGCTTCAACGGCAACAATGTCTCCCTTTCCAGTTTGATTTTATTGCTGTTGCGATAATACCCTTTACGGGTATTTTTGAATTGTACCTCTACCATATCACTTTCTTCCGCATTGCCCGGTATGTCTGCCAGCCAATCGTAGGTGTTCAGCTTTTTATCTTGGCGGGAGCATCCTTTGCAACAAAGGCTGCCGCTCCCATTATGAAGTTTATATTCCATAGTTTATATATTTATTATTGCTTCAACAGTACGATCATCTTCAATGAGAAGTCGAAAAATACCATTTTAGCATTTACATTCTGTTCAATATGCAGTTGTGCTTCGCTTAGCTCGTCCATGATACCCATGACGTTACGTTCGTTGACGAAAGGAGCAAAGCGGATTGCAAAATTCTGTTCGTTGATAGTCATATAAGTAAGGTCGCGTTGATGCAGGTTGAAGATAAAGTTCTCCCGGATCATGCGCTGGCAATATTCCAGAAAGTTCTTCTGCCGTTCGCGTCCCATACCTGCCACTTGCTCGCTCCACATCTTCATCTCCCTGATTTTCCGTTGATAAGACAACCGCATCAGGCTGACGAATAAATCAAAGAACTGTTGGTTCTCCTCGTTCAGATGAATTGTTTCAAGCGCTTTTATAAAATTACCGTTTGCCAGGTGGGCAATGGAAAGACTGTCGGCAGGCTGAATGCTATATTTTGACTGTAATATCCGGTCGATACTGGCTTCGTCAATCTTCCGAACATTCATACGCTGTGTACGGCTCAGAATAGTCGGCAGAATCATATCCGGCGCTTCCGATACAAGCAGGAAAATCGTCTTCTCGGGTGGTTCTTCCAGTAATTTCAGCAATTTATTGGCACATACCGGGTGCATTTTTTCCGGTAGCCATACAATCGTAATCTTAAATCCGCCTTCACTGGATTTCAGACTGAGCTTCTTCAATATCTCGTCACTCTCTTTGGCATAAATCAATGCTTGCGAGTTTTCGGCGTCCATTTCGTTCAGCCAGTGATTGAGATTGAAATAGGGATTGTTGATAACAAACGGCCGCCAGTCGGCGATATAATCATCGCATACCTCCTTTTTCCCCTTCGCACTTTTGACGATCGGGAAAACAAAATGTACGTCCGGATGTACCAGCTTATTGAATTTTACGCAGGACGGACAGACGCCGCAAGCATCAGTCTCGCCCCGGTTGGTGCAGCTGATATAACGTGCGTAAGCAATAGCTAACGGCATTTTTCCGACTCCTTCCGGGCCGCAGATGAGCTGGGCGTGCGGAATCCGTCCCTCTCTCACTTCCTGAATGAGCCGTCGCTTGATTTCTTCTTGTCCGATTACGTCTCTAAAAAACATATCAATAAATGATTTTGGCTACTTCTTTGATACTGTCTACTGCTCCGATAGAGTAGAAATGAATACTTGGGGCTCCGTGGGACATCAATTCCTTGCATTGTGTCACGCACCATTCGATACCGACCCGTTCGGCTTCAGCATCGTTTTTGCATTTTAAGGCCTCCTTTACTAAATCTTCCGGCAAGTCCACTTTAAATGTCTTAGGAATCATGCTTAATTGGGATAGTTTTTTGAAAGGTTTGATTCCCGGAATGATAGGGATGTTGATACCCGCCGCCTTTGCCTGTTCCACAAATTCGAAATATTTCTTATTATCATAAAATAGTTGCGTCACGGCATATTCTGCACCTGCTTCCACTTTCTTTTTCAGCCAATAGAGGTCGGATTCTATATTGGGAGCTTCTTCATGCTTCTCCGGATAACAAGCTACGCCATAAGAGAACGGACTGGCGGTGACTTTCATCTCCGAACCGTCTACAAAGATTCCCTTATTGAAGTTGTTGATTTGCTCCTGCAATTCAATGGCGTGGTGGTATCCGTCGCCTTCCGGAGTAAATACAGACTCATGCTTCGCCTTGTCTCCGCGCAGCACCAACAAGTCGGTGATATTCAGAAACTGGAGATCAAGCAGTACATATTCAGTTTCTTCGCGTGTGAAACCGCTGCACAGAATATGCGGAACTACGGTGATATTATATTTGTTCTGAATGGCAGCAGCCACAGCGACAGTTCCCGGACGTCTTCTCAAACGGTTCCGTTGAAACAGGCCGTTGCCGAGGTCTTTATATACGTATTCGCTGCGATGCGTGGTGATATTGATATATTTCGGGTCAAATTCCCGGAGCGTATCGACTGTTTGATATAACTTTTCAATCCCCGTACCCTTCAGTGGAGGGAGGATTTCGAAAGAAAAGGCTGTTTTTTTGCTGTTATTTATTAAATCAATTACTTTCATTCTCTTCGCAAATGTTCGTTACCTATTTGGATTAAACGTGCATATTGGGACAAAAATACGAAAAAAGAAAGATTTCTTCTTGATTTACTCTAAAATAGTTTTGTTTTTATCGTACTATATACATAAAAGAGGGTATATCCTGTAAATGGATGCCCCTCTCTTACCTAATCATTATTAAATTAGAATTTACTTTTCGAGAAATGATTTCTTCATTCTGACAATATCCGTCAGATAATCCTGCAAATCCTGTTCATGTTCTTCTTCTTCAGCAAGAATATGTTTTGCGATGTCACAGGTGGTAAAATCTTTCCCGTTAGTAAAGTCGGCGATTTCTTGGTAACGAATGATTGCACAACGTTCGGAAGCCACATTGTCTTTCAATAAACTTACTGAATCAAACTCTTGCGGAGCATCATATTTGCATCTGGCTAGTTCGAACCATTTTTGAGGGTCCAGTACCGGAACTCCTTCTAACTCGATGATACGGTTGGCGAGTAGTTGTGCATGGCGGCGTTCCTCCTCGGCATGTTCCTCGAACTCACTTTGTACATCGGCACGCATAGCGCCTTCCACTAAGGTTAGCGGCTTTTAGCACGTTTTGCAAGGTCGAATTTACCTGCTGTAGCGCCGTTCTCTGCATCTACACGCATCTCAAGGTTTTTCTTTGTGCTGTCTGTAACAACTTCGCCGAGAAGTTCAGCAAATTTAGAAGCGTGCTCAGCCTCTTCCCAAGCTGCTTTTTCCCAGTAAAGACCGATTTCCGGATATCCTTCTCTGTGTGCAACTCTAGCCATAGCAAGGTACATACCAACTTCTGTACATTCGCCTTCAAAGTTTGCTCTCAGATCTGCAAGGATGTCTTCGCTAACGCCCTGAGCAACACCGATAACGTGTTCTGCAGCCCATTCTCTTTCGCCTGTCTGCTCTTTGAATTTATCTGCGCCTGCGTGGCAAACCGGACATTCTGCCGGAGCTGCTTCTCCCTCAAAAACATAACCACATACTGTACATACAAATTTTTTCATAATTTTGATCTCCTTTTTTGAAAATAATATTGTTTATTTGTTATGACTTTTTAATGCAGTCACCGCATTTACCGAAAAACAAAAGTGGAACTGGAAGTGATCGCTCCGTCAAAATTACTTACCGGCAAGGCAGTTGACTTCTTCGATACTCTTCATATCCAGATCCAGATCCAGTAACCGTCCACACTCTTCACAAAGAAAATGATTATGCGGTTCAATCCGTCCATCAAATCGATCTCCTCCGTCGGGAGTAGATATTTTTATGGCTTCGCCGATATCGGTCAGCAGATTTAAATTTCTGTAAACCGTGCCAAGACTGATGTTCGGAAATTCTTTCTTCACATGCATATAAACTGTGTCGGCGGTCGGATGCTCTTTGGTTGTCATAAGGTAATGCTTGATGGATTCTCGTTGTCTACTATATTTTAAAGCTGCCAATGGGAATCCCCCTTTCATAACTAACTAAGAACCGTTATTTAATAAATAATAGTAACGATTACTGTAATTAGAATATAATACAAAGAAAGATGTTTGTCAATCATTATTTTGAAAAAAATTATTTTTGGCTGTTAAAATTGAATATTTACGATAAAATGTTACAAAATAATTAATGAAACAAATGGAAAGAAGAAGAAAAAAGAATAATATAGAAACTTGCTGTCGAGAGATGTCAATGAAAAATCAGTAAGAGAAGTTGACAAACAAATAGCGAGTTGATATAATGTGAATGTAACAAATTTAACAAATGTGTAACATTTAAAGCTTCCTACAAAAGATAAATGTAATGCGGTAAATGACCGAAATATAGAGGAGGTTTTATATGAAGAAACCACACACAAAAGCGAGAGGCATTCTGTTTGCGGCAGCGGGAATGTTTCTGATCCCGGGGAGCGTGTCTGAAGTATCGGCGGCCGAAAGGAAAGACGAGCAGCCATTTATACAGGCATCGGGGATTGAATCGGTACTGGAGAAATGTTACGAGACAGAAGTAAAAGATAATATTAATCTCTATCTTGTACCAACAGAAGAGGGTGAGTATTTGAATATGGCGTTTTCTGATACGAAGGAGTTTACCTATATCAGAAACGCACCGGATGATTCCGGCGACTGGGTCGGGAAACTTTATAAAGATTCGGCGGCTCAGGTGCTGGAATATCTGGATGGCTGGACGAAGATCAGATCGGGTTCGGCTGAAGGATATGTGCCGGAAGATGCGCTTTTTACAGGAGAGGAGGCGCAGGCGCGTGCACAGGAGTATGAGAAGGATACAGTGACGGTTACGGCATATGTGCTTAATGTTCGGGAAGGCTGCGGAACGGACAGTAAGATTTTGACACAGATAAAAAAAGGCGAAGTTTATGAGACTGTGGGAGAAGCGACCGGCGGATGGTATCCGGTAAAAGTAGGAGATAAAAGCGGTTGGGTCTCAGGCGACTACGTGATTGCAGAAACTTCTTATTCTTATGGGGAGACAAAAGAAGAGGAAGAAAAGCGGATCGCAGAAGAAGAAGCGCAAGAAAAAATGGCAGCATCTGTCGTTTGCGGTGCTGACGGCAGACCGGGAACACGGCCTGTAGGCGCTGTTTCGCAGGGGAGAGTGAATACGCCTTCGCAAGCTCCGGGAACTCCGGGGCAGGCTGTTATTGATTATGCTTGTCAGTTTATCGGAAATCCATATGTTTGGGGAGGTACAAGCCTGACAAACGGAGCGGATTGTTCGGGTTTTGTACAGTCGGTTTATGCACATTTCGGAGTAAGTCTTCCACGGACGACATATGATATGGTGAATTCAGGATACGCCGTCAGTTACGAGGAAGCTCTTCCCGGAGACTTGATTTTGTATGACGGTCACGTCGGGCTTTATATGGGGGACGGAACGATCGTGAATGCAATGAACGAAGCAGATGGAATCGGAATATGCAGCGCTACCTATACTGATATTATTGCAGTAAGAAGAGTTCTGTAACACAAATTTTTTGAAATGGGGAATTTGTATTTTTGATGAGAGAAATACAGATTTCCCGTTTTCGACATAAAAAGACAAAATGCACAAATTTGTGTTTATTTGTAAAAAAATGTCGAAATTGAAAAACGTGGAGTTTTCAACTTATCCACACTGAAAACAACGAAAAAGGTGGAAAAAGTCGGTTTTCCCACAAAGTTATCCACATTATCCACATAAAAACATATGTTTTCGGTGGATTACTTTATAATAAAAAAAGAACGGATGTTTTGGTGAGTTATGATAAAAATGCAAATATGTCGAAAAAACTCGGATAAATTATTGACTTTTGAGTATTCAAAAAAACAAAAATAAAGGCAGGATATATCTGACAATTTAATGCGATGTAGATTTATGAAGTGTACAGAGAAGAAAGAGGATGCAGAAACAGTCATACGGTTAAAAAAGCAAGGGGGAATTCAGAGGGAATAATTCGGAGGGTGCTAGCGGAAAAAGGTGAATCAGGAAAACTGTTGATAATTTGCAGAACAAGGCTTATAATAGCCTCATAAATTCAAGGAGGAAGAGAAAATGGCAGAATTTTCAAAAGATACAAAAATCGGAGAACTTATTGATCAATTTCCGGAGAGCGCGCCGATTCTCATGGAGATCGGAATGCATTGTCTCGGATGCCCGGCGTCTCAGATGGAGACATTAGAGGAAGCGGCAATGGTTCATGGAATTGATTGTGGACTTCTTGTAGAAAAAATCAATGCTGCTGCAAAGGCAATGGGTAAATAAGAATTGCGTAAAAGGGTCGGCGCTTTGCGATTTGATTGATCGTTAAAGCGCCGACCCTTTTCTTTTGAGATCCGTTGTCCGCATACAAGTTTATAATGCGGATAATTTACATACTGCATCTGCCGATATGAGAATCGTGCAATGTTCTTCAAGAAATGCAAGCACGGAAGCGTCGGCTTTTTCCGGCGATCCGTATTCGGAAAGCATATTGCAGATCTTGTTAAATTCATTTAATTTATTTTCCACCGGTGCAAGGGCAAGAATAAATGTCTCAGCGCTTTCATCCTTATATAATGTATTTGCGCCGTGATAAGCGGGAGCAATTAATTTCGCGGCTTCGATTACTCCGTCCAGTGAAGAAAAAGAAAACAACCGGATCGAGAACGAATCCGTCTGCCGGGGCTCTTCAACAGGAGCTGATGTCGCCGCTGCCGCTTCTTTGACCTTGTTCAGGAGATTGAGAAACTCCTCTGCCCCCTGGAGTTTTTCCAGTGTCTCGGAATTCAGAGGGTCTGAATTGTCAGCCGGTGTGAATTTTGAGAACCGGGTATCTAATTCTTCGGGATCCTCGACTTTAGTTATAATAAGGACAATAGAATCAGCAGATGAAGGGATTGCCTCTATCATCAGCGGAATATTTTCTGCTTCAAATCCGAAATCGAATGACGCCTGCTGCATCATGTCGCGAAATAAAGATTTAGCCTTTTCTGTGCCGTAAGCAAGCTCGCTTAGCTTCAGATGGCGCGCTGCCAGATCAGCATGTGTCAATGTACAACGAATCTGATTTTCATTAAGTTTTTCAATCTTCATACAATCACATCCTTTATACTATATAAGATAATATGCATCGGGAATAAAAATAGATACATATCCTCAAGATAAGTATAAACAAAAAGAAAAGGATGTAAAGACTTATCAACAAATCCCATGCGGTTATGAACAAAAAACACATTGAAAACATAAAATGCGGACAATATAATGGCACTTACAAAAGATAGTATTCACTGATAAGTAAATAAAATGAAAGGAGGGAATGCTGTTTAAACTCTTATTTCCGTATCGGCTGTCTTTTGCCCTGCCTGAAAATCCGGATGTATGTCACAAACCTCCGTACGATACATAATGAAAGGGCAGGAAAACTATATTTATCACGGTTTGCATGGAAAGGAGTATTGCGGGAGATGAAAATGGATGAAACGGAATATACAGAATTATATATGGAGCTGGAAAAGTATGAGAAGCGTGGGATTGATATGCTGCTTGACGGATATCAGGCAAGTCCGCTTCAGATCGTGACGGCACATATGGTAAAAGAAGCGGGAACATATATGCGCGATTATACGATGAGTGGGGATGGCAATATAGAAACTCTTAGATTTACTGATATTAATGAACACTTTCGGGCAGAAATTACCCCTTAATGCCGGACAAAGTGGAGGTTGTGTGAAAAAAGATGTCTAAAATCTGCTGAAAGAGGCAAATTATTAACGACGCGTGTTAAAAGTGTGATATAATGTACGCGTATAATTGCTAGTAGGAGGTACGGCATGGACGAAAGAGAAAAACGGGATGTGCGGGAATGGAGTCAGACATCAGATACCCGCAGACGACGCCCTGAAAACAATGCCCGGAAACCGGTAAACCGTTCGGGACAAAGCAGACAAAGAATGTCGGAAGCGGGACCTGGACGGAATAGAAGACCTGCGAGACAAAGCAGCAGAGCAAGGAGAAGAAGGCGGAATGCCGTTATACGGTGGTTTCTGTTTTTTGTGTTGATCATAATTGCAATAGGCGGATTTGTTATTTGGAAAAGATACGGTTCAACGAATGAGAAGGCCGATTTGAAACAATATTATGGAGTGGAGTCAGAAACAGATCCTGCGCTTGTAATTGACGATCAGGTTGTGAAACAGTCTCAGAATGCAGAAGAAGGAAATACGCCGGATCCGGTGAAAGTTTATGACGGGCAGTATTATGTCGAATATTCTGTTGCTCATAATCGGATCAATAAGCGGTTTTATTGGGATTCTAATGAGAACGTTCTTCTTTATACACTTCCGGGAGGCAGTGTTTCGGCAGCGGTAGGCAGTAAAGAATATACAGACATAACAGAGAAAAAGAGTGAAGATTATGTGATCCTGAAAACAGAAGGAAAGATTGCATATATTGCCCTTCCGTTTATCCAGCAATACACGAATATGGAATACGAAGTGTATGATGATCCGACCCGCGTAGTGATTACAACTGAGTGGGGAGAGAAGAAAGTGGCTTCCATCAAAAGGGATACGCAGGTACGCTATCAGGGCGGTGTGAAAAGTCCGGTTTTGACAGAAGTAAAGAAATCGGATAAGGTAACTGTTCTTGAAGATGAGAATGACTGGATGAAAGTGGCTACAAAAGACGGGTTTATCGGATATGTGAAAACAAATGCGCTCAACAGTGTTGAAAAAGAGCTGGTATCCCGGGATTATGAAGAACCGGAATATACGAATATTTCGGAAAACTATACGATCAATATGGCGTGGCATAATGTTTCTAACGCCGATGCTAATAGTTATATATTGGAAACGATTGCGTCGACAAAAGGGCTGAATACGATTGCGCCGACATGGTTCAGTCTTGCGGATACAGAAGGTAATATTACATCGCTTGCAGATGCGGATTATGTAAATTACGCACATCAGTCTAATTTGGAAGTATGGGCAGTGCTGAGGGATTTTCATGGAGGAATCAATTCTTATGAAGAAACATATCAAGTGCTGAGCTATACGTCGAAGCGGGCAAAACTGATCAATCAAGTTATATCAAAAGCGCTGGAGACTGACGTGGATGGAATTAACCTTGATTTTGAACTTGTATCCGATGAGTGCGGACCGCATTATGTGCAGTTCGTGCGTGAACTTTCGGTGAAGTGCCGTCAGAATGGACTTGTTTTTTCTGTAGATAATTATGTTCCGCAGCCTTATAATGCACATTATGACATTGAAGAACAGGCGGCAGTGGCGGACTATGTTGTTGTTATGGGATATGATGAACATACAGAAGGATCGTATGAAGCAGGTTCGGTTGCGTCGATCGGGTATCTGAAAAACGGAATATCAGAGGCCCTTAAGTCAGTACCGGCGGATAAATTGATCGCAGGAGTACCGTTTTATACCCGGCTTTGGTTTGAACGGCCAAAGACTGACGAAGAATTTGCGGCAGATGAGGGAACGGAAGCCGAAAATTATCCGAATAAAGTAAAGAGTTCCGCTTATGGAATGGATGATGCGGCAGAACTTATCTCATCAATGGGGGCACAGACGGAATGGGATGATAAGACGAAGCAGAATTATGCCCAGTGGGAAGGCGACGGAGGCGTTTATAAAATTTGGTTAGAAGATACTCAGTCGCTGGAAGAGAAGCTGAAAGTTATTAAAGAAAACCAGCTTGCGGGTGTTGCGGAGTGGAGTCTTGGAATGGAAGGTTCCGGCGTGTGGGATCTCATCCTGCAATATGTAAATTAAAATGTGAACTAAAACATGAAATAAAATATCTGAAAAGGACATCCTCTTTTTGCATATATATTTATATGGAAAAGGAGGGTGTTTTTATATGCGGAAAAAAATAGTTTTCGGAATGGCGATTATTTCTCTTGTGGCAATCATTGTTTTGTGTCAAAAAGCAGGGGTGAGGCTTAAGGAGACGTTTAGGGAAAGTGAAGAAACTAATTCGGGGGCGGTTATAGGGATGAAAGAAAAGGAGAATGAGAAATCGGATAAAAAGGAGCGCGGGGAAAAACAAGGGGAAGCGCATAAGAAGAGAACGGTTGTAGTGGATGCCGGACACGGCGGTCCTGACGGCGGAAAAACGGGAGTCAACGGGAAGCTTGAGAAAGAGCTGAACTTAATAATCGCAGAGAAAGTGAAAAAGCTTCTTGAAGAGGAAGGGATTGCAGTGATCATGACACGTGAAGAGGACGGATGGCTTGCGGAAACCAGGATCGGAGATTTGAAAGAGCGGGTTCGCATTATGAATGAATCAAAGGCAGATCTTGCTGTAAGTATACATCAAAACAGTTATCATGAAGAAAGTGTTTTTGGAGCGCAGGTGTTTTATTATACGACGTCCGGGGAAGGGAAAGCGGCGGCGGAAATTTTGCAGAATGAACTTCTGGAAATTGATCCGGAAAATAAAAAGCGTGAAAAAGCAAATAATACTTATTATATATTGAAGAAAACAGAAGTGCCGACAGTAATTGTGGAATGTGGTTTTTTGAGTAATCACAAAGAAGCGGAAAAACTTTCTGATGAAGCGTATCAAGGAAAAATAGCAGAGGCTGTAGTAAAAGGAATTAAGAGTTTTTTTTTTGAAATAAATAATGCTATAATATAGGGCATGGAAACAAAAATAGAAAAGATCGATAAAAACAAAATAAATGAAGAGATTATAGAAGAAGCGGGAATGATTCTGAAAAACGGCGGTTTGGTTGCTTTTCCGACCGAGACGGTATATGGGCTCGGAGCGGATGCGCTCAAAGAGGAGGCGGCGATGAAGACGTATGCGGCAAAAGGGCGACCGTCGGATAATCCTCTGATCGTGCATATTGCAGAATATGAAGATTTGAGGAAGATTGCTGTTAATATCCCGGCTGAAACAGATGCCCTTGCAGCTCACTTCTGGCCGGGACCGCTTACTATGATCTTTGAAAAGAGCGAGGTTGTTCCTTATGGTACGACGGGAGGTCTTGATACAGTGGCGGTTCGTATGCCTACAGATGAAGTGGCGAGAGCGCTTATACGGGCAGCGGGCGGATTCGTTTCTGCCCCGAGCGCAAATACTTCGGGAAGACCAAGTCCGACGTTGGCGGAACATGTTGCGGAAGATTTGGGCGGAAAGATCGATATGATCTTAGACGGAGGAGCAGTTGAGATCGGACTAGAGTCTACGATACTTGATATGACGGTGACGCCGCCTATGATCTTGAGACCGGGAGCGATTACTGCGGAAATGTTTGAAGAAGTGATCGGAAAAGTAGATGTTGATGAGACGCTTCTTGTGGCGGAGAGTGAGAAAGCTCCGAAAGCTCCGGGGATGAAGTACAGACATTACGCTCCGAAAGCAAAACTGATGATTGTAGAAGGAGATCTGCGGGAGGAGATTTTTGCGATTCGCCAGCTTGCATACAAGGCTTATAAAGAAGGAAGAAAAGTGGGGGTTATTGCTACGACAGAGACACTTCCTTTTTATAAATACGGCGTAGTGAAAAATATTGGTACACGGGAAAATGAGAAAACGATCGCTCGAAATCTCTATAGAGTGCTCAGAGAATTTGATGAGGAAGATGTGGAAGAGATTTACAGTGAATCTTTTGCCGCGCAAGGAATCGGAAAAGCGATTATGAATCGTTTGGAAAAAGCGGCGGGGCATACGCGTCTTTCGGCGGCGGAGATCGCAAAACGGCAGAAGTACCGAAGAATCATATTTATAAGCGGTACGGATTCTGCCCGGGCGCCGATGGCGGCGGAGATGTTAAGGCATGAAGATCTGGCGCAGGAATATGTGATTGATTCACGGGGATTGGTCGTGCTGTTTCCCGAACCGGCGAATCAGAAAGCGGAGGCGATCATGAAGAGCGCCCAGATGACCCTTGAAAATCATGTTTCCAGACAGCTTGAACCGGAAACGCTGGTGGAGGATACTCTTGTCCTTACGATCGAGGAAGCCGAGAAAAACAAAATCTTGTCCGAATACGGAACAAAAGCTAACGTTTATACGTTGAATGAATTCGTGGGAAGCGACGGAGAAATCCCGAATCCATATGGGAAACCTTTGACAGCTTACGGAGAATGCTATGAGATATTGCGTGAATTAATAAAAGAACTTGCAGAAAAATTAAATTACATTGCGGAGGAAGAATAATGACAGGAAAAGTAATTGTGATGGATCACCCCTTGATCACACATAAGATCAATTATGTAAGACAGGAAAACGTAGGAACAAAAGAATTTCGTGAGGTGATCGGGGAAATTGCACAGTTGATGTGCTACGAGGCGACGAGAGATCTGAAAATGAGTGATGTTCAGATCAAAACACCTCTTATGGAGATGACAGGGAAAATGCTTTCAGGCAAAAAACTGGCTATCGTACCGATCCTTCGTGCGGGAATCGGAATGGTAGACGGAATGTTATCTCTGATTCCGGCGGCGAAGGTCGGACATATCGGTCTTTACAGAGATCCGGAGACATTAGAACCGGTAGAATATTATTGTAAACTTCCGGCAGATTGTGAAGAGAGAGAAGTGTTTGTAGTTGATCCTATGCTGGCTACGGGAGGTTCCAGTGTGGCGGCGATCAGAATGCTGAAAGAAAAAGGCGTAAAACATATCCGTTTCCTTTGTATCCTTGCAGCGCCGGAAGGAGTTAAGAAGATGCAGGAAGCGCATCCGGATGTAGACATTTATATAGGGGCGCTTGATGAGAAGCTCAATGATCATGGCTATATTGTTCCGGGACTTGGCGATGCCGGAGATCGTATTTTCGGAACAAAATAAAAAGCTTACAGAGAACAGAACAGAGATGAAAGGAGCGGAGTTGATGTCGGGGAAGAGAACAGATTATTTGACGTGGGATGAGTATTTTATGGGAGTAGCCATGCTTTCGGGGATGCGATCAAAAGACCCGAATACGCAGGTTGGCTGTTGTATTGTCAGTCAGGATAATAAAATCCTCTCTATGGGATATAATGGATTTCCGTTAGGGTGTTCGGATGATGAATTTCCGTGGGTAAGAGACGGCGAAGACCCGCTTGAGACAAAATATGTATATTCGACACATAGCGAGTTGAATGCAATTTTAAATTACAGCGGAGGAAGTTTGGCCGGAGCGAAGCTCTATGTTTCGCTCTTTCCCTGCAATGAATGTGCAAAAGCGATCATACAGGCGGGGATTAAAGAAGTAATCTATGATTGTGATAAATATGCCGATACTCCGAGCGTTATTGCGTCGAAAAGAATGATGGATGCGGCGGGAGTCAGATACCATCAATATCATCGTACAAACAGAAAGATTGAGATTGAATTATGATACGGACAGTACAGACAGAGATAATTACGGAAACAATAAAAAAGATGTGCATAGAGGCAAATTACTCGCTTTCTTCGGATATGGTGAAAGCGATGCGAAAAGCAGAGGAAAAAGAGGAGTCCGTGCTTGGAAAACAAATTCTGGCACAGCTTCAGGATAATCTTGAAATTGCCGCTTCGGATATGATACCGATCTGCCAGGATACAGGAATGGCAGTTGTGTTTCTTGAGGTAGGACAAGATGTGCATTTTGAAGGCGGAAGTTTCGAAGATGCGGTAAACGAAGGGGTGCGCCGGGGCTATACGGAAGGTTTTTTGAGAAAGTCAGTCGTAGGAGACCCTATTTTGCGGGAAAACACAAAAGATAATACTCCTGCGGTTATTCATACGCGGATCGTGGAAGGTGATCGAGTGAAGATCACGGTAGCTCCGAAAGGTTTCGGAAGTGAGAATATGAGCCGTGTGTTTATGCTGAAACCGGCGGAAGGACTTGAAGGAGTAAAAAATGCGATTCTTACAGCTGTCAAAGACGCGGGACCAAATGCTTGCCCGCCGTTGGTAGTTGGGGTCGGAATCGGAGGAACATTTGAAAAATGCGCCTTAATGGCGAAGAAAGCGCTTACGCGAGAAGTGGGAAAACATTCGGATATTCCATATGTGAGAAAACTCGAAGAAGAAATGTTGGAGAAGATCAACTGTCTTGGCATCGGACCGGGCGGATTGGGTGGCACGGTGACGGCTTTGGCAGTAAATGTCAACACATATCCGACTCATATTGCGGGACTTCCGGTTGCGGTGAATATATGCTGCCATGTGAACAGGCATACAGTCTGTGTTTTGTAAAAACAGCGGATAAGATAGCAGCAGTGGAAAAAGGCAGAAGTGAAAGGAAACAGAAATGGATCGACATATTTCAGCGCCTGTCGGCAGAGAGACGGCAGAAGAACTAAGGGCAGGAGATTATGTATATATTACAGGCACGATATATACAGCGCGTGATGCTGCGCATAAGCGGATGTACGAAACGCTTCGTGAGGGAGGAGACTTACCTATTAATATAGAAGGGCAGGCGATATATTACATGGGACCGTCTCCGGCACGGGAAGGACGCCCGATCGGATCGGCAGGTCCGACAACGGCAAGCCGTATGGATAAATATACTCCCGAATTATTGGATCTCGGAATGGGGGCAATGATTGGAAAGGGAAAAAGAAGTCAAGAAGTGATCGATGCTGTTGTTCGCAATAAAGCGGTTTATTTTGCAGCTGTAGGCGGCGCGGGCGCGCTGCTGTCAAAATGTATTACATCATCGGAAATTGTTGCTTATGAAGATCTTGGTACAGAAGCGATTAGAAAACTTACAGTAGTAAATCTTCCGGTGATAGTGGTGATTGACTCTAAGGGAAATAATCTTTATGAAACAGCGGTAAAGGAGTATCGGAAAATATGAAAAGAATATTGATGATGGTGCTCCGAAATATAATTCTTGTTCCGTTTATGTGGTGCAAGCTTTGTTATCATGCGCATCACGTAGATAAGTATACGGAGGAAGAGCATTATAAGATGCTGAAGTTTATTGTCCGCAGAGCAAACAAAGGCGGAAATGTGACAATAGCGGCTGAAGGGCTGGATAACATACCGAAAGAAAATGGATTTATGTTTTTCCCGAATCATCAGGGAATGTATGATGTTTTGGCTATTATGGATGTGTGTCCGGTTCCGATCTCGGTTGTTGCAAAAAAAGAAGTTGCAAATATTCAGTTTTTAAAGCAGGTGTTTGCTTGTACAAAAGCATATATGATTGACAGAGAAGATGTGCGGCAGGCAATGCAGGTCATTATGAATGTAGCAAAAGAAGTGAAGGCGGGAAGAAATTATATTATTTTCCCGGAAGGAACTCGTTCGAGAAACGGAAATAAAATCGGAACATTTAAAGGTGGAAGTTTTAAAGCGGCAACAAAGGCACGTTGTCCAATCGTTCCGGTGGCGCTGATTGATTCGTTTAAACCGTTTGATACGAAGTCTATCAGTAAAGTGACGGTTCAGGTTTGTTTTTTGCCTCCGCTTTATTATGATGAATACAAAGATATGAAAACGACGGAAATCGCAGCGATAGTTCAGGAAAGAATTAGGAAAACGATAGAGGAAAAGACGGAACTAGCCGTTTACTAAAACAGTTGCTGAAAAAGGGCGGAAAAAGGTTAAAAAAAACTAAATTAATGGTTGACATTATATAGAACGTTTAGTATAATAAATTTCGCATTATCAAGCAAGAATTGAAAAAAAGCTGTGTAAACAGTCGGATTCAGAATCAGGAGAAATACTCAAGAGGCTGAAGAGGCGCCCCTGCTAAGGGTGTAGGTCGGGAAACCGGCGCGAGGGTTCAAATCCCTCTTTCTCCGTTAAGTGTTATCTCAAAAAGTTTTCAGATTGAAGGAAGCTTTGTACGCTTTATGGTATTCTGCATAAGCGGGTGAGAAAACACGTAATATAATACCTGGAGGCTTGAAAAAAACAAGTCGAAAAAGTTTGAAAAAATTGTAAAAAACAGTTGACAAAGATGAAACGAAATGGTATTATAGATGAGCTGACTCGTTGAGAGAAAGCTCCACAAAAAAGAAAATGAAAAAAGTTAAAAAAGTTCTTGACAAACGATAAAGCTTTTGATAAAATATAAAAGCTGTCGCTTGAGACAGAACAAAGAAAGAACCTTGATAACTGAACAATAGACAACAACCCTTGAAAATTTCTTTAAAGAGAAAAATTTTTAAGAACGGTTTGAAAACAAACCAAAACAGTAAAGAGGGAAAGAATTGCTAGTAGTGATTCTTGACCAAGACAAACACTTTTAACGAGAGTTTGATCCTGGCTCAGGATGAACGCTGGCGGCGTGCCTAACACATGCAAGTCGAGCGAAGCACTTTGCTTAGATTCTTCGGATGAAGAGGATTGTGACTGAGCGGCGGACGGGTGAGTAACGCGTGGGTAACCTGCCTCATACAGGGGGATAACAGTTAGAAATGACTGCTAATACCGCATAAGACCACAGCACCGCATGGTGCGGGGGTAAAAACTCCGGTGGTATGAGATGGACCCGCGTCTGATTAGCTGGTTGGTAAGGTAACGGCTTACCAAGGCGACGATCAGTAGCCGACCTGAGAGGGTGACCGGCCACATTGGGACTGAGACACGGCCCAAACTCCTACGGGAGGCAGCAGTGGGGAATATTGCACAATGGGGGAAACCCTGATGCAGCGACGCCGC
>ENA-OQJF01000140-OQJF01000140.1-human-gut-metagenome-genome-assembly--contig:-NODE-140-length-18968-cov-6.843798_pt1 | contig 18968 bp, 18 predicted proteins | sample MGYA00242595_ERZ504761 | MGnify/ENA primary metagenome ERZ504761 (study PRJEB26092, sample SAMD00036367) | human gut metagenome | host: Homo sapiens | study: EMG produced TPA metagenomics assembly of...
GCTCATCGTCATCAATATCATCATCGTCAAAGCTGTCGTCCGCGCTGAAGTTGTCACTCTCCGAAAAATCTTCCTCATCTTCAAATTCTTCAAACACTTCTTCATCTAAAAGCCGTACGTCTTCTTGCCGGCGTAAGGATTTATTTTTCTTTTCACTCATCCGTTAATCATCTCTCTCCCCTTTTTTCAATATCACGGCAAACATTATATTACGATTGTAAAAAAAAGTACAGTATATTGTTTTATTTTAAGAAAAATTAAGACCTTGCTTGTAACTGCTCCTTTCTTCCTATATAATGACTTTTGTAATTCTGCTTTTCGACAGAACTTTACATATAACAGAATTTTGAAAGGAGATCATTTTATGAGTGGCTCAACTTTTGGTAAAATATTTCGCATCACGACTTGGGGAGAATCTCACGGATCCGGCATCGGCGTCGTGATCGACGGATGCCCTTCCGGAATTTCTCTAAATGAAGAAGATATTCAGATATTTCTTGACCGCCGAAAACCCGGTCAGAGTAAATTTACAACGAGACGCAGCGAGGAAGATACTGTCGAGATTCTCTCGGGAATCTTTGAAGGCAAAACGACCGGAACACCGATTTCTCTTCTCGTACGTAATAAAGACCAACGTTCCCGAGATTATGGAAACATTGTTTCTATGTTTCGTCCGGGGCATGCGGATTATCCTTTTACGGAAAAATACGGCATCCGCGATTACAGAGGAGGCGGGCGTTCTTCCGGTCGGGAAACAATCGGCCGTGTCGCAGCAGGCGCGATTGCCTCTAAAATCTTAAACGAACTCGGAATTTCTCTTTGTGCTTACACGAAGGCAATCGGTCCTTACGTAATAAATGAAACAGAATATAACTACTCCGAGATCAGCCAGAACAGTCTTTATATGCCAAACAACAATATCGCCGAGCAGGCTGGACAGTACATTACTTCTTTAATGAAAGAAACTAATTCCTGCGGCGGAGTTATCGAATGTATTGCAGACGGACTGCCTGTCGGCTTAGGAGAACCGGTCTTTGACAAGCTGGACGCGCTTCTCGCACAAGCTGTCATGTCGATCGGCGCTGTTAAAGGCGTAGAAATCGGAGATGGGTTTCAGGCAGCCTCTTCTGTCGGCTCAAAAAATAACGATCCTTTCTATGTTGAAAATGGAGAAGTACATAAGAAGACAAATCATTCCGGAGGTACGCTTGGAGGCATGAGCGACGGCTCCCGACTGATCGTCCGGGCAGCAGTAAAACCGACATCCTCTATCGCAATACCGCAGGAGACGATAAATACAGCGCATGAGAATACCGAAATCGTCATCCACGGAAGACACGACCCTGTAATCGTTCCCCGCGCAGTCGTTGTTGTAGAAGCTATGACCGCGATCACGCTTACCGATCTTCTTCTGCAGAATATGACAGCGAAGATGGATCATTTAAAACAAATCTATACAAAAGAAATTTAGGAGGCCGCTATGTCTAACCGATTGATCGATATTGTCGATATTACAAAATCTTATGGGGATTCTGTCATTTTAGACCAACTGAATCTTTATATACGGGAAAACGAATTTTTGACTTTGCTCGGACCAAGTGGGTGCGGGAAAACAACACTGCTGAGAATTTTAGGTGGTTTTGAAACACCTGATTCCGGAAAGATCATTTTTGATGGAAAAAATATTAATGACATTCCGCCAAACCGCCGGCAGCTAAACACCGTTTTCCAAAAATATGCTCTTTTTTCCCACATGACAATCGCTGACAACATTGCGTTCGGCTTAAAGATCAAAGGGAAATCAAAAGCTTACATTAAAGATAAAATCCGCTATGCTTTAAAACTTGTCAATTTGGAAGGTTTTGAAGACCGGTCACCGGACTCATTAAGCGGCGGACAACAACAGCGTATAGCCATTGCGCGGGCGATCGTAAATGAACCCAAAGTGCTCCTTTTAGACGAACCGCTCGGAGCTCTTGATCTGAAGCTTCGCCAAGATATGCAGTACGAACTGATCCGTCTGAAAAACGAACTCGGCATCACCTTTGTTTACGTTACTCACGATCAGGAAGAAGCGCTTACAATGTCTGATACGATCGTTGTTATGAATCAAGGCTATATCCAACAGATCGGTACGCCGGAGGACATTTACAATGAACCGCAAAATGCTTTTGTCGCAGATTTTATCGGTGACAGTAATATTCTGCCTGCTACGATGGTAGAAGATAAAGTCGTAAAGATACTCGGAGCTGTCTGGAACTGTGTAGACGTCGGATTTGGTCATAATAAACCGGTAGATGCTGTAATCCGACCTGAGGACATTGATCTTGTTGCTCCTGGAGAAGGAGTTATCAACGGAGTTGTCACAAATCTGATCTTCAAAGGGGTTCACTATGAAATGGAAGTTCTCGCAAACAATTATGAGCTTCTTGTTCATAGCACCGATATGTTCCCGGTTGGAACAGAAGTCGGAGTAAAAGTCGATCCTTTTGATATCCAGATCATGAAAAAACCGGAATCCGAAGATGAGGAGGCTGTTCCGATTGAAGAATAGAAAAATACTCGCAGGTCCATATTTATTCTGGGCAATGTCTTTTATCATTATTCCTCTGCTCATGATCTTGTACTATGGACTCACAGACAAAAACGGGAGTTTTACTCTGAATAATCTTTCCCAGATGACAACTCCCGAAAATTTAAAAGCGCTCGGACTGGCTCTTTTACTGTCGTTTATCAGCACTTTAATCTGCTTAGTCCTCGCCTATCCACTGGCTATGATTCTTGCCGAGAAAAATATGAATCAGACAAGTTTTATCGTACTGATATTCATTCTTCCGATGTGGATGAATTTTCTTCTTCGGACATTAGCGTGGCAGACACTTTTGGAAAAAAACGGAGTCATTAACAGCATACTTAATTTCCTCCATCTTCCGGAGCAGTCGATCATCAATACTCCATCTGCCATTGTTCTCGGAATGGTATACAATTTTCTTCCTTTTATGGTACTTCCGATCTACAATGTGCTGTCTAAGATTGATAAAGATGTTATCCACGCTGCCAGAGATCTCGGTGCGAACACTGCGCAGACATTTTTTAAGATCATAATGCCGCTTAGTATTCCCGGAATCATCAGCGGCATCACAATGGTATTTGTACCGTCTCTTACGACATTTGTAATATCTGATCTTCTCGGAGGAAGCAAGATCCTTCTGATCGGAAATGTTATAGAGCAGGAATTTAAACAAGGAAGCAACTGGAATGTCGGTTCCGGGCTTTCTCTTGTTTTGATGTGTTCATCATTGCAAGCATGGCTCTGATTGCCAAATACGATAAAAACGGGGAGGGAAATACATTTTGATCAAATCAACCGCAAAAAAAATCTACCTTTTCCTGATCTTTGTATTGTTATACGCTCCCATTATCACTTTGATGGTTCTTTCTTTTAACAATACAAAAACACGTTCCAAATGGAACGGTTTTACAGGAAAATGGTATTTACAGCTTTTTCAAAACAAAGACATCATGAATGCGCTTTATACAACACTTATCATCGCCTTTCTTTCCGCTCTGATCGCAACTTTGATCGGAACTGCCGCCGCCCTCGGCATCCAGGCAATGCGTACAAAAGCACGTACATTACTTCTCGGAGTCACAAATATTCCGATGCTCAACGCCGATATTGTAACAGGAATTTCTCTCATGCTCCTTTTCATTGCATGTCGGTTTACACTTGGATTTTCCACAATATTGCTAGCACATATTACATTTAATATCCCCTATGTTATCCTAAGTGTCATGCCTAAATTAAAACAGACGAGCAAACGCACTTATGAAGCGGCGCTTGACCTCGGCGCATCTCCTTCTTATGCGTTCAGAAAGGTCGTTCTGCCGGATATCATGCCCGGAATTTTTTCAGGATTTCTGCTGGCATTTACTATGTCGCTGGATGATTTTGTAATCACCCACTTCACAAAAGGACCCGGAATAGATACACTGTCTACAAAAATATACAGTGAAGTCAGAAAGGGAATACAAACCGGAAATGTACGCACTGTCCACAATCATGTTTCTGACGGTTCTCATTCTGTCTTTTTCTTGTCAATATGACCCCAGACGATCCGAAGGTCAAAAAAAGCTGCCGTTCATGCGCCTGCCGGAAAATTCCGCAAATTCAGCAGATTTTTCTTTCATCGTTTCGCTCCTGCCGCAATCATGCTTGTCATCGTTATCGGCGGGTTCGTATATGGTTCTTCCTCCGGAAATATGTCCGGCGAAAAAGTCATTGTATACAACTGGGGAGACTATATTGATCCTGAAATTATTACGATGTTTGAAGACGAGACCGGAATCGACGTTGTATATGAAGAATATGAAACAAATGAAATCATGTACCCGAAAGTGCAGTCCGGCGCGATTGCTTATGACGTCGTCTGTCCTTCTGACTATATGGTGCAAAGAATGATCGAAAACGATCTGCTTGCCGAGATTAATTATGAAAATGTACCGAATTTAAAATATATTGATGATATTTATATGGAAATGTCAAAACAATATGACCCGGAAAACAAATACTCCGTTCCGTATCTTTGGGGAACGGTCGGAATACTTTATAACAAGAAAATGGTGGACGAACCTGTAGACAGCTGGAATATTTTATGGGATGAAAAGTATACGGACAGCATCCTCATGCAAGACAGTGTAAGAGACGCTTTTGCCGTTGCTTTAAAATCACTCGGATATTCTTTGAACTCAACAGATCTTGATGAATTAGAAGCCGCCAAAAAGCTTCTCATCAAACAAAAACCTCTTGTTCAGGCCTATGTCATCGATCAGGTTCGGGATAAAATGATCGGAAACGAAGCTGCACTCGGCGTTATTTATTCGGGAGAAGCACTTTATTGCCAAAAGGAAAATCCCGATCTGGAGTATGTGATTCCGAAAGAGGGATCGAACTTGTGGATTGACGCTCTCGTCATTCCGAAAAATGCACAAAACAAAAAGAACGCAGAGGCGTTTATCAACTACCTCTGCCGTCCTGATATTGCAAAAATGAATTTTGATTATATTACATATTCTATTCCCAACTCAGCAGGAAGAGAACTGATTGAAGACGAATCAATGCGCGAAAGCAACATTGCATTCCCCGATATCTCCCAACTTAAAAATTGCGAGACGTTTAATTTCCTCGGAGACGAAAACGAAATCATCTATAATCAACTGTGGCGGGAAATAAAATCAAAATGATCCGCCATCTATAAACGGAAGCATCCACCGCCGACAAACTCTCTTAACAGAGAGTTTGTCGGTATAAATTCACTTCCGATCCCAACAAAGTAATCAAAAAACTTAAGAAGCCTTTTTGCTTCAATAAATTCTTTTGAATCTTTATCCACCGCAAAAAGAAGCGGTTCCACATATTGCTTCAGCACTGCCAGTTCATAGATCAAAGAAGAATTAAACATCACATCCGCTTCTTCCTGAAACGGAAATATGTTTTTTTCCTCTCCTCTTCTTACTGAAGCCCACATAGAAATCGTCTTCGATGCAGAAGCGCCGCGTGTGCGGGAATCTCTTACAATCCTCCTGATCAACCTTCCGTCTGTCGTAGGGATCCGATTATGTTCATCGATGTTCAACTGAGTCAATGCGCTGATATAAATCTTAAATTTGTTCGCATCTGCCATTGTCTCTGTCAATTTTGGATTCAAACAATGGATTCCTTCTATTACAAGAATATCCTGTGAACCAAGTTTTTTCGGTTTAGATTCATACTTTCTCTTACCGCTTTTAAAGTCAAAAATGGGAAGATACACTTCCTCTCCTTTTAAAAGAGCCCTCATATCTTCATTAAATTTGGGAATGTCGATTGCTTCCAAACACTCAAAATCATAATTTCCATCTGAATCTTTCGGAGTATGTTCCCGATCGACAAAATAATTATCTACCGCAATCGGATGAGGTTTTAATCCATTCACCCTAAGCTGAATGGACAACCTATGTGAAAATGTCGTTTTTCCGGAAGATGATGGCCCTGCGATCAAAACAAACCGAACATCTTTCCGGTCTGCAATCTGTCTGGCAATCTCGCCTATTCTCCGTTCCTGATAAGCTTCCTGCACAAGCACAACTTCCCGCATATCTCCTTTTGTTACCATCTCATTAAGCGCTCCGACTGTTTCTATGTCCTGACAATCTCCCCATAAAACAGACTCTTTCAATACATGAAATAATTTAGGACTTGGTCTAAATTCGGGAATCTTTTCCGGCTGTTCTTTCACCGGCATCTGAATGACAAAGCCTTCATCATACAAATGAAGAGAAAAATATTTCAGATATCCGGTATCAGGAACCATATATCCGTAATAATAATCTTCAAACTCATTAATACTATATATGTTTACTTTTGAAACCCTCCGGTATTCAAATAATTTTTCCTTATCATACATTCCATGTCTGTGAAATAATTCGATCGCATCATCTGTATGAATTGTCTTCTTTTTAATCGGAATTTTTTCATCTGAGAGCCAACGCATCCGCTTCGCCACATCCGCAAGGAACTGCTCTGTAATTTTTATATCTCCGTCAACTGTGCAATAATATCCTTTATCCACCGAAAAATGAATTCTGACGCGTTCGATCTTATCATGTCCTGCCACATCATGAACCGCTTTTACAAGAAGAAAGCACAAACTTCTTTTATAAGTTTCATGTCCGATTGCATCTGCTGTCGTAATAAACTTCAATTCACAGTCTTTCTCAACTGTTTTTCTTAGTTCCTGCAGTCTGTTTTCTCCTTCCACTGCAAGAACGGCAGGATGAGAAAAACTACCGCAGAACTCTTTTGCAACAGCTTGATATGTTGTTCCTTCCTCAAATTCTTTTGTCTCGTTACCTACTGTAATATTATACTTTTTTTTCTCCATTTTCCGGAACACACTCCTTTTACCCAAATAAAGTCCACCTTTTAAAGCACTTGGAATGGATGAACTATCGGAATCGACATCACATCCAATACCGGAAGTTTTTCATGTAAAAAGCATTTCATATCGTCTATGAATATATACTCTGTTCCATAATGTCCCGCATCAATGACCGCCAACCCCTGTTCAACCGCATCAATACCGTCATGATGACCTATGTCGCCTGTCACAAGCACATCTGCTCCTTTTTTTATCGCCGGCATTATCGCCGACTTTCCCGCCCCGGGAGAAACAGCAAGACAATGTACATTTTTTTTTCATATCTCCATACACTTTCACACTTCCCAATTTCAATTTATGCTTCACATAGAGACAACATTCTTCCAATGTCATTTCCCGCTCAAGCATTCCGATTCTTCCGATTCCTTCTTCTGCTCCGTCTTTTTCCATTGTCACATCAAGCACATATGTTTTCTCAATACCAAGAATATCTTCTGCCAGCTTCGCCATGCCAAGCACATCATAATTTGTGTGCATTGCATAATAAGAAATGTCATTTTGAAGCAGCTTTACAACACGGCGTCCTATAAAATCTTCATCTGTCACTCTCTTCATTGGGGAAAATATAAGAGGATGATGCGTAATAAGCATATCTGTTCCTAATGCAATCGCCTTATCGATCACCTCTTCTGTCGCATCGAGCGCCAGATAAACCTTACTTACTTCTTTTTCCAGCCGCCCTGCCAAAAGTCCCACATTATCAAAATCAAGCGCCGCTTCTTTCGGATAAGACGCCTCTATCACTTGAATGATCTCTTTACAAAGCATAGTATTCCATCCCTTTCTCTGCAATATTTAATTCTTCTTCCAATTGCCGCTTTCTCACTTGTATCTTCTGAGAATCTTTCTTTTCAATCGACTTTAATATATCTGTTCTGATACGAATCTCCCGTTCCAAATAACGCTTTAACACCGGATGACGCTTTTCAAGAAGAAGCTTTCCATATTGAAGCTGTACGTCATTCCACATTTCCGATTTTATTCCGTCTTTCTTTCCGCTCTTCTTTGGAGGCCGGACTTTCATCATCGGATAGTATTTTCCGTCCTCTTCAACCATGTCTTCCTCTATAAAGAAAAAACCCTCCTGCAAAAGAAAGGCTCTTACTTTATCCGGTTCAGACTGCGGCTGAAGAATACACTCTTTTAAGCATGAAACTACATCATGCCCTTCCTCCAAAATACGAATCACAAGATTTCCACCCATCCCCGCAATTACTGCAGACTGCACCTCTTGTACTTTCAATGCAGAAAATCCATCTGAGAGACGTGTTTCTATCTGTTCTTCCATTTTATACGCACAAATATTTTCCTGCGCTTTTCTAAGCGGTCCTTTATTGACATCCATTGCTACCGCATAATCTGTTTTTCCTGTCTCTGTCAGAAAAATCGGTATGTACGCATGATCCGTTCCGATATCGGCCACTTGATATCCGGCAGTTACAAGATCTGCAACTGCACGGAGTCTTTTTGATAATTCCATCTGTATCCTCTTTTCTCGGTTACACTGTTTGCCGGATAATTAATCAAGATAATCTCTTAATTTTCTGCTTCGACTTGGATGGCGCAGCTTCCGAAGAGCTTTTGCTTCAATCTGACGGATACGCTCTCTCGTAACGTCAAATTCTTTTCCCACTTCCTCCAATGTACGCGCTCTTCCGTCATTCATTCCAAAACGAAGACGTAATACTTTCTGCTCCCTTTCGGTCAGTGTATCGAGCACTTCATCAAGTTGTTCTTTTAAGAGCGTCTGCGCCGCAGCTTCTGCCGGTACAGGCACGTTATCATCCTGAATAAAATCTCCTAAATGGCTGTCCTCTTCCTCGCCGATCGGAGTTTCGAGCGAAACCGGTTCTTGAGAAATCTTCAAAATCTCCCGAACACGCTCAACAGGCATATCCAGCTCTTTGGCGATTTCTTCCGGAAGCGGTTCTCTTCCAAGTTCCTGCAGAAGCTGTCTTGACACACGGATCAGTTTATTGATCGTCTCTACCATATGAACCGGAATTCTAATTGTCCTTGCCTGATCCGCTATAGCTCTTGTGATCGCCTGACGAATCCACCATGTCGCATATGTGCTGAATTTATAACCTTTATGATAATCAAACTTTTCAACAGCTTTGATCAAGCCTAGATTTCCTTCCTGGATCAGATCAAGAAAGAGCATGCCTCGTCCTACATACCGCTTCGCAATGCTGACAACAAGACGCAGGTTCGCTTCTGCCAGCTCTTTTTTTGCATCCTCGTCGCCTTCTTCCATCCGTTTCGCCAGTTCAATCTCTCGCTCTGCACTTAAAAGCGGTACTTTTCCGATTTCTTTCAAATACATACGAACCGGATCTTCAATACTTACTCCTTCCGGAACGGAAAGGTCGATATTCTCCATATCGACTTCTTCTTCCTCTGCGATCATATTGTCGATATCTACATCATCGTCCGTATCAGCCGTGATCCGCAAGACGTCAATATTATGTCCTTCTAAATACTCAAAAACTTTTTCCATCTGTTCGGCGCTTAATTCCATGTCCGCAAAAAAGTCATTGATCTCCTGAACATCAAGTATACTTTTTTTCTTCTTTCCCAGAGCGACAAGCTCGTTCATTTTTTCCAGAAATTTCTGTGCATTCTCTTCCATGTGTCCATCCTTCCTGATCTGTGCGCATACGCAGATCATCTTGTTTTATTTTATCCTTAATCTATAGAAATATGCAGTTGCCTCAGTTCCTCAAGCTTCCGCTTTTCTTCCATTAAATGCTGCAATCCGGCCATATCTGACGGATCCAGATTCAGCGTTCGCTCATTGATGCTGTGAGCTTTTACTTTTAAAATTGTATCTTTCAACGCCTGATCCTGTTCTTCTTTTGTTTTCAGTTGGCGGATTTTCGTATGAAAAAGAGAAGCCGCTTCCCTATGTTCTTCCTCTGATGTGAAATGATTCAAAAGTTTTGCCGGATTTAGTTCTCCTTTTTCATGCTGCTCATATAAAAGTTTCGCAACGCGCCGATTTAATTCTCCTGTGAAATCATCCGGACTTATGTAACTGCTTATCTTTGAATACAGATTTTCATTTTCGATCATCCATGTAAGCAGAACTTTCTGCGATGTAACAATTCCGTCTTCTTTTTGCAAGACCGCCCCATCGGCTTTTTTCGGGCGTGTGACCGGGCGGGCAAGTCCTGTACTTACAGCAGTTTTTGCGACAAGTTTTTCCAGACTCTCTTTGCTTACTTTATATGCAGATGCAACTGCCTCGATATAATTGTTCCGTTCCAATTCATCTTCAAATGAGAGCAGCCTATTTGCCGCCTCTCTGAAAAAAGCAGTTTTTCCTTCCGGGGAAGCCATATCAAATTCTCTCTCTAATATTTCAAGACTGAACATAAACCCGTTTCTTGCATTTTGGATACGATTTTCAAATTCCTGCGCGCCAAGATTTTTAATAAATTCGTCCGGATCTTTATACGGATCCATACGGATTACTTTTGCCGATATTCCCGCCTCTTTCAGTATCGGAACTGCTCGAAGCGCCGCTCTTGTACCTGCATCATCACTGTCATATGTCAGATAAACTTCCTGAACATATCTTTTGATCAAAGAAGCATGTCCTGATGTAAGAGCCGTTCCGAGAGATGCCACGGCATTTGTAAACCCAGCCTGATGCAAAGAGATAACATCCATATATCCCTCACAAAGCAAAAAATAAGTTTTTCTCGATGTCCTCGCTCTGTTAAGTCCATATAAATTCCTGCTTTTGTCGAACACTGCCGTCTCGGGAGAATTCAAATATTTCGGTTTTCCGTCCCCCATAACGCGGCCTCCGAACCCGATCACCCGGCTGTTTACATCCATGATCGGAAAGATGACACGATTCCAAAATTTATCATACACTCCCTGTCGTTCATCTGTATTGATCAGTCCGGCCTGCCGGATCAGATCTTCACTATACCCTTTTCCTCTCAAATATTGATACAGATCATCACTGTATTTTGTTGAATATCCAAGTCCAAACGCCGTGATCGTCTCTTCTGTCAAACCTCTGTCCGTCAAATATGTATGTGCTCCCACTCCTCTTTCGGACTTTAGCTGCACATAATAATATCTGGCAGCGATTTTATTTATCTCTAAAATAGACGCTTTTAAATCCGCCCTTTGTTTTGCTTCCTTCGAATATTCGGCCTCCGGAAGTGCAATTCCCGCTCTGTCTGCAAGAAATTTTACAGCCTCCATGAATGAAAAATTCTCATACTCCATCAAAAACGTAAATACATTTCCCCCTGCCCCGCATCCGAAGCAGTAATACATCTGCTTCTGTCTGCTGACAGAAAACGAAGGCGATTTTTCATTATGAAACGGACACAGTCCGAAATAGGAGCTTCCCTTTTTCTGCAGACGGACATAATCGGATATGACATCTACGATATCATTTCGCGTTCTTACTTCCTCTATTAATTCATCCGGATAATACATGTTTACCCTCCATAAAAGATTGTCCTATATATTATATTCGACAAAACTTTTTGATTTCCTTTATTTTTTAAATTTTCCATGCTTCGGGCACAAAATAATCCTGGAATTTTTTAACCGCATAAGAATCTGTCATTCCGGCAATGTAATCACAGATGATCTGTTCTTTCTCATCATCCGAATTTTCCAAAGCCTCCTTAAAAATCCGGGGAAGGACTTCTGTATGTTCGGCATAATATTCAAAAAGCTGTTCGATCATATGTACCGCCTTATCTTCTTCCCCTTTTGCGTTCGGATTCAAGTATACATTTTCAAACATAAATTTCCGCAGATCTTTCATCGCCCGTTCCGTTTCCGAAGACATTTTAATAACCGGCTGATCCATACTGTTCGTGATCACATCATGCACCAGAGTATTAAGCCGCTCTTTACACGAACTTCCAAGAGCCTGCCGCAAATCAGAAGGAATATCATCCTCTGTCAGAATTCCTCCTCTTATTGCATCATCCATATCGTGGTTGATATATGCAAGCTTATCGGAAATGCGGACAACCTGCCCTTCCAAAGTATGAGGATGTCCTGACGTCTGATGGTTCAGTATTCCGTCACGGACTTCCCATGTCAGGTTCAGTCCGCGCCCTTCTTTCTCAATCCGTTCTACAACACGAAGACTCTGCTTTTGATGCGCGAAATGATATACATGATTTAAAGCTCTTTCCCCCGCATGACCGAAAGGCGTATGACCAAGGTCATGCCCCAGAGCGATTGCTTCTGCAAGGTCTTCATTCAAACGCAATGCTTTTGCTATCGTACGCGCATTCTGGGACACTTCCAACGTATGTGTAAGCCGCGTTCTATAATGATCTCCTTTCGGAAGAAGAAAAACCTGCGTCTTTTGTTTCAGCCTTCGGAAAGCTTTACAATGAAGAATCCGGTCACGATCTCTTTGAAAAGCCGGTCGGATATCACACGGTTCCTCTTTTCTTTTCCGTCCCTTCGAGTCTTTGCTTAATGCCGCATAAGAACTTAAATATTCAAGTTCACGAAGTTCAAGCTGCTCCCTGATGGTCATAATATCACCTTTCCTTTAATCTCTTTTCAATCGCATCTGTCACTGTCTTAAGCACTTTGATCCGTGCATAATACTTATCGTTTCCCTCCACAATAACCCACGGCGCATAGGCCGTAGACGTCCTCATGATCATCTCATCTGCCGCATGCTCGTAGAGATCCCATTTTTCACGGTTTCTTAAGTCTTCATCCGTAATCTTCCATCGTTTTTCCGGATTTTCCATCCTTTCGCAAAATCTGCGTTTCTGCTCTTCTTTATCAATATGCATCCAAAATTTCAGAATAACCGCGCCTGCATTTGCCAGATCTTTCTCCATATCATTTATCTCTTTGTATGCGCGTTTCCACTCTTCTTCCGTACAAAATCCCTCGATCCTTTCTACCATCACCCGACCATACCATGTCCTGTCAAAAATCGCCACATGTCCGTCTTTTGGCATCGCCTTCCAAAATCTCCACAAGTAATGATGCGCTTTTTCAACCTCATTCGGAGAAGCTGTCGGATTTACCACATATCCCCGAGGATCCATTTTTTCTGTCAGACGCTTAATCGCACCTCCCTTTCCTGCGGCATCCCAACCTTCAAATCCGATCACTACCGGAATTCTCTTCCTATATAATTCTCCGTGAAGCCGCTCCGCCTTCCTCTGAAGTTTATCAAGTTTTTGCTTATATTCTTCTTTTGTATAGCTGCAGGAAAGATCTGTTTTTGACAAGATTGAAACTTCCGAAAATCTGTTTTCTGCATATTGTGCGATCTGAACTTCCTTTTCCTCACAAACTTCTTCCACTATTTTATTTGTTTTCTCCAACAGAGCACTATTCTCTTTTTGACGTCGGATCTGCTCTTGCATAGCTTGTATCACCGTCATATATATTTTTGTTGTCGCAAACCGCCTGTCAGTCGCTTCTATAATTGTCCACGGCGCATAATCCGTATCCGTACAAAACAGCATTTCTTCTGCCATCAACGCATACTCGTCATATTTAACATTTCTCTCTTTGTCTCCCTGAGTCACTCTCCATTGCGTCTCTTTCTTTTTCTCCAATTTTTTAAAACGTTTCTCCTGCTCATCCTGATCAATATCCAAAAACAGTTTTATAATCAGCGTTCCCCCTTCTGAAAGCTGCTGTTCAAAAGCATTGATCGACGCAAAATCATCTTTCAGTTCTTTCTCCCGCGTCCTTTTTTCAAATCGGTCTACCCACACTTTTCGATACCAGCTTCCATCAAAAACCGCAATTTTTCCCTTTTCCGGAGTCTTGATCCAAAACCTCCACAAAAACGGATGCATCCGTTCTTCTTCCGTCTCATTTTTAATCGTATGCACCTCAAATCCCCGCGGATCCATACTGTGGATCAACTTTCCTATCTGAAGTCCTTTCCCGGATGCTCCGAATCCTTCAAATACGATCATGACCGGAATATCTAAATCTTTACACTCTCTTTGAAGTCTTCCAAGTTCCGCCTCTATCTTCGGAAGACTTTCACTATATTCCTGCTTTGACATTTTTTTATTCAAATCTATCTTTTCTAACATTACTGATCCTCCTTACATTTATTCAGATATTATTGACAATTTCAAATAAATTATCGTAATTATATCATATAATTTCATAAAACAAACAGTTTGGGTAAATAAAAAAAAGAAAAATCTGATAAGATTTTCCCTTTTATATCTGTTCTGTCCTTACTGATTCCCATCCACCAACATGAGACTGATACTTAAAAACTTTTACCGTCTTATATACTCTTAAACTCATTCTTTAATTTTTTTCTCCTCTGCCTTTTCCATCTGCGCAGCCAAAAAGCTGATCACCTTTTGATTCGTCCTGTTCAACCTGCAGTAACTCAAAAAGAATTCAAAGTGTCTTAATAACATCTGTTCCATTTCCAAACGATATTCCTGTGTCATTCTCACGTCCGATAGCTTTAATATGTAATCCGTTGACACATGAAAATATTTTGATAAATGAATCAATATATCCGATGGCAGAACATTTTCCCCATTTTCTATACGGCTGATCGTCTGCTGTGAAACATTCATCTTTTCGGCCAAATCTCCCTGCCTCAATCCCCGTTCAGTACGCAACTCTTTCACCCTGTTCTCTAGCACTTCTATACATCCCCTTATCGTTTTTCTCCATTGTATCCGATACTTCTTATCGTGCTATCCGAATACCGGATATGCCTTTACTCATATTTAGGATATATCATTTCTCTGATGAAAAAGCATGATAAAATCAATATATATTGTGTGTTTTTCAAAACAGGATCTATCCTCCTTGCAATGAAAAAAGAAGAAAATGCCGTAGGCGAAAATATCCGCCGACTGCGTATGAGAAATCAGTTAAAACAAGCAGATCTTGCGCAAAAACTTAATATCAGCCGCCAATCACTTTCCGCTTATGAGCGTGGAATCACACTGCCCGATATCTACCTGCTCATAGAGATTGCCGATTTTTTCAGAATCTCTCTGGATGAGCTTACCGGAAGAATTACCATCCATTGAAACAATTTGAAGCTTTTTAAGAAATCATTCAAATTGAAGAGCCTAGTCATAAAAACAAAAAGACCACGCAAAAAAACAGAAAACCTTTCTAAGATTTCCTGTTCTCTTTATCTAATGCGGAAGATGGGACTTGAACCCACACAAGCGCAATGCTTACAAGATCCTTAGTCTTGCTCGTCTGCCAGTTCCGACACTTCCGCATTCCATATAGGATTCGTGATCTTTGTTTTGCTGACCACGAATGATATAATATCATTATCAGCAAAAAAAGTCAACACTTTTTTTAATCAGATGTAAAAATCTTGTGAAAAGCCTCCTTAATCACATTGACAATTCAAACTGATTTTTACATCTGCATTTTTCAATTTTCAAACACCGAGCTGAAACTATATTTATAAGTTTTCCGGCACTTTCGGAAGTTTTGCAAGAGCCTCTTTTAACTCTTCATCAGATGGAATATAGTCACTCATCTTTCCGTCATGGAATTTCTCATATGCATACATATCAAAATATCCTGTTCCTGTCAGTCCGAAGAAGATCGTTTTTTCTTCCCCTGTTTCTTTACATTTAAGAGCTTCGTCAATCGCAACTTTAATCGCATGACTGCTTTCAGGAGCCGGCAGAATGCCTTCTACTCTCGCAAACTTCTCTGCCGCTTTAAATACCTCTGTTTGTTCTACCGAACGAGCTTCCATATATCCATCTTCGTAAAGCTGCGATAAAACAGAACTCATACCATGATATCTCAATCCTCCCGCATGACTTGCAGACGGAATAAATCCACTGCCTAATGTATACATTTTAGAAAGCGGGCAAACCATACCTGTATCGCAGTAATCATATGCGTAAACGCCTCTTGTCAAACTAGGACAGGACGCAGGCTCCACCGCAATAAACTGGTAATCGGCTTCTCCTCTTAATTTTTCTCCCATAAACGGGGAGATAAGACCTCCCAAGTTGGATCCTCCGCCTGCACATCCGATAATAATGTCCGGCTTGATCCCATACTTATCCATTGCAATCTTTGACTCAACCCCGATCACTGACTGATGAAGAAGAACTTGATTCAACACACTTCCAAGCACATAGCGGTATCCCGGCGTATGTGTAGCCACTTCCACAGCCTCGGAAATGGCACATCCAAGGCTTCCTGAAGTTCCCGGATGCTCTGCCAAAATTTTTCTTCCCACTTCTGTTGTTTCAGACGGTGAAGGAGTAACACTCGCTCCATAAGTACGCATTACTTCTCTTCGGAATGGTTTCTGTTCATAGGAACATTTCACCATATACACCTTACAGTCCAAATCAAGATAAGAACATGCCATTGACAGAGCAGTTCCCCACTGTCCCGCTCCCGTCTCCGTTGTCACGCCTTTCAAGCCTTGGTCTTTCGCATAATATGCCTGGGCGATCGCCGAATTCAGCTTATGGCTTCCACTTGTATTATTCCCTTCAAATTTATAATAAATTTTTGCAGGTGTCTGTAATTTTTCCTCAAGACAATACGCACGAATCAGCGGCGCCGGACGATACATCTTGTAAAAGTCACGTATTTTTTCCGGAATTTCTATATAACGATTTTCATTATCCAATTCCTGCTTCACTAATTCCTCGCAAAATACAACGCTTAATTCTTCTTCTGTCATCGGCTTAAATGTTTCCGGATTCAGAAGGGGCGCCGGCTTGTTTTTCATATCTGCCCGGACATTATACCATGTCTTCGGCATCTCACTTTCTTCCAAATAAATTTTATAAGGGATCTTCTTCTCACTCATTGTTATTCTCCTTTCAAAATTTTCTTTATATACCTCTGAATTTTTGTGGAACTTTAACTTGCCCGGATATGATTCCTTTACAGACAATTCTCAAAATATCTTTTACATCATAAATTCTTTCTTTAATAATATAAAAAACTCCTGTCCCACACAATGATACTATTGCAGGGACAAGAGTCGTAATTCTAAATTATATATCAAAACTCCTGCGGTGCCACCCGGCTTGATGTGAAAACACATCCACTCACGCATACTAACATATGCCCATTTTTATAACGGAGTTATCTCTCCGGCTCACCTACTTCTATACTTCAAATGTTCAGCTTGCCCTCAGAAGCCCATTCATCCCAAGTCAGTATACCGCATTCCACCATCTACGGCTCTCTGTGAAACTGATTATCGGAATTACTTGCTCTTCCTCATCGGTTTACAGCCACTTTATCACGTTAAAATATAAATGTCAATATTTTTTTACTTTTCTTTTCATCTTTTCAAAAACTTTTCAAAAACTCATCAAAACAAAATATACTTACAAGAAAGACTCCCAATCAGTATAACTGTTCGGGAGTCTTTTTGTTCTTACTTTTATTATGCAAGTTTTTCTTTTGCAAGAGCTGCAAGTGTTGCGAAACCTTCTTTATCATTTACTGCAAGCTCAGCAAGCATCTTTCTGTTAATATCAACGTTTGCCAGTTTTAATCCGTGCATGAATTTGCTGTAAGACAGATCGTTCATTCTTGCCGCTGCATTAATACGTGCAATCCAAAGCTGTCTCATCTGACGTTTGCGCTGCTTTCTTCCTGCATATGCGGATGTAAGTGCTCTCATTACAGACTGTTTTGCAACTCTGTACTGTTTAGAACGAGCTCCTCTATATCCTTTTGCCAATTTCAATGTTCTGTTATGTTTCTTCCTAGCGTTCATTCCGCCTTTGATTCTTGCCATTTCTTAATCCTCCTTAAATAAGACCATTATTCTGTAATCACTGTATCGTCCGACAACATCTCATACGCACGATCAGACTTCTTCTTACAGATATGGTAATACCTTCTTCATGTTCTTTACGTTTGTTGCATCTGTAATTGTCGACTGTCTGAGATTTCTTTTTCTCTTTGTAGATTTCTTAGTTAAGATATGGCTCTTGTAAGCTTTATTTCTTTTCAGTTTCCCTGTACCTGTCTTTTTGAAGCGCTTTGCTACTGCTCTGTTTGTTTTGATTTTTGGCATGATAATTTCCTCCTTTATTGTGCTGCCTCTTTGGATCTCATTCCGGGCATATCGGTTCTTAACGTTTCTCAGCTAAAACCATGCTCATAGCTCTTCCTTCCATTTTTGCCGGTTTTTCAACTACCGCAACATCTGCCAGTGTCTCGGCAAAATCATCAAGGATATGCTTACTTTGCTGAACGTGCGCCATCTCTCTTCCTCTGAAACGAAGTGTCACTTTCACTTTATTGCCTTTGGAAATGAATTTCTTTGCATTGTTTATCTTCGTGTTCAAGTCATTTGTATCAATGTTCGGTGAGAGACGTACTTCTTTAACCTCGACCGTTTTCTGCTTCTTCTTCGCCTCTTTTTCTTTTCTTGCCTGCTCGTATTTATACTTTCCGTAATCAATAATCTTGCAGACCGGCGGTTTAGCCGCAGGTGCGATCTTCACGAGATCAAGTTCCGCTTCCTGAGCGATTTTCATAGCCTCACGGGCTGACATGATACCTAACTGTTCCCCATCCTCGCCGATCAGACGAATCTCTCTGTCTCTGATCTGCTCGTTAATCATTAAATCGCTAATTGTCGTATACCTCCGTCAAATGAATTCCTTCAGGTTTCCTATGCGAAACACAAAAAAACGAGTGAATATCATATCCACCCGACAATCAATAAAACCATTTCGGAAAATCCGAAAGGAAGTTCTTCGTTATCAGACCATAGTCACGCGCTTGTGCTATGGTGAGAGTGGATACTCTACTTTGTTTTTTGCTTCACGCAAAGATTATACTAACACACATACTTTCCTTTGTCAATCTTTATTTTTCTTAACTGTTATTAACTTGTGATAATGTCTCCTTAAGATTCACTTGAGGTTTTGTCTCTTTTTGGTATTCTATTAAAGCTATGAAAGAAGGTAAAATTACATTGTCACAAGAACAACTGAAAACGCTGACTGT
>ENA-OQJF01000141-OQJF01000141.1-human-gut-metagenome-genome-assembly--contig:-NODE-141-length-18956-cov-2.970843_pt1 | contig 18956 bp, 20 predicted proteins | sample MGYA00242595_ERZ504761 | MGnify/ENA primary metagenome ERZ504761 (study PRJEB26092, sample SAMD00036367) | human gut metagenome | host: Homo sapiens | study: EMG produced TPA metagenomics assembly of...
TAGAATAAAAGTGTTACTGATAGAAGTGAAAGGATAATAGACAATATGAAGAAAAAATGGATACTGTGCATGGTGGCAGTTTTGTGTATAGCGGTAGCATTGCTTGGATGTGGAAAGAAAAATGTTGGAACACCGGAAGACAATGCAGTAGTAGAAGAGGATGATAAGAAAAATGATAATACAGAGGAAGGTGGCAGACTGTTTGGATTTAGTGGGATCGATATGTCGAATCCTTTTTATGACACATTAAAAAATTCTGTCCAGACAGCATTGGAGGCTCAAGGTGACCGCCTGATGGTTCGTGATCCGGCATCAGATGCTGATTTGCAGAATGAACAGATTCGGGAGCTGATCAACGAAGGGGTACAGGCAGTATTTCTTTGTCCGGTAGACTGGGAGAAAATCACTCCCGCACTTGAAGCCTTAAAAGAGGCAGATATTCCGGTGATCAATCTTGATACAGAAAGTAAAAGAGACAAGCCTTGTATCTGCATTTGTAGGGTCAGATAATGAGAATGCGGGATATGTGTGCGGGCAGGATCTTCTAGTTCAGAAACCAGATGGCGGTAAAATTGTGATTGTAGAAAGTCCTGGGGTAAACTCAGTGAATGAAAGAATTACCGGATTCGAAGAAGCTGTAGCAAACAGTGGCTTCGAAGTGATAAAAAGAATTGAGTCGTTGGGAGACAGCAGCAATGTAAAAGATGAGATGACACAAGTCCTGAACGAAAACAGTGAGATCGCTGCTGTTATGTGCGGAAGTGATCCGATGGCAGAACAGGTGATGGCAGCGGTCACAGAAGTGCAGAGAACGAATATCTGCGTGTATAGTGTGGATGGTTCTCCGGTGACAAAGACAGCACTGGTGAATGGTACAGGAGGAATGACCGGGATAGGAGCGCAATCCCCGATCAATATGGGAAAGACAGCAGTAAAGGTGGCGACAGCATTACTGGCAGACAAAGATTATGAGAAAGAAAATTATGAGGAAACTTTCTTTATAAATCGTGATAATGTTGAAATGTATGGAACAGATGGATGGCAGTAATTTATTGATTGCTCAAGAAAGGGGTTAAAGATGAGGAAGACAAAGGGGAGTCCGCAGCCATTTGGAGTGGATATCAAAGGTAAAAATATAAATTTTGCCGTTCAGGTAGCAAAAGGGAAGACCTGTGAACTTTTACTGTATAAGAGAGGGAAAGAAGTTCCGGAATATCAGTTTGATATGCCGGAGGAAGAAGGCGTTGGAGAAGTACGTTTCTTATCTGTTGAAGGTCTGAAGGCAGATCGATATGAATACAATTTTCTGATTGATGGGAAAGTATGTGTGGATCCATATGTAAAAGAACTTGCAGGAAAAGAGAAATTTGGTGTAGAACGGAAACTTCAGGAACATCAGATTCGTGGGAAAATTGTTTCAATGGAGGACTATGACTGGCAGGAAGATCAGCGTCTACATCTCCCATGGGAAGATGTAGTGGCTTATGGTTTGCATGTGCGTGGATTTACAAAACATTCTTCTTCAAAAGTGGTGCATAAGGGAACATTCCAGGGGGTTGTTGAAAAACTGGATTATTTAAAAGAACTTGGAGTCAACCAGATTCAGTGTATGCCGGTCTATGAATTTGAAGAGTGCGGAAAAACGAAAGTGAACTATTGGGGATATGGTAAAGGTTTTTATTTTGCCCCTAAAAAAGCCTATGCATCTGGAAAAAGTGCAGTTCTTGAGTTGAAAGATATGGTGCGTGCATGTCATAGTCAGGGCATAGAAGTTGTACTGGAGATGCCATTTGTTCCGGGAATATCAGCAAATTATGTAACGGAATGTCTGCGTTTCTATATGCTGGAGTATCATGTGGACGGATTTGTTCTGAATCCTTATAACGTGCCGTGGGAGCAGCTGATAGAAGATCCTTTTTTGAAAGATATCAAGCTGATGCAGAAAGATGATGGTTTCCAGAATGTGATGCGTCGCTTCTTAAAAGGTGACGAGAATATGGTAAATGATGTGATCTGGGCGTTAAAAAATCGTTCATCGGAGAACGGAAAATGCAATTATATTACAACACAGACAGGATTCACATTATGGGATTTAGTATCTTATGATTGTAAACATAACGAAGAAAACGGTGAGAAGAACCTGGATGGACCAGACTATAATTATAGTTGGAACTGCGGAGCTGAAGGACCGAGCAGAAAACGCACAGTTGTCAATCTTAGAAAGAATCAGGTGAAGAATGCATTAGAACTCCTGTTGACAGCTCAGGGAACTCCATGCCTTCTTGCAGGAGATGAATTCTGTAATTCGCAGAGAGGAAATAACAATGCATATTGTCAGGATAACGAGACAGGATGGGTAAACTGGACACAGTTAAAGAAAGATGACTGGCTGTTTCAGTATATAAAGAAACTGATCGGGCTGAGAAAAGAACATCGTTGTCTTCACCAGAGTACAGCACTATCCGGAATGGATACCACGCGATGTGGCATACCGGACGTATCCTATCATGGAGAAAATGCATGGCAGGTAAAAGCAGAAGTTTCCAGCCGTCAGTTAGGTGTTTTGTATTCAGGAACGAAAGAAGGGGAGCTCCCTTGTTTTACAGCGTATAATATGCATTGGCTGCCGCATCACTTCGCAATACCAACGATTGGAAAGAACGTAGAATGGTATCTTGTTATGACTACAAAAGATGGCGTGCTTTGTGAAGCGAAAAAGCTGGAAAATCAGAAAGAGGTATTACTGGAAGAACGTAGCGTAGCAATTCTGGTTGGACGTAGGATAGAGGAAAAGAAGAGTCGTTCAGAAAAGAAACCGATTTATACAGTTAAGACGCAGAATGTAAATAAAATAGAAAAACGGCAGGAAGCAGAAGAACTTTGTAAAGAAGAACAGCCGGCTAGAGAGGGAAAAGTATGAAGGCATTTGCACATTTTTGTACCATAACAAAACACAAAAAACTAGTCTTAAAAGAGTGTTTTCGTGTTGGTTTGTACAAACAGGGACTGCTCCATGATATGTCAAAATACAGTTGGACAGAATTCCGTGTGGGATGCAGATACCTATCAGGGGACAAGAAGCCCTAATAATGCCGAACGGGAAGAAAAAGGGTATTCTTCCGCATGGCTCCACCACAAAGGCAGGAACAAACACCATTATGAATACTGGATTGATTATAGTCTGGAGGGACCGAACCTTCTGGCGGGAATGAAGATGCCGGTGAGATATGTAGTAGAGATGTTTCTTGACCGCATTGCAGCAAGTAAAGTGTATCTCGGGGATGCATATACCTCTGATGCACCGCTTGCTTATTATGAGAACGGACGTGCAGATGAACTGATGCATAAAGATACAAGAGAATTATTAGAAAAACTGCTTCATATGCTTGCGGAAGAAGGCGAGGAAACTACTTACAGATATATCAGGAGAGAAATATTAAAAAGATAAGAAGAGGGAGTGTAGGCAGCAGTGAGGCTATATATTGTGCGTCATGGAGAGACGGATTGGAACAAGAAAAAACTGGTACAGGGACGAAAGGATATTCCCTTAAATGAATATGGGCGTCATCTTGCCCGGGAAACTTCTTATGGGATGAGACAATACCAGATTGATCTGGCTTATACCAGTCCCTTGCGGCGTGCAAAAGAAACAGCGGAGATTCTTCTTGAGGGACGCAACATTTCGCTTTATGAAGATCAGAGAATCCAGGAAATTTCTTTTGGCTCGTATGAGGGAATGTCCTGTGTAGATAAGACGAAAGAAGAGAATCTTGCATTCCAGAAATTCTTTCAGGATACAGGAAATTATATTCCGCCGGAAGATGCTGAAAGTGTAGAACAACTTTATGAGAGAACCGGAGAGTTTTTAAAGAGTCTTGAAGAGAGTAAGAAGCTGAAGGATAAGAATCTTCTGATTTCTACACATGGTGCTGCGATGACAGCAATGCTGAACAGGATGAGAGGTAGTCTTTCCGTAGAACATTTCTGGAAAAATGAAGTACCGCCAAACTGTTCTGTTACGATTGCGGAACTTGAAGGCAGTGGATTCAAAATTATCCGGGAAGGAATTATCTTTTACAAAGAAGAAGTGAAACATTGGAAAGCAGTGTAGTATAAAAGGCGGAATGTAAGTGCTGTGGTACTTGCATTCTGCCTTTCCTTATGCTATTCTTTAGTTGTCTGGCCGGCAGATCTTTAAGCCGGCACTGATTCACATGAACTTCAATTCTTCTGTTTCAGGAAGAGAATTCCATGGTATATCGTATTATTGCAACAAAATCAAGGGGAAGAATTATTGTTGACATTTTGAAAGAAGTATAATAAAATCTATTCATAGACGAACAACTGTTCGAAAAAGAGAGAATAGGTTTTATACACTAAGAGAGATAGAGAAGGAGAAAATTATGGCAGGCAAAGAGAGCGTTACAAAGCTGGCGAATAACGAAGAGAAGAAGAAAGCACTGGATGCGGCGATCGCAAAGCTGGAGAAAGATTTTGGTAAGGGTGCTGTGATGCGGCTGGGAGAATCAGGGGCGCATGTAGCTGTAGAGACAGTTCCTACCGGATGTCTGAGCCTTGATCTGGCACTTGGACTTGGCGGTGTGCCAAAGGGACGTGTGATCGAGGTTTATGGTCCTGAATCAAGTGGTAAGACAACTGTCGCACTTCATATGATTTCTGAGGTTCAGAAGAGAGGCGGAATTGCCGGATTTATCGATGCAGAGCATGCACTGGATCCTGTATACGCAAAGAATATCGGAGTAGATATTGATGAACTCTATATTTCACAGCCTGACAGTGGAGATCAGGCCCTTGAGATTGCAGAGACAATGGTACGTTCAGGGGCCATTGATATTATTGTCATTGACTCTGTAGCTGCACTTGTTCCAAAACAGGAGATCGAAGGGGATATGGGAGACAGTCATGTTGGTCTGCAGGCAAGATTGATGTCACAGGCATTGAGAAAGCTGACACCGGTTATCAGCAAGTCAAACTGTATTGTGATCTTTATTAACCAGCTACGTGAGAAAGTTGGAGTAATGTTTGGAAATCCAGAGACAACGACAGGAGGACGTGCGCTGAAATTCTATGCATCTGTGCGTATGGATGTCAGAAGAATCGAGACTTTAAAGCAGAGTGGAGAGATGGTAGGAAACCGTACAAGAATCCGTATTGTGAAGAATAAGATTGCCCCGCCGTTCAAAGAAGCGGAATTTGATATTATGTTTGGAAAAGGTATTTCCCGTGCGGGAGATATTCTTGATCTCGCAACCAATATTGATCTTGTGAAGAAGAGTGGTGCGTGGTATGCATATGAGGGAGAGAAGATCGGTCAGGGAAGAGAGAATGCAAAGGCATATCTGGAATCACATCCGGAAGTGATGGAGACACTGGATCAGAAGGTGAGAGCACATTATGCATTATCCGGGTCAGAAGAAGCAGAGAAGGAGCTTCCGGATGCTGAGAAGAAGACAGGAGCATCGAGTGATCTGAAGCTGACACCGGCTTCTAAAGCGGCTGATGAGGCAGAAAAGAAAGAATGATTGTTACCGGGATAGAGGAGCAGACAAAGACGAAGTTTAAAGTATATCTGGATGGAACATTTGCATTTGTGCTTTATAAAGGTGAGTTGAAGCGTTTTGGTATAAAGCAGGGAGAAGATCTCACGCAGGAAAATTATGAAAAGATTCAGAATGAGGTACTGTTGAAACGCGCAAAGAAGAGAGCAATGCATTTGCTGGAGGATATGGATCGTACAGAGTCTGCATTAAGGAAAAAACTGAAGGCGGGACAATATCCGGAGAATGCAATCAGCGGAGCAATTGAATATGTGAGATCTTTTGGATATCTAGATGATGCAAGATATGCGGAAAATTTTGTTATGAGCCGCAAAGATAGTAAAAAGCAAACGGGAAATCAAGGCACTGCTGTCGCAGAAGGGAGTTTCTGATGATTTGATTTGTCTGGCTTTTGAACAGTGCTATAGTGAAGATTCAGAGGAAGAGGCAATCCGAAGGATACTGACGAAAAAAGAAGGTTGATCCGGAAAGAATGGAAGAGCAGGAATATCAAAAGATATTAGGATATCTTGCACGAAAAGGATTTCGTTATGAAGTGATCCGTCATGTTATATCAGATTATGATAAACAGAGTAACTGACACGGGAGTGAACAGTAACCCGGGGTGTGTCATGTGATACAAAATAATAATTACAATGCTTGACATTGTTGTTGAAACAGTATAAAATTTAAGTGTTGTATTTGAGTAATATGTACAATGAAAATCGAATAAGGAGGTGCTCCTGTGCAGATAAGTCTAGGTTTATTTATAGGCGTTGCCGTGGCCCTCGCGTTGATAGTCGGAATCATTACTCACTTTGTTACAGTTTCCAATCTGAGAAAGAATGCGGAAAGCAAGATTGGGAATGCAGAAGCAAAAGCAAGAGAAATCATTGACGATGCTGTAAAGACTGCAGAGACGACGAAGAAGGAATCTCTTTTGGAAGTAAAGGAAGAGTCCATCAGGACAAAGAATGAACTTGAGAAAGAGACGAAAGAAAGAAGAGCGGAGTTACAGCGTTATGAGAAGCGTGTACTCGCAAAAGAAGAATCGGTCGACAAACGGTCAGATGTACTGGAACATCGTGAGAACAAACTGACAGCGAAGGAAGAACATCTTCGCCAGCGTGAAGCCAAAGTAGAAGAACTTAGCCAGAAACGTGTGCAGGAACTGGAACGAATCTCAGGACTTACCTCCGAACAGGCAAAAGAATATCTGTTAAAAACTGTTGAAGATGACGTCAAGCATGACACAGCCAAGATGGTCAGAGAACTGGAAACTCAGGCAAAGGAAGAGGCTGACAAGAAAGCAAAAGAGTATGTTGTGAATGCAATTCAGAGATGTGCAGCAGATCATGTTGCAGAGACTACAATTTCTGTAGTTCAGCTTCCAAGTGATGAGATGAAAGGAAGAATTATCGGTAGAGAAGGAAGAAATATCAGAACACTGGAAACATTAACCGGTGTGGAACTGATCATTGATGATACTCCGGAAGCGGTTGTATTATCAGGGTTTGACCCAATCCGCCGAGAAGTTGCAAGAATTGCACTTGAGCGTCTGATCGTGGATGGACGTATTCATCCAGCAAGAATTGAGGAGATGGTTGAAAAAGCTCAGAAAGAAGTGGATACAATGATCCGCGAGGAAGGAGAAGCTGCAGCTCTTGACGTTGGAGTTACAGGAATTCATCCGGAGTTGATCCGTCTTCTTGGACGTATGAAGTTCAGAACAAGCTATGGACAGAATGCATTGAAGCATTCAATCGAAGTGGCTCAGTTATCAGGCCTCATTGCAGGAGAAATCGGACTGGATGTCAGACTTGCAAAACGTGCAGGACTTCTTCATGATATTGGTAAATCAATTGATCATGATGTAGAAGGATCACATATTCAGATTGGTTCAGATCTTTGTAGAAAATACAAAGAATCAGCAACAATTATTAATGCTGTGGAGGCACATCATGGCGATGTGGAACCGCAGAGTCTGATTGCTTGTGTTGTTCAGGCAGCGGATACTATTTCAGCTGCAAGACCGGGAGCAAGAAGAGAAACCAATCGAGACATATACAAACAGATTGAAACAGTTAGAAGATATTACCAACCAGTTTAAAGGTGTAGATAAGTCTTTTGCCATTCAGGCAGGTAGAGAGATTCGTGTTATGGTAGTTCCGGAGCAGGTATCTGACGATGATATGGTGCTTTTAGCAAGGGATATTGCAAAACAGATTGAGTTTGAATTAGAATATCCTGGACAGATTAAAGTAAATGTTATTCGTGAGTCACGAGCAACAGATTACGCAAAATAAGAGAATCATAACAGAAGATGAAAGTTGGCCCTTGTCGAAAGACAGGGGCTTTTAGTTTACTGAGAAAGCTATTACAGGTAAGCGTAAAAATTTTTGATATAGAATGCATACGGTGATGTAAGGTAAAAGAAGGGAGAACAGAATGAGCGAGAAGATTAAAAGAATTAACAGAGAATTGAAATTTAAAGGAAAGATTCTTGACTTTTATCAGGACACGATAGAAGTGGACGGGGATCACACCGTAGTATGGGATTTTATAGGTCATAAAGGAGCAGCAGCGGTAGTTCCGGTTACAGCAGATGGTAAGATTTTGATGGTGAGACAGTATAGAAATGCGCTGGATCGATATACATTGGAGATTCCGGCAGGAGCACTTGATGAAGTGGGAGAACCTGGTATAGAGTGTGCGTCTCGCGAATTAGAGGAAGAGACAGGGTATCGCAGCGAGAATCTGGAGTGGCTGATCACCTTGAGGACAACAGTAGCATTTTGTAACGAACGAATTGAAGTTTATGTGGCACATGATCTGATACCGTCAAAACAGCATTTAGATGAAGATGAATTTATTGAACTTGGCGCTTATACAATAGAAGAATTGAAGGAAAAGATTTTTTCAGGTGAGATTGAAGATGCGAAGACGGTTTCTTCTTTGATGGCTTATGCTGTAAAGTATGGAAAATGATTGAATGCCGGCAATAAGTAGCATTGCTGCCGCATGAGAAAAACCAGACACTCATATAATGGTGTGGAAGATTGAGGATAAAAATATATCGCAGAACATTTTTATAGGGTGGGAGGAATACTGGTGAAGGCTATTTCGTACGAGGACATTTACTTTCTGGCTCTTGTTTTTACAGGCTTTTTGACAGGAATCTTGATTGTCAATTATATATGGGGAGAACAGCTGAGTCTGATCGGTAACTTTTACAGAAGTTTATCTTATGAGATTAAAGAATGAGACGATATCTTTTCAACAGTACATTTGGTATTTGATTCGGGTACGGGGAGTCTTTTTCCTGATTCTGTTTTTGGTCGATGGGAATCCGGATCAGAAAAATTAGTGGCAGCGTTTTTCTTCTGTGGACGGGGATGTCAGGAGGAATTTTATTGTCAGAGGCAGTAGCAGAATTAGGAATGAAGGGAAGTATTCTTTGTGTGGCAGGACTATTTCCACAGTTCCTTTTTTATGTTCCGGCAGTTCTTGTGCTTTTGCGCTTTTGTTGGAACTATCCACAGAATCAGTGGAACAGACAAAAAACGTTCTTTGTATGCGGTTTGTTTTTAATTGGGATTTTTTCAGAATCCTGTCTTAATCCGTGGCTGATTCAAAAGATTGTAAATATTCTTTTTTGATTTCGTGGGAAAGTGTAAGTAATGCAACAAGGCAGACAGCTAATTGACTGATGAAAAGCCCCCATAGGTATCCTGTGATTCCATAGTGAGGGATTCCAAAATATACACTAAGAATGCGGATGGATAATCCAAGAAGATTGATCATCAGCGTCAGGGTTGTAAGTCCCAGTCCATTGATTGCACTGAGAAGAGCGGAACTTGTGTACAGGAAAGGACAGATCCAGGCAAGTGTTACGATGAAATTGCCGGCTAAAGTACTGTGAAATAAGAAATTTCCGAGGAAAGATCCAGTAAGAAGAAAGAAGACAGAACACAGAAGACCAAGGGAGAAACATCCTCCGGCAGCCTTTTTTATAAGGAGAAATGTCTCTTTTGAAGAGCTTTCAGCTTGCTTTTGTGCGACCGTTGGAATTAAAAGCAGGCTAACTGAGTTAGTGAGTGCACAGGGAAAAAGGATACATGGTAATGCCATTCCGGTCAGTACCCCATAAATACTGAGAGCTTCAGAAGCACTGTGAGATGCAAGCTCAAGGCAGACAGGGATTGAAGCTGCTTCAATTCCCTGCAAGAATGTAATTGCTGTGCGATTAACTGTCAATGGAACAGAGAGGCGTAGCAATTCAGAACAAGATTTTGAGATAGAAAGAATATATGGAGAATCAGCATCAAAACCCTTCTTCTTCAGTGAAAAAAGCGAGTAGCCTGCTGCTGCAAGTTCTCCAAAATAATACCTGATACAGCCAGTGAAATCTCAGGGTGAACTCCACTGTGTAAAAAATAAAATACAAAACAAAAACAGAAGAAATTCGAACAAATTGTTCGAGTAACTGTGAAATAGCCGGGACAGAGGTTCTCTGCAGACCATAGTGATAACCACAGATACAACTGTGGACAGAAGCCGCCGGAAGTGCAAGAACGATCAGATATAATAGTGTTGCACATCTTGGATCTCCAAGAAAACGATTTGAAAGAAAAACGGAATTCTTCTGTACCAGAAAAGTACAAATCAGAGAAATCAGAACAGAAAGAATCAGACCTGTCTGGAAAATCAACTTTCCGTCCTGCGTTCGGCCAAGGGAGTGAAAGCGAGAGACACTTCTGGAAATGGCAGTTTCAAGACCGGAAGTACTCAAAGACAGGCAGAGTGCGTAGAAAGGGAAAATTAACTGATAAAGTCCGACCTGTTCTTCTCCAAAGGTATGGCTTAAGAAAATACGGAAAAAGAATCCGAGAACGCGGCTTACAAGACCGGCAGATGTGAGAATCAGTGTTCCTCTAATCAAAGAATGTTTTTTTCTAAACATAATACCCTCATGTCAAGATGATTGCTGCCACGTGCAACGCGGACAGTAACCAGAAATGAACTTATTTTTAAACAACATATTCAAGAAACATCCTTGACAGAACGTAAGACTGGTGATATCCTACAAAAGGAACCCTAGCATAATACTAGGAAAAGGAAAAGAAAAGAAGGTGAAGATGTGAAAACTGTACAACAAAGGGGAAATACGGATTGCGTGCCTTGATCGATCTGGCCCAATATAGTGAAGATTCTCCGGTTTCCATCACAAGTATTGCAAGACGTCAGGATATTTCAGAACGATATCTGGAACAATTGATGTCGAAGCTGAAAAAAGCAGGACTTGTCAAGAGTATCCGAGGTGCAAATGGTGGATATGTCTTAGCAAAGGAAGCAAAAGATATTTCTGTAGGAGATGTGCTTCGTGCACTGGAAGGAAATCTTGAACCAGTAGAATGCGCCGGACTTGATCCGGAAGGAGAATGCAAAGGTGCGGACAGCTGTGTGACAAAGTATGTGTGGAAACGAATCAATGATAGTATTAACCAGACAGTAGATGAAATCTGGCTGAACCAACTGGTGACAGAAAGTAAATGTCTTGGACATACAGACAATCATCTGGATTATACAAAGTGTAAAAACTGAAAAGAATCATTGTCTACAATTATTTGTGAACAGTAAGAAAACAAAGTAGATAAAATAAAAGTGAGGTAACAGGTAATGGGAAAATTAATTTATCTTGATAATGCAGCAACAACAAAGACAGCACCGGAAGTTGTGGATGCGATGCTCCCATATTTTACAGAGCATTTTGGCAACCCATCCAGTGTTTATGGTTTTGCGGCTGCGAATAAAGAAGTGATCACAAAACAGAGAGAAATCATAGCAAAAGCACTTGGTGCGAAGACAGAGGAGATTTATTTCACAGCTGGTGGCTCTGAATCTGATAACTGGGCGCTGAAAGCTACAGCTGAGGCTTATGAATCAAAGGGAAAACATATCATTACAACAAAGATTGAGCATCATGCAATCCTTCATACAGGAGAATATCTCCAGAAGAGAGGATATGAAGTGACTTATCTGGATGTAGATGAGAATGGTATTGTCAGTCCGGAAGCTGTTGAAGCAGCGATTCGTCCAGATACAATTCTGGTCAGCGTAATGTTTGCAAACAATGAGATCGGAAGTATTCAGCCAATCAAAGAAATCGGAGAGATTGCACATAAACATGGAGTACTTTTCCATACAGATGCTGTCCAGGCGTTTGGTCAGGTACCGATCAATGTAGATGAGATGAATATTGATATGCTCAGTTCCAGTGGACATAAACTGAACGGACCAAAGGGAATCGGTTTCCTTTATATCAGAAAAGGAGTGAAGATCCGTTCATTTATTCACGGCGGAGCCCAGGAGAGAAAACGCCGTGCAGGTACAGAGAATGTTCCGGGTATTGTAGGATACGGAAAAGCTGTAGAGCTTGCTATGGCTTCCATGGAACAGAGAATGAAACATGAGACAGAACTTCGTGATTATGCAATTGCAAGAATTGAGAATGAGATTCCATATTGTAGATTAAATGGAGATCGTGTGAAACGTGTTCCGAATAACATTAACTTCAGCTTCCAATTTGTTGAAGGAGAATCTTTGCTGATCATGCTGGATATGAAAGGAATCTGTGCTTCCAGTGGTTCAGCTTGTACATCAGGCTCTCTGGATCCATCTCATGTTCTTCTGGCAATTGGATTACCGCACGAGATTGCACATGGTTCACTTCGTATGTCAATTGGTGCTGATACAACAAAAGAAGATATTGATTATACAATCGACCAGTTGAAAGAGATTGTTGCACATCTGCGCAGTATGTCTCCGCTTTACGAAGATTTTATGAAAAAGCAGCAGAAGAATGCATAAGCCAGAATGACTTAAAAGAAAAATACAAACTAATTTTTGAATAAAAAGATAAACAAAATGGAGGAATTATATAATGTATACAGAAAAGGTAATGGATCATTTCCAGCATCCAAGAAATGTAGGGGAAATTGAAAATGCAAGTGGCGTAGGAACAGTGGGAAATGCGAAATGTGGAGATATCATGAGAATTTATCTTGATATTGATGAAAATCAGATCATTCGTGATGTAAAGTTTAAAACATTCGGGTGTGGAGCAGCTGTTGCAACTTCCAGTATGGCAACAGAGATGGTTAAAGGAAAAAGCATTCAGGAAGCAATGGAGGTAACAAACAAAGCCGTTATGGAAGCTCTTGACGGACTTCCGCCGGTAAAGGTTCACTGTTCACTTCTTGCAGAGGAAGCAATCCATGCAGCACTCTGGGATTATGCAGAGAAACACGGTATCAAGATTGAGGGACTTCAGAAACCGAAGTCAGATATTCACGAAGGTGAAGAAGCAGAGGAAGAGGAATATTAATGAGCAAAGGCAAAGTTGTTGTTGGAATGTCCGGGGGAGTAGATTCCTCCGTGGCAGCCTGGCTTTTGAAAGAACAAGGCTATGATGTGATCGGTGTGACGATGCAGATCTGGCAGGATGAGGACAATGAGGTTCAAGAAGAAAACGGCGGCTGTTGCGGGCTCAGTGCGGTAGACGATGCAAGACGTGTTGCATCGTCTATTGGTATTCCGTATTATGTGATGAATTTTAAACAGGAATTCCAGAAAAATGTAATTGATTACTTTACGGAAGAATACCTGAACGGAAGAACACCTAACCCGTGTATTGCCTGCAACCGTTATGTGAAATGGGAAGCACTTTTGCAGAGAAGTCTTTCCATCGGAGCAGACTATATCGCAACAGGACATTATGCGAGGATTGATAAACTTCCGAATGGAAGATACGCAATCCGAAGATCTGCGACGCTTGCGAAAGACCAGACTTATGCACTTTATAACCTGACTCAGGAGCAACTGGCGCATACGCTGATGCCGGTTGGAAATTATTCAAAGGATAAGATCCGTGAGATGGCAGAAGAAATTGGACTGCAGGTTGCTAACAAGCCAGATAGTCAGGATATCTGTTTTGTTCCGGATGGAGATTATGCAACCTTTATTGAAGAAAATGCAGATACTCCGATCCGTCAGGGGAATTTTGTAACACCGGACGGAAAGATTCTTGGAAAACACAAAGGAATCATTCATTATACGGTAGGGCAGCGTAAAGGGCTTGGACTTGCGCTGGGATATCCGGCATTTGTACTTGAGATTCGTCCGGAAACAGATGAAGTTGTGATTGGAACATACGAAGAATCTTTAACGCATACGCTGCGTGCGAATGAATTGAATTTCATGAGTGTAGAAGATATCACAGAACCCATCCGGGTGTTTGCAAAGATCCGTTACAATCATAAAGGAGCCTGGTGCACAGTGGAAAAGACAGGGGAAGATGAAATCACCTGCACATTTGATGAACCAATCCGTGCAGTGACACCGGGACAGGCGGTTGTTCTCTATGATGGTGAGTATGTATTAGGAGGCGGCACAATATTATGATAGCATGTGATGCGCATATGCATACAAGATTTTCAGAAGATAGTGATGCATCTGTACATTCCATGCTTGATGCAGCGGTGAATAAAGGAATGCAGGCAGTCTGCATCACGGATCATCTTGATAAAGACTTTCCGGAAACACCGGATTTTCCGGCGGGTGCATTTATGTTCGACCTGGATGAATATTTCAGCAGACTGACGCAATTAAAAACAGAATATCAGAAGAAACTGGAAGTCCGGATTGGTGTAGAGATCGGACTTCAGCCACACCTGGGAGAATATTATAAAGAACTGACAGAAAAATATCCGTTTGATTTTGTGATCGGTTCAATACACCTTATCCATGGACAGGATCCGTATTATCGTGGATTTTTTGAAGGACGAAGTGATGAGGAGGCTTATCATGAAGCATTTCAGGTGGCAATTGAAAACCTGAAAAAAATAAATTCCTTCGATAGCCTGGGACATTTGGACTATGTTGTCCGTTATGGCGCACATCAGGCAGAAGAATATTCTTACAGAAAATATGCAGAAGAGATCGATGAGATACTAAAACATCTGATCAGTCATGGAAAAGGACTTGAGATGAACATGGCAGGAATGAAATATGGACTTGGATTTCCAAACCCGCATCCGGATGTTATCAGAAGATATAAGGAGCTTGGTGGTGAAATTGTCACAATCGGAGCAGATGCACACAGGCCGGAACATGTAGCTTTTGACTATGAGCAGGCAGGAGAGATACTTGCAGGCTGTGGTTTTAGTTATTATGCAGAATTTAAGGGGCGGAAACCGGTGTTTAGGAGAATTGTTCCATAAAATTAGAATTATATGGATTTAAGGCTTGAATTTTTGTTCTTGTTTTAGTACAATGAATCTAGTTGATGAATATTTAACAATTATCGCTTTGTTAAATTCATCGCCATGGCTGGAGATACAGCCATAAATTTTTTAAACTTTTTAGGAGGAATTAATCATGGCAGTAAAAGTAGCGATTAATGGTTTTTGGACGTATCGGACGTCTTGCTTTCAGACAGATGTTCGGAGCAGAAGGATATGAGGTAGTAGCAATCAACGACCTTACATCTCCTAAGATGCTTGCTCACTTATTAAAATATGACTCAACTCAGGGAACATACGCTCTTGCAGATACAGTAGAAGCAGGAGAGGATTCTATCACAGTTGACGGAAAAGAGATCAAGATCTACGCAAAAGCTAACGCAGCTGAGCTTCCTTGGGGAGAGATCGGTGTTGACGTTGTTCTGGAGTGTACAGGATTCTACACATCCAAAGCAAAAGCTCAGGCTCACATCGATGCAGGTGCTAAGAAAGTAGTTATTTCTGCTCCAGCTGGAAATGACCTTCCGACAATCGTTTACAATGTAAACCACGAAGAACTTACAAAAGAGGACAACATCATCTCCGCAGCTTCTTGTACAACAAACTGCCTGGCTCCGATGGCAAAAGCTCTTAACGACCTTGCAGCAATCAAGTCCGGTATCATGTGTACAATCCACGCTTACACAGGAGATCAGATGACACTTGATGGACCGCAGAGAAAAGGTGATCTTAGAAGATCTCGTGCAGCTGCAGTTAACATCGTACCAAACAGCACAGGTGCTGCTAAAGCAATCGGTCTTGTTATCCCAGAACTGAACGGAAAACTTATCGGATCTGCTCAGCGTGTTCCTACACCAACAGGTTCTACAACAATCCTTACAGCAGTAGTTGAGGGAGAAGTTACTGTAGATCAGATCAACGCAGCTATGAAAGCAGCTTCTAACGAGTCCTTCGGATACAACACAGATGAGATCGTATCCAGCGACATCGTAGGAATGAGATTTGGATCACTGTTTGATGCAACTCAGACAATGGCTCTTCCAGTTGGTGATGGTACAACAGAGGTTCAGGTTGTTTCATGGTATGACAACGAGAACTCTTACACAAGCCAGATGGTAAGAACAATCAAACACTTCGGAACACTTCTTGAGGCTTAATTTTATATTAAATACTCAGAATTAATCTGAATTATTGACTCACAATGGGGTCCGGTCTTATTGTAGGACCGGATCCTTTTTAATGTGATCGTTAAATATCTGCTGGTGATAATTCACACGGAATTTATGAGACGATCAGGAAAAAGACAAGATACAGGAGGCTATGAAAAATGGCAGCACTTAATAAAAAATCCGTAGATGATATCAATGTAAAAGGAAAAAGAGTTCTTGTAAGATGTGATTTCAACGTACCGCTTCAGGATGGAAAGATCACAGATGAGAACCGTATCGTGGCAGCTCTTCCTACAATCAAGAAGCTGATCGCTGATGGAGGAAAAGTAATTCTTTGTTCCCACCTTGGAAAACCGAAGGGAGAGCCAAAGCCGGAGCTTTCACTTGCACCAGTAGCAGTAAGACTTTCTGAGCTCCTTGGACAGGAAGTTAAATTTGCAGCTGATCCGGAAGTAGTTGGACCAAACGCAAAAGCAGCTGTTGAAGCTATGAAAGACGGAGATGTTGTTCTTCTTGAAAACACACGTTACAGAGCAGAAGAGACAAAGAACGGTGAAGCATTCAGCAAAGACCTTGCTTCTCTTTGCGATGTATTCGTAAACGATGCATTCGGAACAGCTCATAGAGCACACTGTTCTAACGTAGGTGTTACACAGTTTGTTGACACAGCAGTTGTTGGATACCTTATGCAGAAAGAAATCGATTTCCTTGGAAATGCAGTAGAGAATCCGGAAAGACCATTTGTTGCAATCCTTGGAGGATCTAAAGTATCCAGTAAGATTTCTGTAATCAACAACCTTCTTGACAAAGTTGATACTCTGATCATTGGTGGTGGAATGTGCTACACATTCACAAAAGCTCAGGGCGGAAGCGTAGGAAATTCCCTTCTTGAGGAAGATTACTTACAGTACGCACTTGACATGGTTAAGAAAGCAGAAGAGAAAGGTGTAAAACTTCTTCTTCCAGTTGATGCTGTAGCAGCAGACGCTTTCTCTAACGATGCAAATACACAGGTAGTAGCTCAGAATGAGATCCCAGAAGGATGGATGGGACTTGATATCGGACCAAAGACAGCTGAGATGTTTGCAGACGCTGTTAAATCTGCGAAGACAGTTGTATGGAACGGACCAATGGGATGCTTTGAGATGCCGAAATTCGCTGATGGAACAAAGGCAGTTGCAGAAGCACTTGCTAACACAGATGCTGTAACAATCATCGGTGGTGGAGATTCCGCAGCAGCTGTTAACCAGCTCGGATATGGTGACAAGATGACACACATCTCTACAGGTGGTGGAGCTTCTCTTGAATTCCTTGAAGGAAAAGAACTTCCGGGAGTAGCAGCAGCTAACGATAAATAATATGAAACGTATGCATGAGAAGCTGATTGTGACAGCTTCTCTGTGTATAAATTTAGAGATTTCTAAAGGAGAAAAGAACAATGGCAAGAAAGAAAATTATTGCAGGAAACTGGAAAATGAACAAAACTCCAAGCGAGGCAGTAGCACTTGTAGAGGAGTTAAAACCACTTGTAGCTAACGAAGAAGTAGACGTAGTATTCTGCGTACCGGCTATCGATATCGTACCAGTTGTAGAGGCTGCAAAAGGAACAAACATCCAGGTTGGAGCTGAGAACATGTATTTCGAGGAGAGTGGAGCTTACACAGGTGAGATTTCTCCGAACATGCTTGTAGATGCAGGTGTTAAATATGTTGTTCTCGGACATTCAGAGAGAAGAGATTACTTCGGTGAGACAAATGAAGATGTTAACAAGAAAGTCCTCAAAGCATTTGAGCATGGTATTACACCAATCATGTGCTGTGGAGAGACTCTTGAGCAGAGAGAGCAGGGCGTAACAATGGACTTCATCCGTCAGCAGGTTAAGGTTGGATTCCAGGGTGTTACAGCAGATCAGGCTAAGACAGCAGTTATCGCTTACGAGCCAATCTGGGCAATCGGAACAGGAAAGACAGCTACAACAGAGCAGGCTGAAGAAGTTTGTGCAGGAATCCGTGCTTGCATCGCAGAAGTATATGATGAAGCTACAGCAGAAGCAATCCGTATCCAGTACGGCGGATCTGTAAACGCAGCTACAGCTCCTGAGCTTTTCGCACAGGCTAACATCGATGGAGGTCTTGTAGGTGGAGCTTCCCTTAAGGCTGATTTCGGAAAGATCGTTAACTACAAATAATAAGATCTAAGGCTGTTTCATTATAACAGATAATTAAGAAAGGTCATCTGGTCAGAAAGATATTTATATTGCCGGGCACAAGTAGTGCAGACAGTAGCGATATAGATAGCAATTCCGACAGGATGGCCTTTTTTCTTGACTTTGAAAATCATTTGAGTGTATCATAGAGGAGATTGATAAAATAATGTAACAGCTTAATGAAGAAAATAAAGCAATTAAGAAAAGGGAATATAAAAGATAGGAGATTAAGAAGCTATGGTAGGAATTATCGGAGCGATGGAAGAAGAAGTCCGTGAGCTGATCGAGGATATGACAGAATGCGAGATGCAGGAAAAGGCATCCATGAAATTTTATAAAGGTCAGCTTTATGGAAAAGAAGCAGTTGTTGTACAGAGCGGAATCGGTAAAGTGAACGCTGGAATCTGTACACAGATCCTTATAGACTTTTATCAGGTGGATCAGCTGATCAATACAGGTGTAGCCGGTTCTCTGGATGCAGAGATCAATATCGGAGATATTGTTGTATCTACAGATGCAGTAGAGCATGATATGGATGTCAGTGCATTGGGAGATCCTGTTGGACAGGTGCCGCGTATGGATGTATTTGCATTTCCGGCAGATAAAGAACTTGTGAGAAAAGCAGTGGAAGCAAATAAAAAGGCGAATTCAGATATTCGTACATTTACAGGAAGAGTTGCAAGCGGAGACCAGTTTATTTCTGAAAAAGAAGTAAAAGAAC
>ENA-OQJF01000146-OQJF01000146.1-human-gut-metagenome-genome-assembly--contig:-NODE-146-length-18710-cov-2.519184_pt1 | contig 18710 bp, 12 predicted proteins | sample MGYA00242595_ERZ504761 | MGnify/ENA primary metagenome ERZ504761 (study PRJEB26092, sample SAMD00036367) | human gut metagenome | host: Homo sapiens | study: EMG produced TPA metagenomics assembly of...
GTAAATACTAATGAGAAAGTATCGATTGATGCCAAGAATAAGACTGTTGCCGAAATTTTGGGGATACTTTTTGATGGTAAGGGTATCAAATATGAAGTAAACGGCAAGCGTATTTCTGTATATAAAGCTGTCCGGCAGCACACCATTGGAGGCAAACGTAAAGTGACCGGACAAGTAACGGATAATATGGAAGAAGCTGTCATTGGTGCTTCTGTCTTTGTAATGGGAGCTTCCAATGGTACTATTACGGATATGAATGGGCATTTTTCGTTGGAATTACCTGATGATAATGCGAAGTTACAGGTGAGTTATATTGGCTATAAGACACAAGTAATTAATGTGGGGAATAAATCGTCGGTAAATATTGTATTGGTAGAAGATTCAAAGGCATTGGAAGAAGTGGTGGTGGTAGGCTATGGAACACAAAAGAAAGTGAACCTGACAGGAGCCGTTGAGACTGTAAAGTCCGATAGACTTGCCAATAAACCGGTTACTTCTATTGCCTCTGCATTGACAGGTGAAGCTGCTGGTGTTACTGTCACGCAGAATTCTGGTCAACCCGGACCTAATCAAGGTACGGTACGTGTTCGTGGTATTGGTACTTGGGGGGATGCATCTCCTTTGGTTTTGGTGGATGGAGTATCCATGAGCTTGAATGATGTGATTCCGAGTGAGGTGGAATCAGTGTCTGTATTGAAAGATGCTGCGTCAGCTGCTATTTATGGTTCACGGGCTGCTAATGGCGTTATCTTGATTACTACAAAGAAGGGTAAAGAAGGGAAACTTACTTTTAACTATTCAGGTAATGTAGGTTTCCAGTTTGCGACAAGGGTACCGGAGTCGGTAACTTCTTGGCAGTATGCCGAGCTTTATAATCAAATGCAATATAATGAAGGAAAAAGTTCCTCTTTGTTTCCTCAGGATCGAATAGACCGGATGAAAGCAGGTGGTGATCCTGACAAGTTGGAAGGTAATACGGATTGGTATGACGAATTACTCCGTTCGGGTGCCCCACAACATAATCATCAATTAACTGTATCCGGAGGTAGTGATAAGATAACCTATATGATCTCAGCCGGTTATTCCGATCAACAGGGTATTATTCCTTCTACAGATTATGAACGTTACAATCTTCGTGTTAATACCACCTCCAAACTTACTTCTTGGCTGAAGTTGGATGTGAATATGGCATATTTAAATAGTACTCAAGAAGAGTCCGCAGCAGGAGCAGCTGAGGCTTATCGTAGAACGATGCGTGCATTGCCTTATTTACCTGTTCAATTCTCAGATGGTACTTATTCTTATGATGCTGCACCTTCTAATCCTGTACGTATGGTGAACGGAGATTATGGGATGAGAAGAAAGAACAATGACTGTATGACATTGTTGATTGCTCCGGAAATTAATATTTTGGACGGTCTTAATATCAGGGGTACTTTTGGGTATGAATCAAATATATATAAAGAAAAAATATTTAATAAAACAGTTACTTACGGAAGTTTTGAGCCTGCAGGACAGAGTGGACTTACAGAAGTTTCCCGTAATAAACAAACTGACCGTTGGGATCAATACCGCAACTTGACTGCTAATGTCACAGCTTCTTATGAGAAAACAATCGGTAAACATGATTTCAAGGTAATGGCAGGTGGTTCTTTGGAAACATTTAAGTGGGCTTATACGAAAGCCTCACGAATGGATTTTCCAAATGATGATTTTGGTGAAATCAATGCCGGGGATGCTACTACGGCAGCAGCAGAAGGTAATTCCACTTATTCTGCATTGGCTTCGCTTTTCGGACGTGCTAACTATGTATATGCTGATCGTTACCTGTTTGAATTTACTGCTCGTTATGATGGTTCTTCCAAGTTTGCACGTGGACATCGTTGGGGATTCTTCCCTTCTGTATCTGCTGGCTGGCGTATATCTGAGGAAGCTTTCTTTGAACCTTTGAAGAAACACGTGCAGAATCTAAAACTAAGAGCGTCATGGGGAGAACTCGGTAATCACGAATCAATGATTATCAGTTTATTTCGAATGTCGGTAATGGTGGAAGTTATCTTTTTGGAGGTACCCCTATTATCGGTTATAAAGAGGCCTTGATGGGGAATGAAATAATTACTTGGGAGTCTTCTCGTAATTTGGATTTCGGTATTGATTTTGCTTTGTTTGATAACAGGCTGCAAACCACTTTTGACTGGTACTGCCGGACAACTTCGGATATTTTGTTAAACTTGGAAGCTCCGGGTGCATTAGGAATTAAACCTGCTATGGAAAACGCTGGTAAAATGGAGAATAAAGGATGGGATTTGACTGTAAGTTGGCGTTCGAACATAGGGAAAGATTTTAAATACAATATAGGATTCAATCTGTCTGATGTAAAGAATAAAGTGATTGATTTGAGAGGATATAAATCTTCAACTACCGAATTGACAGCTAAGATAGAAGGGCAGCCGTTGAATGCAATCTTTGGTTTCGAGACTTTAGGTATTTGTGACAATCGAGAGTTATATGACAAATATGCTCCGATGATGCAGAAATACAATCCTAAATGGGGGATGGGTGATATTATTATTAAGGACCGGACGGGAGAAGGTGTAATTAATGATGAAGATAGAACTGTTATTGGAAATTCTATTCCTCGTTTTACTTTTGGATTGAATTTGGGATTTGAGTACAAAGGCTTCGATTTCTCTTGCTTTTTTCAAGGGGTAGGTAAAGCCGATGGATATGTAACAATGGAAGCTATTCAGCCAATGGGGATTAATGGAGCGCGCAAAGAACATTATAAAGAGTCTTTCAATCCGCAGGATCCTAAGCCGGGGGCTTATTTCCCACGTATTCTGTCCAGTGATTATAATTACGCTTACATGTCTCACTGGGTACAGGATGCTTCCTATATTCGTTTAAAGAACCTGCAGATCGGTTACTCTTTCAAAATAAAGGGGCTCAACCAATTGCGTGTATATGCTTCGGGAGAGAATTTATTCACGGCTACCAAATACCGTACTTGGGATCCTGAAACTCCGGTTGGTGCAAGAGGATTTTATCCTAATGTAGCAGTTTATTCAATGGGAGTGAATCTTAATTTTTAAACCTTAAATGATTTATAGATATGAATAAAATAGCTTATATGACCTGTGTTTTGAGCTTGGCTTTTACTATGCAGGCATGCGATGATTTTCTGGATTCTTTTCCACAGGATACAGTTACAAATGAAAACTTTTGGAAAAGTAAAGAGGATGCAGACAAGGTGTTAGTAGATATTTATGCATCACTACTTCCTAAAGATGCCATCTTTTTTGATGAGGCTATGTCTGATAATGCCTATCTGGTATGGGATTGGTGGGGAGGTGCTCAACAAGTGGCAAACGGTTCTTATACAACAAGTGGCGAGATACCTACTAATAGATGGAATGGCAGCTATGAAGTTATCCGTAAATGTTGGTTTTTACTTGAGGGTATTGAAAAGATTGAGGATATATCAGAGCAAGATAAAAATAAGATAATAGGTGAAACCTACTTTATGTTAGCCTATAATTACTATGTTTTGTACAAGTTATTTTGGCGATGTTCCTCTGGTGACTAAAACACTGGCTATTCCTGAAAGCAAACAACTCGTTCGCACTCCCAAAGCGGAAGTAGTGGATTATGCCATTAACAAGTTGAAAGAGGCTGCCGTAATGCTGGAAGGGCTTTCACAAGAGAAAGGTAGAGTTACGGCAGATGCTTGCAGATTTTTGATTGCCCGTATGTATTTGTATAACGGTGACTATTCGAATGTATTGGAAACTGTTAAACTATTGGAGGGTAAATATCAATTATACAGGGAAGGTGATACACCTTATGAAGATTTATTTTCAGGTGTTGCAGAAAATAGTTGTGAAGTAATATTGAGTGTAGTTTGTGATAAAAGAGTTGGAGAAATTTATACTTCCCACGGTGGTAATGGAATCATGCTGTTAAAGGGCATCACCGGTGAGGATCCTTATCGGGGAGTTACGCCTTCAGGTTCGTTGGTTGATGCTTATCCTATGGCAGACGGACGATTGATTCATGAAGCCGGTTCTTCCTATGATCCGAAAAAACCTTATGAAGGTAGGGATCCGCGTTTTTATCAGTCTATTGTATATCCTACCGGACAGATAAAATATCTGGATGTAGAAACTGGTACTGTCAAAGAACGGTTATATGATCCGGAAGATCCTACTACCGTACCTGAACACCAGTATAATTACTCTCAGCCTTCGGCTACCGGATATATGTGGAACAAATACATTGACTACTCTGTCTATGCCATGAACTCCGTGTGGGACTGCACTAATGATATTATTGTATTCCGTTATGCGGATGTGTTATTGATGAAAGCAGAAGCTTTATTGCAAACGAAAGGAGAAAGTGCAAAAGAGGAAGTATGCAATCTGATAGATCAATTACGTGATCGTTGTTCCTGTGGTAGAGTACACCGTGAAAATTATAACTCAAAAGACGAGTTGATGGAGTTATTGAAAAATGAACGCCGTATTGAGTTAGCCAATGAAGGACTTCGTTATATGGATCTTATCCGTTGGAAAGATGCTGAAAAGAATACGATTGTTACAGGGGTAGGATTAACCGGGCAGATGTATGGTGCATATATGCGTAAAGATGGAGTTGGCAAGGACGACAAAACTGTGGATGTTGACAATACTCCTCGTCGTTATATCGAAACGCGTTATTTTAATGCATCTAAAGGGTATCTGTTCCCAATACCTCAAAAAGAACGAGATCTGAATCCGAACTTAACTCAAAATCCGAATTGGTAACTTCCGTTTTCCGATTTTATTAAATTTTTAGGTTTTCAGGATACAACTACTTATAGAAGTGGTTGGCTGACTATTACGTAGTGGCTCTACAGCCACTACGTGGTAGCTCAGTATCTGTTCCGTAGTAGTTTAGAGATTTTTTAAGTAGTTATTAAATTAAACAAACGATCAATGAAGAATTATATATTCACAGCAGTATTACTGTTTTTAACCATCAGTTTATCGGCGCAACCCATCCCTAAATATAAAGATGCCTCACAGCCGATAGAAGTAAGAGTGCAGGACTTGTTGAGTCGTATGACCATAGAAGAAAAGGTTGCCCAATTACGTCATATCCATGAAGGCAGTATCCTGAATGATGACCATACTTTGAATTTGGAAAAGATGAAAAACATCATCGGTACATTGGGCTGGGGGGCTGTCGAAGGACTTACTTTAGAGGGGATCGAGATGGCTCGTTATACCTATCAGATTCAAAAGCACTGTATCGAAAATACCCGCTTGGGTATTCCAATCTTTACTATCTCTGAGTCACTTCATGGGGCCGTGCAGGGTGGGGCTACTATTTTCCCACAAGCTGTAGCGTTAGGGAGTACCTTTAATCCTGATTTGGCCTATCAGATGACAAAAGCTATTTCGGGTGAGTTGAATGCAATGGGTGTGAACCATGTGTTATCCCCTACTATTGATGTGATACGTGAACTGCGTTGGGGACGTGTGGAAGAGAGTTTCGGTGAAGATCCATTCCTGGTATCCCAGATGGGAGTGCATGAAGATAAACGGATAATATTGACGGGGGAATTTCGCCTATGCTCAAGGTATTCGGTCCCCATGGGGGTGCCAAACTTCCGGAATTGAATTTAGCTTCTACCGAAGCCAACGAAAGAGATTTGAGAGAGGTTTTCCTAAAACCTTATGAAGTAGCCGTTAAGCAAACGGGTGTGAATTCTGTAATGACCGCCTACAATTCTACCAACCGCATACCCAATACAGCATCGAAATGGCTGTTGACAGATTTATTACGTACGGAATGGGGATTCAAAGGATATACCTATTCCGATTGGGGGGCGGTGTCTATGTTATATGGTTTTCATAAAGTAGCTTCCAATGTTAATGAGGCGGTTAAGATGGCACTGATGGCAGGTACCGACTTGGAAGCCTCAAGTGATTGCTATGCCAATATACCTGCTATGGTACGTTTGGGTGAATTGGACGTGAAATATGTGGATTTAGCTTGTTCCAGAGTGCTTTATGCCAAGTTCAAAGCAGGCCTGTTTGAAAACCCTTATGGACTTCCTATCGAAGAATACGAAAAAAAGGTACGTACAAAGGAGAATGTTGCTTTGTCTCGCAGGATATCGGAAGAGAGTGTGGTAATGGTTAAAAATGAAGGAAATCTGTTACCGCTCGATATGAAGAAGCTGAAATCTGTTGCTGTTATCGGCCCTAATGCCAATCAGGTGCAGTTTGGTGACTATACCTGGAGCCGTAATAATAAGGATGGGATTACCCCGTTGCAGGGAATACAGAATCTCGTTGGTAATAAACTGGCTGTTCATCACGCTGTAGGTTGTGATTTGGTATCCGATGATAAGTCGGGGTTTGCAGATGCCGTGGCTACTGCCAAGAAGTCGGATGTGGTATTTTTGTTTGTAGGCTCTGCCAGTGCTTCATTGGCGCGCGATTATAGCAATTGTACTTGTGGTGAAGGGTATGATCTGACTGATTTGAATCTGACCGGTGTGCAGGGTGATTTGGTGAAGGAGATTTATGCGACCGGGAAACCAGTGGTCTTGATTTTGGTAACCGGACGCCCTTTCTCCATTACCTGGGAAAAGGAACATATTCCGGCTATCCTGTTCCAATGGTATGGTGGCGAAAGAGAAGGGGAAGTGATTGCCGATGTGTTGTTTGGCAAAGTCAATCCTTCGGGCAGCCTCTGCTACTCCATACCGCAGAGTGTCGGCCATTTACCTATACATTACAATCGTTTGCCTTCGGATAAGGGTATCTATCGTTCACCGGGTACCATTAACAAGCCGGGCCGTGACTATGTGTTCTCAACTCCCGAACCCTTGTGGCCGTTCGGATATGGTCTGAGCTATTCCGACTTTGAATACAGTGACTTCTGCTTCAACAAAGAAAATTACGGATTGACTGATACCGTACGTATTCAGGTAAATGTGAAAAACAAGAGTGCCATTGAGGGTAAGTCAACTGTACAGGTATATGTGAGAGACCTGGCCGGCAGTGTGGTCATGCCGATGAAGCAACTGAAAGGCTTTTCCAAGGTTACGGTTCCTGCCTATGGAAGTACGCTTGCCGAAATCTCTGTACCTGTGAGTGAATTGGGGTTGTATGATATGAATATGCGCTATGTGGTAGAACCGGGAGATTTTGACTTTATGATCGGCACTTCTTCTGACAGTATTTGTTTCAAGAAGACTATTCATGTGGGAGAAGTGGACGCTAAGGCAGAAAAGAGTTTCTTCCGCAGCTTCTAAGGAAACGCAAACGGTTAGGACCGGCAAGAAGATGATTGTAAAAGGAGTGGTACGTGATGTACTAGGCTAAGACATTGGACGGTGTGAAAGTGTCTGTGAAAGGCAGAAAAGGGAGTGTGATAACCAATGGGAAAGGTGAATATTCCATTGAAGCTACTTCTGCAAGTGTATTGGTTTTCAGTAGGAAGGGATATGATATGCAGGAAGTGGAAGTGAACTCGCAAAAAACACTTAATATAACTTTGTTGAACAAGATTTAAAATCAAGAATATTATGAGTACATCAAGAGATAGAGTCAGACAGGCTCTGAGTCATCAGGGTAGTGATCGTATTCCGGTTGACTTCGGAGCTACAGCCGTAACCGGCATTCACTGCCGGGTAGTGGAGGCTTTACGCAAGCATTACGGATTGTCTTATAAACCGGTAAAGATTGTCGATACCTTCCAGATGTTGGGTGAGGTGGACAGGGATTTGGCCGATGCAATGGGAGTGGATTGTATTGGAGTAGGAGGTACAAGAGATATCTTTGATCATGACACAGAATGCATGCATGAGCAAGTCACACCGTGGGGGCAGAAAGTGTTGGTGCCGATACAACTCGACTTGACTCAGGATAAGGAAGGAGATGTTTATGTATATGCAGGAGGAGATAAAAACTATCCTCCGAGTGCAGTTATGCCGAACGGTTGTTTCTTTATCAATGCCATCGAAAGGCAGCAGCCGATTGATGAAGATAAACTGGATCCTATGGACAATCTGGAAGAGTTTAACTCCATTACCGATGAAGAATTGGATGCCTACAAGAAAAAAGTGAATGAAGCATCTGCCACCGGCAGGGCAGTGGTAGCCAGTTTCGGTGGCACTGCATTGGGAGATGTTGCTTTTGTACCCGGTATGGGGCTAAAAGAACCGAAGGGTATCCGCAGCGTGGTGGAGTGGTATATGTCCACTGTGATGCGTCAGGAATACTTACACGAAATATTTAGAAGACAGACGGACATCGCCATCGCAAACTATGAGAAATTGTGGGCGGTATTGGGTGATAAAGTGGATGTGGTATTAACCTGTGGTACGGACTTCGGTTCCCAAGAGTCGCAATTCTGTTCAGTGGAGGTTTTTAATGAGCTTTGGCTGCCTCATTATCGGCGTATGAACGACTGGATTCATGAACATACTACCTGGAAAGTTTTCAAACATTCCTGTGGTGCTATTGTGCCTATTTTGCCGGGACTGATTGAAGCCGGTTTTGACATTATCAATCCGGTGCAGATTAATGCTAAGGATATGGATTCCGGAATGTTGAAGAGGGAGTTTGGAAGCCATCTTACCTTTTGGGGAGGTGGAGTCGATACTCAGAAGATGTTGCCTTTCGGTACTCCGGATGAGATTCGCAGGCATGTTCTCGGACAATGCGAAATCTTGGGAAAAGATGGCGGTTTTGTATTTAACTCAGTACATAATATTCAGGCTAATGTGCCGGTCGAGAATGTAATAGCAATGCTTGATGCTTTAAAGACTGTATGAACCACTGATAAAAATAAAAGATCATGAACTTGACAGATTTATATGATGCGATTTTAAATGGCAAACTTGACAGAGCCGTTGCAGTAACCAATGAAGCAATCTCCGAAGGAGTACTTCCGAACGAAATTATTACTAATTACATGATTAAGGCAATGGAAGAGATTGGTAATCGCTTTGAGGCGGGAAAAGTGTTTGTTCCTAATTTGCTGATGAGTGCACGTGCCATGAAAGGTGCACTGGATATTCTGAAACCGTTATTACAGGGAGAGACTGATGCCTATATCGGTAAAATTGTTATTGGAACCGTGAAAGGGGACTTGCATGATATAGGCAAGAATCTTGTGGCTTCTATGTTCGAAGGTTGTGGATTTGAAGTTGTCAATTTGGGAGTGGATGTTTCCAGTGAGAAGTTTGTAGAAGCTGCCCGTACAAACAATGCAGATATCATATGTATGTCTGCACTGCTGACTACTACTATGAATTATATGAAGGTAGTAGTAGATGACTTGAAGACGGCAGGATTGTATGGAAAAGTAAAAGTGATGGTGGGGGGCGCTCCGATCAATGAGGCTTTTGCACATTCGATAGGGGCTGATGCATATACAAGCAATGCTAATGCAGCGGTGATAATGGCGAAGAAACTGATAGGAGCGGCTTGATATGGATTTCCGCTATAAAGAGCTTTCATGGAAAGACATTTGTCTGGACTGGGATGACTTTGTTTTTTCTCTGGGTAAAGGTTACAAGATGGAAGGTGAAGTATTGACCATGTTCTCCGCTTTGGAAAGAGAAGTGACTCAATTTTGTAAACCTCGTTGGGGATATCGTGTCTTTTCATTGGATGCTTTCGATAAATCTCGGATTATATTGAATGGATGCCGGTTACAGACAGGACGCATTATCACTCCTTATCTGGAGAATGCGGAGTTATGTGCCCTGTTTGTGGCTACAGCCGGTGAGGAATTTGAACGATTTCAACAGACTGTCAAAAAATCAGGGCAGATTGTTGAGGAGTTCCTGCTGGATGCATTAGGTTCGGCCATTGCTGAGGCTACTGTGAGGGAGGCGTGCAAAGCAATAGAAAAGGAGTTCGGGGCGAAAGGATTGGGAATAAGCTATCCTTATAGCCCCGGCTATTGTGGATGGAAAGTCTCTGATCAGCAGATTCTCTTTTCATTGCTTCCCAATCAGCCTTGTGGAGTCAGCCTGACTGCCTCTTCATTAATGTGCCCTATTAAATCGGTGAGTGGAGTGGTGGGAATCGGTAGACAGATGACCAGGCAGAAATACGGTTGTGAGTTGTGCGGGAAAAAAGACTGTTATAAAAATAGATTAAATAAATGATGTAAGATATGAATGTAGATGAATGGATAGAGTATATAATAGTGTCGGATAAAAAGGTTGCATTACCTATTATGACCCATCCCGGCATTGAACTGCTAAATAAAAGAGTTCTGGATGCAGTAACCGATGGTGAAGTTCATTTTAAGGCAGTTGAAGCTTTAAATATGAACTATCCACAGTCGGCAGCTTGTACGGTCATTATGGACCTGACGGTAGAGGCGGAAGCTTTTGGTGCACAGATTCAGTTTAGTGAGAATGAAGTACCCAATGTTATAGGGCGCTTGGTGAGTAATTATGAAGAGGTCGTCGGATTGAAAATTCCTACACTGGATATAGCTCGTATTCCGCAATATTTGGAGGCAAACCGTTTAGCTGCGAAAGGATTGGATAAACCGGTTTTGGGAGGTTGCATTGGACCGTATTCTCTTGCAGGTCGCCTGTTTGACATGACGGAAATAATGATGGCTATTTACACAGAGCCTGAAACGGCTTTGCTGTTATTGGATAAATGCACTCAATTCATTACCCAATATTGCCGTGCCATCAAAGATTGTGGCTCTGCCGGAGTCATAATTGCAGAACCGGCGGCAGGGTTGTTGTCCAATGAAGATTGTATGCAGTATTCCTCTGTATTTGTCAAACGAATCGTCGAAGAGGTCCAGGATAGTCATTTTGCAGTTATATTGCATAATTGCGGTAATATGGGGCAATGTACTCAGGCTATGGTTGCTACGGGGGCTAAAGGATATCATTTTGGAAATAAATAGATATGCTTGCTGCTCTGGAAGAATGTCCTTCGAATGCGTTGGTTATGGGTAAGTCTGGATCCGGTTGGAATTTTCTAAACAAGACCACTGCGGAGGAGGTGGTATCAGCAAACCTATACTTTGTTGCAAAGAACCACAGCTTATCCTAATTTCGTGATATCTACAGGTTGCGATGTACCTCCTGAGATTCCATTGGATAATATTCGCGCGTTTTATGAAGCGGTAAAAGATTATAATCAAAAACAATAATAAATAAATCGGTGTATCATGAAAAAACTAATATTTCTTTCATTGATGGCAATATGCTTTTGTGTCCGTCTTTATGCACAAACCAATTTTAAATATAAGAATGCTTCACTACCTGTAGAGGTAAGGGTACAGGATCTGTTAAGCAGGATGACATTAGAGGAAAAAATTGCTCAAATGCGCCATATTCATGCTTATTCAATCATGGAGAATGGAAAACTGAATGAGGAAAAACTGGAGAAAATGATTGGTGGGCAGAACTATGGGTTCATAGAAGGTATTACCTTGCCCGGAAAGGAATGTTTGACCTTGATGAATGAAGTACAAAAATATATGCGCGAGAAGACCCGGTTGGGTATCCCTGTATTCACGTTGACTGAATCTCTACATGGCTCTGTACACGACGGATCTACTATTTTTCCACAAGCCATCGCATTGGGAAGTACATTTAATCCTATACTGGCTTACGAAATGACTTCTGCCATAGCAAAAGAGTTGTCGGCACAAGGCATCACGCAATCTTTAACTCCCGTCATCGATGTCTGCCGTGATTTGCGCTGGGGACGAGTGGAAGAATGTTTCGGTGAAGATCCTTATCTGGTGTCGCGTATGGGGGTATCGCAAGTGAGAGGTTATCTTGATAATCAAGTATCACCAATGATCAAGCACTTCGGTGCCCATGGTGCTCCTCAGGGAGGATTGAATCTTGCTTCTGTATCGTGCGGACAGCGGGAGTTACTTTCCATCTATTTGAAAACTTTTGAAACTGTAGTAAAAGAAGCCAAACCTTGGGCGGTGATGTCCTCATATAATTCTTGGAACAATGAACCTAATTCTTCTTCCCACTATCTGATGACGGAACTTTTACGTGACCGGTGGGACTTCCAAGGATATGTTTATTCCGATTGGGGAGCGATAGGTATGCTGAACTATTTTCATAAAACGGCACAAAACAGTGCAGAAGCCGCTATTCAGGCATTAACGGCCGGACTGGATGCCGAAGCTTCAGACAATAGTTACGCTGAGCTTCAGCAATTGGTGGAGAACGGAATGTTGGATGTGAAGTATATTGACCAGGCAGTGGCTCGTATTTTAACGGCCAAGTTTAATATGGGACTGTTTGAATACCCATTACCAATGGAAAAGAACTATGATAAAGTAGTGCATGCTCCTGCCCATGTGTCATTGGCTCGTAAGATTGCTGAAGAATCAATCGTTCTTCTACAGAACGAAAACAATATCTTGCCCTTACAAATGAATAAATTGAAATCCATAGCTGTGATAGGTCCTAATGCTGATCAGGTACAGTTTGGGGATTATACATGGAGTCGTGACAATAAGGACGGGGTTACATTACTTGAAGCCCTGAAAGAAAGAGTCGGTAATCAGTTGACATTGAATTATGCCAAGGGATGTGATTTGGTTACGGATGATCGTTCGGGATTTAAAGAAGCGGTGGATGTGGCAAAGAAAAGTGATGTTTGTATTGTTGTTGTCGGTTCGGCAAGTGCTTCTTTGGCTCGTGATTATAGTAATGCTACTTGTGGGGAAGGTTTTGATTTAAGTGACTTGACCTTGACAGGTGTACAGGAAGATTTGGTGGAGGCCATTCATGCTACAGGTAAACCGGTAATTGTTGTTCTATTATCCGGAAAGCCTTTTGCAATGTCTTGGATAAAGGAAAATATACCGGGGATTGTAGTACAGTGGTATCCCGGTGAACAAGGTGGACTAGCCCTTGCAGACATGCTTTTGGGTAAGGTTAATCCATCGGGAAAATTGAATTATTCTTTTCCGCAAAGTGTAGGACATCTACCTTGTTATTATAACTATTTGCCTACAGATAAGGGCTTCTACCGCTCACCGGGCAGTAAGAATAAACCCGGTAAAGATTATGTGTTCTCTTCGCCGAAAGCATTGTGGGCATTCGGCCACGGATTGAGCTATACAGACTTTGAATATCTTTCTGCCACTACCTCCAAAGAAGATTACGCTTGTGAAGATGTGATTGAGGTGACGATAGCAATTCGCAACACAGGCGATTACGACGGTCTGGAAGTGCCGCAGGTTTACGTGCGTGATATGGTTTCCAGTGTCGTGATGCCTGTTCAGGAACTGAAGGGTTTTGAGAAAGTGCTTATTAAGAAAGGAGAAACGAAGCAAGTGATAATTAAGATTCCCGTGTCAGAACTGGCCCTCTACAACAAGGAGATGAAAAAAGTGGTTGAACCAGGTGCTTTTGAGTTACAGATAGGCCGTGCATCAGATGATATTCGCATTAAGAAAGTGATAACGGTAGAGCGTGCATCCGAGAAATACATTCCTACTTTGAGGGACAAGGATAAAAAAGTGTCTTCAACAAAGAATATGACAGCTACACCGGTAGTGGTAAAGGGAACCATACGGGATGTACTAAGCAAACCTGTTGCCTCAAGTAACTGTCAAAGTTGGGAAAGAAGAAGTTGTCACAAACTCAAAGGGAGAATATTCTATTCGTGCCATGTCCACCGATACTTTAATTGTGAGTGGAAGTAAGTTCAAGACTGAACATATTTCTATCGAAGGAAGGCAGGTAATCAATATAAGAATGTTGAATCGATAATTTTTTATTATGTGTCTAAACATCATGAATAAGATAGTAAGCTTTTTTGTTTATATGTCTGCATCTGGCGGATCTGCATGCACAGAATACAATTAAAATAATAGATAAAGATAAAACAAGTACACCTGTGAGTCCTTATTTATGGGGTAGTTTCTTTGAAATGGGGTTTGGCAGAAGCGACTTGTTGTGGGGTGAACTTCTCTTTAACCGCAGTTTCGAGAATACGAAACCTGTAAGTGAGTCAAACTCTTGGTACACGTGTTACCGGGGGGATGTAAAAGAAGCCAAGTGGTGGCATTCCGGCTATGAAGAGCCAAAGTGGTATCTGCTTGCTGATGGAAGGAAAGAAGAGAAGTTACCTCTTATTTTCAATAATTATTGGCCATCGGCTCATGGAAAGTATTTTTTGCAGATTGATAATCGTAAAAAGCAAACTCCAACTCTATTAGTTCAGGAACGCATTTATATTGAAAAGGGAAAAGGATATACAGTTTCAGGCCTTTTCTCCTCCGGTGGTTACCTAAGCGAAGAGAAATACTCAAAGGAGAGTGTCCCGGTAACTATTGCCATTTATAAAGAAGGTGATTTCCATACTCCGTTGTCAAAGACTGAACTGGCTGTGAATACAAACCAATTTATCTTATACAGTTCTTCATTAGATGCGACGGAGTATGAAGGCTGGTGTACTTATACTGTAGAAGTACCTGCAGGCGGTTGTGTAGGGATAGATCTGCTGTCATTGATGGCAGATGATGTAATAAAAGGTTGGAAACGTGAGTCGGTTGAACGTATTAAGAATGAACTTCGTCCCAGGACCATGCGAATGCCGGGCGGATGTTTCACTTCGCTTTATGACTGGCGTTCGGGAATTGGTCCACGTGAAGAAAGACCGGTCAGCTATGATACTTGGTGGGGATGTGAATTGCTGAACGATGTAGGTACGTTCGAATTGGTGGATCTGTGTGAGGCAGTGGGGGCGGAACCCTTCTTTTGTGTACCTGTTATGTTCAATAATGAATACAGTGCTGCAGACTGGGTTGATTTCTGTAATAATCCTACCAATGCACAACGTATAGCCTATGGTCGTACCAAACCGTTGAATGTGAAATATTGGGAATTAGAGAATGAACCTTACCGTCGGTTCGATGCCGTCACGTATGCCAATCGCTGTGTAGATTTTGCAAAGGCGATGAAAGCAAAAGATCCTTCAATCAAAATAGCGGTGGGTAATTATTGGTTGTTTAATAAGAAGTTTAAGGAAATGTTGGAGATTGTCGGACCTTATGTGGATTTAATTACAAACAGGGGAGGAACTCCGGAAGAGATGCGTGCTGATATCGTAATTTTAGATGCATATAACAAGGCGCATGGTACAGACATCAAATTATGCCATACGGAGTTTCGTGCTCCGGTAACCCGAAATGAAGGAAATACCGACGGGCTGAATCAGAAGGACACAGGTGGGGAAGAAACCCTCTTTAATGCTTCCATCCGTTGGGGATTTGCCATGAATATGGTGGAGCAATACATTGCCTATCAGAATATGGGTGGGAGTTTCTTTACTGCCAATTATACAAACCTGTCCGATGGTTGGGGAGAATGTCTGATAAATACTCCTAAAGAAGGTACTTATCTGAATGCTCCGGGCGTGGCTTTCGCTCTCTTGAATTCATTGGATATAGCGTATCCTCAAATAATAGAGCAGGAAAAGGAGAATCAGGATATTGTGATTCAGGCTGCATGGAATAAGAGACGGGACAAATTGACATTGGTCGTACTGAATTTTAGTCAGAATACTCAATCTTGTAAAATAGATTTTAGCCAGATAAAGAAATCTTTCCGTGTGAGGAAAGGTATGAAGATTGCTCCACAGTCGGATTTGAGCTTTAATACATTACAACATCCGGAAGAGGTGAAGGTAGAGTCGTTTGTTCCCTCAACGGGTAAAATGATGAAACTCGGGTTGCCCGGCAACTCTTTGATAGTGGTCGAATTGCAGGCGGAACGGAGTCATGGCATACATGTGAACGCTTCGACAGGAAACGATGCATCAATCGGTAGTTTAGCCTATCCTTTGAAGACGATACAAGCTGCTGCCGATATGGCTGAGCCGGGAGATACGGTTATTGTACATGAAGGTATCTATCGTGAAAGGGTTTCTCCTTCACGGGGTGGAGAGTCGGAAGAAAAACCGATTGTCTTTATGGCGGCCAAAGGGGAGAATGTGGAGATAAAAGGTTCGGAAGTAATGAAAGGTTGGAAGAAGGTTAATGATACGACTTGGGAAGTCGGAATACCGAATAAATTTTTCGGTGGGTTCAATCCATATGCTGAAACTTTACATGGTGATTGGTTTGAGAGAGGCAAGTGGTGTCATACGGGAGAGATATATCTGAATGATATAGCCCTGATGGAGAATCCGTCATTGAGCAATGTTTTGCAGAATAAAGGCGATAGTTTGTTGTGGTTTTGCAAAGTAGAGCAAGACACTACTCGCCTGTACGCTAATTTTGGCGATAAGAATCCTAATCAGGAACTGGTTGAAATCAATGTAAGGCAATCTGTCTTTTATCCGGAAAGACCTTATGTGAATTATATTGTGGTTAACGGATTTAAGCTGAGTCAGGCTGCTACCCCCTGGGCACCTCCTACAGCAGAACAGATTGGCTTGTTGGGGACTCACTGGAGTAAAGGATGGGTTATTGAAAACAATACAATCACCCATTCCAAGTGTGTGGGGATTACTTTAGGTAAGTATGGAGACGAATGGGATAATAAATCAGAATCAGAAGAAGGGTATGTCAATTGTGTGAAGCGTGCACTTCGGCACAATTGGAACAGAGAACATATCGGAGGGCATCTGGTACGTAACAACACTGTGGCTTATTGTGGACAAGCCGGTATTGCAGGTAGCTTGGGCGCTATTTTCAGTAAGATAAAGAATAATACCGTGCATGATATTAGTACACAGAACTTGTTCTGGGGATATGAAATGGCGGGAATTAAGATACATGCTGCTGTAGATGTGGAGATCTCAGGCAATCATATTTATCGTGTAGAGGGTGGTATTTGGCTCGATTGGATGGCACAAGGTGCAAGAGTGACAAGAAATCTTTTGCATGACAACAGGGTCGTGGAAGTTTCATTTGAGGTGAACCATGGACCTATTTTAGTTGACAATAATCTGTTCCTGTCTCCAGAACTCGCCCAAATCAAACTGTCACAAGGCATGGCTTTCGTTCATAATTTGATTGTTTGGAAAGTTTGGAAACTGAATAATGTAGATCCACGTAAAACACCTTATCTTGCACCTCATGGGACGGAGATTATGGGATATCACGATTGTCCTTGTGGAAATGTCTCTTATTTCAACAATATCTTTACCAGGGCCGAAATGACAGAGTATGATGATTGTGTATTGCCGGTACAGATGGAAAAAAACTGTTATTGGGGAGAAGCGGTATCTTCAGGCTTGGATAAAAATGCTACTGTTAACTCCGGTTTCGATGCAGATATTCAAGTGATAGAAAAAACGGATGGATGGTATCTGCAAATAAATGTTCCTGAAAACTGGAAGGATGAAAAGTTCCGTGACAAGGTTAGTACGAAAGACTTAGGTCGTGCTTCCATACCTGATCAATCTTTTAATAAAGAAAATGGAACAGTGATAGATTTAATAGAAGATTATTGGGGACAGAACAGAAAAGGACAAAAGAAGTATTACCCCGGACCGATAGATTTTACGACTAATGGGGGAAAAGTGATGTTGAAGGTGTATGACAAATAGTGGATGAAAATATTCTATTTCCAAAGTTAAATCGCTTATGCTTAGTACTTATCAAGTAAACAAACTTGTGTGTAAGTATGCTATTAGAGGGACTCTCCATAATATTGTGTAAATGGAAAACTACGGGATTCTTCTCGTAGTTTTTTTATTCATTTTATCAATAGGGTTACTGTATTGTTATAATCTGTAAGTCGAAATAGGCTTATCCTTTTGCTCTCACTTAATATTGTTATATATCAGTGTACAATTCATACGTGCATCCATCCTCTTTCTGACAGCCGTTTTCGGTAACCCGATTTTCCTTTGTCTCTTTTATTTCATAACCGGAAATCCCTGTAACCGCATTTTTCTTCATATAGCTTACATATTCATCCTGCGTTACATATCCGTTTTTCGGAAGATCTGACAAGCGCCCTGCCTTCTTCCAGTTTTCCTGCATGTACGCCTTACAATAGCGCTCTGCCACCGCCTCCGGGCGACCGTGATATACTTCTATAATACAGAATACAGCAACTATAAGGATCCCTGCTGCAATTCTTTCACTGCTTTCTTCTGTCCGGTTGTCATATCTGACCAGGAACGTTTATCCCGGATAAATTGCGGCACACGACTCGGATTTTTTTCCTTCTTTTTCCCGTTTTATCTTCTTTTCTTTCCGCTTTCTCTCCCAGGACTGAAGAATTTCTTCATATGCATCTTCTTCCGGAACATCTTCATAGTCCTTTTTCTTCTTGATGAAATCTCCGATATCCCCCGTGAACATACGTGTCGGCTCATCTGCCTCTTCTTTGCTGTCCTCTCCGATCATTCTGGTCGGTTCTTCAACCGGTTCTTCTTCCGAAGTTTCATTCTCTTTCAGATCCTGTTCTCTCAGCTTGATCTTCCTGTGAAGTTCCTGTTCCAGTTCTTCCTGTTCACCGGCAACCAAACCGGCATCGGCCAACTGCTCCAACTGAAAACGTACATAGTCTTCCTCCTGCTTGGTCTGGAGAGCCTTTTTCGGTCAACTCTTTTCAGTTTCCTTTTTCAGAGACAGGTATCGGCTGTATTCCTTTGGTAAAGAATCAACTAGGATTATCGTTTTCGGCCATTACATCGATTACTTTCAGCTGAAACCGGTATCTCCCAACAAAA
>ENA-OQJF01000147-OQJF01000147.1-human-gut-metagenome-genome-assembly--contig:-NODE-147-length-18682-cov-5.453570_pt1 | contig 18682 bp, 20 predicted proteins | sample MGYA00242595_ERZ504761 | MGnify/ENA primary metagenome ERZ504761 (study PRJEB26092, sample SAMD00036367) | human gut metagenome | host: Homo sapiens | study: EMG produced TPA metagenomics assembly of...
GGACTTATATTCAAAGGACTTCATAATATCCGCAGTGTACAGAAGGTATCTTACTACATTGCAAGCCTTGCCTGCCCACTTCTTAACACACTGCTCTTTATGAGTACACTTGTTGCACTTTTCTATAGAACTGATTTTATTCAGACTTATGTAACTAAATTCGCTGCAAGCAATCCATTTACTTCGTTATCGCATTTGTCGGAACACAGGGTGCAATTGAAGCTGTTGTATGCTTTGTTGTTGCAAGTATTCTTTCAAGAACACTTTATGCTGTACTTGTAAAAAATGCTTAAAACTATATAAACCAAGGGAGTTATAGGAATAATATTCCTATAACTCCCTTATTACATATGTATTCTTTCCATTAATCTTAGCATCACACCTTGCATATTCACAAAAAGTTCATTGCAGGTGTCTTCTCGCTTCTTAGAAAGCTTCATAAAACGCTTTGTCTTAGAAAACTCCGTCTATAAAGCCCTTCATATCATCCTTAGACACAAGACCAATCTGCTGACCGGCAACCTGACCGCCCTTGATTGCAATAACTGCCGGAATATTCATTATACGATACTCTCTTGCCCAGATCAGGATTCTCGTCCACATCAATATTGTAAAACTCCACATCTGTGATTTCATCAGAAAGCTGCTCCATTACCGGCGCAAGCATCTTGCATGGAACCGCACCACTCTGCCGAAAAATCAACAATGATAGCCTTATTATTTTTAACCTGTTCAAATTCACTGCTATTAATCTTCTTTACCATAGTTGTTCTCCTTCCATCTGTACGAACGAATTATTTTCGTTGCACCTATACAGCAATAAAAATAACTGCTATACTATAGTACACCGAATAAGAAATAACAATGCATCAGAAACTTATTATTCGATGTACTAGCACTACTATAATACATAAATCAGATTATGTCACATAAAAATATTGTAAACCGCAAAATTTATCATTTACCACGATTAAAGCTTTTTGTGCTCTGCCATGTAGGCCTCTATATCCTCCGTGGTTCTGATGATATCCTCCGACAGACACACTGCACCGTCCTCGGTGATAAGCACATCATCCTCAATCCTGATACCGATTTCCCATTCATCTATATACAGTCCCGGCTCATCACTGATGATTGCTCCCGGACGAAGCCTGCTGTTTGAGTCAACTGTCACGTCATGCACATCAATTCCCAGATGGTGTGACACGCTATGCATGTAATACTTAGAAATCTCTACCGAATTCTTTATCAGTCCAAGCTTCATAAGCCCGTCTGCGAGCACATCCTTACATACTTCATTTAATTCCTTTGTAGTCATTCCAGGCTTTGCAACCTCGACAATCTTTCGGTTTGCGGCGAGCACGATATCATAAACCTGTTTCTGGCGCTCGGTAAACCTGCCATTTACCGGATATGTTCTCGTAATATCCGAATTGTAGCCATCGATTCTGGCTCCAAGGTCAAGAAGCACCAGTGTTCCATCCTCCATCGTCTCACGATTTGTGTCATAGTGAAGCATCGTTCCATTCATTCCGCTTCCGGCAATTGTAGGAAAAGCTGTCCACTCTGCCCCACCGCGTCTTATGATATATTCAAAGTCTGCCTGTGCCTGATATTCTTTCATGCCCGGCTTTAAATTGGCCATTACATTGCAAAGTCCGTCCTTTGTGATAGCGATTGCCTTTTTGGTCAGCTCAATCTCATCCTCATCCTTCTGCATACGCTCCTCTGCCACAAGTGGGAAAAGATTCTTCACAGCAACTCCCGGATAATCTGTCTTAAATTCATTGGCTTTTACCACATTGTAATCCGGCAAATCCACTTTCTGGTGACGATACGTGTCGAAATATGCTGTGTATACATCCTCGCGCGTCATTATCCTGTCCAGCGTGCTCTCAAGCTCATAAATATATTCTACTTCATCAATTCCTGATATTTCCTCGGCTTCCTCCATAGTCACCTTTCTGCCGTACCAGCGCTCCATCGTAGGGTCTGCCTCCTCTATGAAGAGCATTGTCTTAGCAGGCTCTACACATTTATCCAGGACAAGGACCATGTTGTCACGTCTAAGTCCGGTCAGATAGAAGAAATTGCGGTTAGCCTGTGCTGTAAATAAATCATACTCATCTGCACTCACATGGTGCTCGATGCCTGAGTACAATATTGCTATAGAATTGTCCTCCATCTTGTCTAAAATTCTTTGTCTTCTGCTTTCAAAATCCATTTTGCTGCCTCTTATTCATTATTTGTAATGCCTGTCTTCAAAAATCGCTGACGTTCATACGCCCTTACGTTATCACAATATGTGTATTTTTACAAGCCATTTGGTCCCGCTAATACAGGAATCAAAGGTTTTCTGTATTTATATATTTTCTTTCTCCAAATGCAGATATAAAAAAAACCTTGAAAATACTGGATTTCCAAGGGTTTTGATGTTCTTTTGATATTCGGTTGAATTATCTCTTAGAGAACTGTGGTGCTCTACGAGCTGCTTTGAGACCGTATTGCGCGAGTTTTTGAGCTGTTTTCCCTTGATACTCCGGGCTTTTCCGGCTTTCTGCCTCTCAGTTATCCGGTGTGCGGACCATAAAAAACGGCCTTTTTCATTCAGCAATAGCCTGATGAAACGCACCATTTACTACCCCAAACAGCTCCTCTGGTTTATTGTACTTCACTTTTGCATAGATGTCCATAGTTGTTTTGCTGTTTTCGTGTCCGGCAAGGTATTGCACTGTCTTTGGATCGACACCCGCATAAAGAAGATTGGTGATGTAAGTGTGCCGCAGCTGATGAGGTGTCACATCGAAGTCCAGCGTATATTTGATTTTGGGTTGATTCTTCTGGGTCATACCCAGCGTTGGAGTAACCGTATATTTGATACTCTCCCCATTTACATACTTATAATAGTTCCGGGGCTTAGTGGAGCGGACAACGACATACTGCCACACTCTTTGGAACTGCGAGGCAGCCAGTGGCTCTCCTTTGCTGTCAGCGATCACATAATCTGATATGGAATTTTCTTTCGTTTCTCTCAGACAATCCACCAAACACTTCGGTATCGGAATATCCCTTTTTGCCGCCGGAGTCTTTAGCACCGTAGAAACCACGGGTCTGTTATGCTCTGTACGCCATGCCCGCCTCACCGATAGATAAGGTGTATCCTCGTCCAGAAATACACAATCCCATTGCAGTGCAAGAATTTCTTCCCGACGCAGACCGGAATACAAACCGAGCATAATAAACAAATATGGAGGAAGCCCCTTGACTGTATCCAGAAGCACGGCTACCTGCTGATCTGTCAATGCCTCCTTCTTTTTTGTCGGTTTTCCGCCTTTACCGGATATTCCCGCACAGGGATTGTGTTCAAGAATTTGGTTTCTCTCTGCCGCATAAAAAATGCACTTGAGCAGCATATTGACCTTATTGTATAAGCCTTCCGATTTCTTTGACAATGGAACAAGAGCCAGCCGAATATCGTCAGCAGTCACTTCTTCCATATACATCTCTCCCAGAGGTTTGATGATATAGTTTGTCATATCCCTCGTATAACCTCTGAGTGTAGACGCAGACACCTTTGCCGACTGCATCAGCAGCCACTTCTCTCCATACTCGGCTACTGTCGGGTGCTGCCGGTGAAAGATAATTTCTTCCACCTGCTTCCGGGCCTCTAACTGCTTCTCATACAATTCTTCACAAGTAGCGGCATACAAACTCAACTCTTTGCCATCTGCATCCGTAATCCTGGTTCTGTAATACTGGATTCCTTTCAATGTAATGGTCCCGTACTTCGGGATCTGTGTTTCTTTTTTGCCATCTTTGATCGTCCTTTCTTGATAATGTGTAGTCTCCGTATCTACACTCTCTTTTTATCAGAAAGCCTCGATTTAATCAAAGATACGGCTGATGTAAAACAAAGAGCGAGACATCCTTGCCTCGCTCCTGCTTTACTTCCTATTTTATTATTACTGTGCTGTGTCCCAGCTTGCAAACGCACAGCTCATTGATCTGACCAGCTCATCTGGTCTGTTGTACTTAACCTTTGCATAAATGTCCATGGTAATCTTGCTGCTTTCATGGCCTGCCAGGTATTGAACCGTTTTGGGATCTACCGATGCATGAATGAGATTGGTAATGTAAGTATGCCGCAGCTGATGGGGTGTTACTTCAAAGTCCAGACTGTAAACCACTTTTCCGTTATGAGCAGCCTTTTCTCCCAAGACAGGTGTGACAGTATGCTTTACTCTTTTTCCATCTTCATACCGATAATAGCTCCGCTCCTTGACCGTCCTCGTAACAATATACTGCCAAAGTCGCTTAAACTGCGTGTAGGACAGCGGTTCGCCGTCCCGGTTTGAAACCACATACTCCGAAGTCGATGTTTCCTTTGCTGCTTTCAAACACTCAGCCAAGCAAACAGGAAGAGGGATATTTCTCTCCGCAGCCTTGGTTTTCAATTCGTCTGAGATTACCGGTCTGTTGTGTTCTGTGTGCCATGCCCGCCTTACCGTCAGATATGGAGTATCCGTATCCAGATATACTGAATCCCATTGCAGAGCAAGAATTTCTTCCCGGCGCAGCCCTGCATATAAACCAATCATGACAAAGACATAAGGCGGCAAATCTCGGATAGCATCCAAAAGGCGTGCTGCCTGTTCATCTGTCAAAGCCTGACGATCCTCTTGTGGAACACCGCCACCTTTTGTCGTGAGATAAATCGTCGGGTTATGGTCAATGATCCTGCTTTCCATCGCTGCGCGAAAGATAGATTTGTAAAGGATTACCACAGATTTATAAACCGATGCAGATTTCTTGGAAACCGGAACAAGGGCAAGCTGAATATCATCCAGGCTAACCTCACCCATCCGTTTATCTCCCAATTCCGCTATAATATGCCGCCTGACCTTTGAGGTGTAATCCGTCAAAGTAGTAGCTCGTACATGAACCGACTGCATCAGCAGCCACTTTTCACAATACTCTGCAACTGTGGGCGTTTTCCGATGAAAAGTGGCATTCTCAATCTGTTCCAACGCAAGCGTTTCTTTGTTGTATAGTTCTTCAGGTGTTTTTGCGTAGATAGCTACGAGCTTACCATTCGTGTCTTTGATTCTGGTCCTATAATATAGGACACCTCTTTTCATAACTGTGCCATATTGAGGAAGCATTATTTTCCTATTTGCCAATTCCTCCACCTCCTAAGAATATACTCCAGCGCTGTATCTATGTTTTATCAGACCATTATGATTTCGACAAGGATACGGACCGGCTCACACTCCAGCTCTGCGAGGTTTACGATAAGTTGCGTTCTTTTCTGCTGGCTTTGCTCTGTGGGTGCATTTTGCGATATACTCCTGAAGGCCCGCTGAGGTAAAGTACACACAGCCATTCTGCACATATTGCACATAAGAAATAAGACCATTGTTACGGGCCGCGTCCAGCGTTGCAATGCTGATACCCAAAATTTCTGCTGCTTCTTTTCGCGTAATAAGTTTTTCCATAAAGCATATTTCCTCCAATCCGTCAAGTTTGTCATCGTGTTTGTTCAAAATCACATGAATACGCTGGCAGCCGAAACCACCAGCGCATGGTATCTGATTTTGAACAGAAAGCGGCAAACGCTTCCTATTTATATTTCTCAGCTTTCGTCACATTTGCCACGCCCCCTGACGATGGGAACACAACAGGTCTCCGCTGGCGCGGATGTCATAACTCCGCAGCATCGTTCGTATCGTGTGCCGCAGGGTTCCCCCCAAGTCTTTGGCGGGCCGTGAGGAAGTATCTTTAAGCCCCCATGTAGTCATCGCGCCAAATCTGCCACCATTCTTTTATGAAATCGTAGATCGCTCCGAAGCAGTGCTTTCATCACCTCCCTGACTGCTCCATCCTCGCGGCGTTTCATATTCGCTCGTACATGGGTTATGTACCTGTTGTGCTGTCTATTCGATTGTCAATGTGCAGATGAAGGAGGAAAACTTGTCCTTCTTATTAACACTGACAAAAAAGGCAAAAAACAGGCGCATCAAATGAAACTTTATCAAAAATATTTTCCGAGCTGCTTTAAGCCACGGCGGATACTGTCTCGGACACGGCTTGGGTCTACACCTTCTACTTCGGCAATTTCATTTACCGTCATTCCCAGATAGTATCGGGCATAAATTCGCTTTGCCTGTTTCTCCGGCAGCTTCATCACAGCGGCATAGACCTGCTCCTGAAACTGTTTTTCCTCCAGAAGCATCTCCGGTGTCTGGGGCTTCATCAGAATCGCATTTTCAATGCCGTTGTCGCAGTCCAGGGAGTAGTACGCCTTATAGCGATACATCCTCCGGTCATAAGCAGCTTCCGCACGTTCAGCTGCTCGAATAGTCTCCATTACTTCCTCTGTCACATCTACAAAAAAGTCTGTTGTATAAACATCAGGATAAAGTTCCCGAAGGTTAATTTTCTTCATTATGTACCTCCATTTCGATTCACGGGTGATTGACGGGTGAATCGAATGGAGGCGGGGACCGACACCGGCAGACAACCGGATCATCTCCGAAAAAAAGGCAACAAAAAACGCCAGATTCCCGCAATGGGAAACTGGCGCACCAAGAACAGTCATTATTATGCTGAATCACATGGAACGATAATGCCGATGCAATGCTATACTTGCCCGGAGGAGGGGCAATGCTTTTTTTAATTGATGTAGATCATGGGAGCTTTGAAAAAGCAAAAGAGACACGGCAAATTAACCTCCAAGCGGCTACCGTGTCCCTGCAAGTCGTCATTAGTTTGTGTAAACGCAAAGAAACGGCGGCTCTGAAATTGTCCTTCAAAACCGCCGATTGAGTTCAAACCTTAAAATAGCGCACGAAATTATCTGCCCCAGTCAACGGTTTTTTTCTTTCCCCGGACGGGGCAGATAACTTATTATGCAGAGCAGAGCGGAGCCGATGTGCGCTAATCGGTTCCTTGTACTTTCTCCTTCAGCTTTCGGAAAGATGTATCACTGATGGCGTGTTCAATCCGGCAGGCGTCTTGTTCCGCTGTTTCCTGATCGACGCCAGCAGCGATAAACTGCTCCATAAAAAACAAATGGCGTTCATAGATTTTCTCGGCAATCTCCCGACCTATGACGGTCAGATGAAGGAACCCATCATCATCCACGGTCAGAAAACCTCCATTTTTCAAAACGCCTACCGCATGGCTGATACTCGGTTTGCTAAAGCCCATGTGCCGGGCAAGGTCAATGGAGCGGACCATGCCCATTTTCTTTTGTAGAACAAGGATAGCCTCCAGATAATCCTCCCCAGACGCATGAATCTTCATCAGTTCCTCCTTTATGCTTATTGTTGAATCCTCCAGCCCTCAGCCTGTTCCCGAATCTTAATAAATTCCTGATAGGTTCCCCTTTGAGCCAGCAATTCCTTATGGGTTCCTTTCTGCACGACGGTTCCACCATCAATGACAAGAATTTGATCCGCATTTTCAATCGTCGCCAGTCTATGGGCAATCGTTATGATTGTTTTACCATGTGTCAGTGCGGAAATAGCCTCTTGAATCAAATGCTCATTCTCTGGGTCAATGCTGGCCGTGGCCTCGTCCAAAATGACAATCGGCGCATCTTTCAGCATGGCTCTGGCAATCGAAATCCGCTGCTTTTCACCGCCGGAAAGAGAAGAACCGCCCTCCCCAATGACGGTATCATATCCATCTGGCAAGGCCATAATAAAGTCATGGCAGCGCGCTTCTTTTGCAGCGGCAATCATCTGTTCCTCCGAAGCGTCCGGGCTGCCGAATTTGATATTGTTACGGATTGTATCCCGGAACAGATATACATTCTGGAACACCATACTGATATTTTTTAGTAAGCTGTCACAGGTAAATTCTCGAATATCTGTTTCTCCTAAAGTGATTTTTCCGGCGTCAACATCATAAAAGCGTGCAATCAGGCTGCACAGGGTAGACTTGCCGCTCCCGGAGGGACCTACAATCGCTGTTGTGGTATTCTGCGGAATCGTGAAATTCACATCATGCAATACAGTCCGTTTATCGTAACCAAAGGATACATCCTGAAAAGTAATGTCATACGAGGTCGGTGTAATATCTTTTCCGTCTTGGTCGATATATTCTGCATTTTCCAGAGCTTCCAGCTTATTCATAGCGGAATCTATAAGACCCAGCATATGAGCCGCGTCGTTAATGTTTTCCACACTTCCAAAGATTACGAAAGAAAACAGAACAAACATCAGGAAATAAGCAAGACTCATTTGCCCGTTAAGTGTCTGCCATGCACAGATAAACACAATCCCCATAGATGCCAGTTTTAAGGAGAACAGATGCAAGCAGTTAAATGGCGTATAGCCTTTTTCTACTTTGATATGAATATTTTTCAAATCCGTATTTGCCTTGCGGAAACTTTCGATAGAAGCCCCTTCCTGTCCGAACGATTTAACGATGGACAGCCCGCGGATATATTCAATCGCAGAGCCAGACATATCCTCCATGGCCTGGTGCGTGATAGCAGCGGTCTTTTCACTATGCCTGCTGATACCATGTAAGGCCAATGAGGAAAAGGCAACGCCGACAACAGAAATCACTGCTGCGGCTGGACTCAGGAAAAGGAAACACAGGAGAATTGCAATAAACTTTGCATATCCGTTGATGATGATGTCAACCATCTTCATTCCCTGCAATTCAAGTGTGGATAGCTCCGTGGTAACACCTGTCAGAATATCGCCCACGCTGTTTTTAGAAAAATATCCCAGAGGAACCCTTTTCAGCACATCGCCTAAATGGATTCGCTGCCCTGCGGCTACTTCATAACCAATGCTTTCCTGCAACACCGCCCGCAAATAAGAGAGTAGAAAGTTAAGCGCAATCGAGCCAACAATAATCCAAAGCATCTGCCAGATCAGGGAGGATTCTATTGTGTTGCCTGCCCAATAAGCTGCGATTGCTTTATCAAGGGCATAAGCGGCAGCCATTGTAGGGATCGCCGTAGACAGGCTGCTGAAAAAGGAAAAAACAGAGCCAAGATAGAGGCGTCCCTTATATTTCCCCGCCCATTTAATGATCCGTTTCATAGACTTAAACATGAGCGGCCACCTCCTTCTTTTCACTCACAGACCAATTCTTCGCCCCGATGTGGGCTTTCCACATATCCGCATAAAGCGGACACCGCTTCAACAATTCTTTCTGCTTTCCGCAATCCACAATCCGGCCTTTTTTCAACACGACAATCTGATCTGCGTTCTGAATGGTGGAAAGGCGGTGGGCGATCACAAGAAGAGTTTTACCCTTTGATAACGCCATGATAGATTTCTGAATTTTATCTTCGTTCTGCGGGTCAGTAAATGCTGTCGCTTCATCCAAAATAACAATCGGGGCATTTTTGAGGATCGCCCTCGCAATCGCAATTCGCTGTTTTTCGCCGCCGGACAGCCTCTTTCCGGCATCACCGGCAGGGGTATCATATCCTTTGTCCAAACGCACAATAAATTCATCACAGCAGGCCGCTTTCGCCGCCGCATATACTTCTTCATCTGTGGCGTTTGGATTTCCAAGACGGATGTTTTCTTTCAGGGAGCAATTAAACAGGAAGTTATCCTGCGTCACAAAACTGACCAGTTCGGAAAGCTGGCGTATAGACAACTCTTTGATATTCTTCCCCCCAATGGTAATGTTGCCGCCTGTCACGTCCCAAAACCTTGCAATCAGACGGGCAATCGTTGATTTACCGCCGCCAGACGGTCCTACAAGTGCCGTAAAACTTCCCTCTGGCAATTCCAGGTTCACATCATGCAACACTTCATTTTGCTCGGAACCGTCATAGGAAAAGGTTACATGCTTCAACGCAATATCATTGTGAGGAATAGATACGATTTTCCCTGAATCCGGCAGTACAGGCAGGTTCAAAAGTTCATTTGCCGCCTCTACTGCATATTCCATAGACTTTGCTTCGTTAATGAAAGTGGTTGCTTTCATCAACGGTCCAACAATGCTGAGGGAAAGGATAATCCCCATTGCAAGCTCCGCAGGGGAGATACTTCCATTCTGCACCAGCAAAAGGCCGACAGGAAGAACCCCCAGGAGCGTTGTGGGCATAATCGCCATCATAAGGTTCATCGATTTCCATGTACTCTTAAACCATGCCAAGGTAAACTCTTTGAACGACTGGACAGCATTAACAAATTTTTCATAGGAGCTTGTGCTTTGGTTAAAGGCCTTTACAACCTCGATACCTTCCACATACTCGATAATAATACTGTTGACGTGGTTATTTGCCTCCATATAAGCGGCGTACTGGCTGTTATAGTTCCTCATAAGGAAAAACATAGGAATCATGGCCAGCACCGGAGCAATCAGAACCGCCAATCCCATGCGCCAGTCGATAACCAGCATCCAGATAAAAATTGCAACAGGGAGTAGGAGGTTAGAGGTCAATTCCGGGATCATGTGTGCCAAAGGCGGCTCTAAGTCCTCAACCTTATCCATGATGATATTTTTCAGATAGCCGATCCGCCGCCCCATCACTTCGCCAAGGGGAGCTTTCATCAGCCGGTCTGCAATTTTAAGCCGGATTCCTTCCAAAATGGTATAGGCTGAAATATGCGCCAGGATCGTAGAGATTCCATGGCAGGCAACCCGCAGCAGGTAGCCCGCTGCTCCAACCAGACACCAAATCAGAATGCCATTCAGGGTCACATTCTGATTGATAAATGCCAGCAGGATTTCATATACAGCCCAAAAAGGAATAAACCCTCCTGCAACGCTCAGAATGGCGCAGAATACCGAAAGAGCCATTTTCCCCTTGCATGGTGCGGCGAAGGAAAACAGAATTTTCACCCAATTATCTTTTTGCTGCTTCATTACAATCACCTTCCTTCTTTTTAGTCAGCAAAGAAAAAAGGATGGGTAGTCTTTGCTAACCATCCTCATTGTAGCAGTATTCAATTCTTCTTTCCTCTCCAAAACGGCATTTATGCACCGTTTAGAAAAAAGATTTTCGATATTCCATCGGCGTCTGCCCTATCACCTGCCGGAAAGCTGTTGCAAATTTACTGGGGCTTTCATATCCCACAACTCCTGCAATTTCCGCAATCCCTTTTTTGGAATCCTGTCGGAGCATTGTGGCAGCAACGTTCATCCGATAACGGCGAATATAGGAATACATGGAATCTCCGTATATTTCCTTAAAGCAGGTTTTCATCCCCGTCAATGAAATCTGGAATCGTTCAGCTAATTCATCCATCGTGTAATGCTCCTGCAAATTTGCCGTAATAAGATCATGGATCGCTTTGATTTTTTCTACCTGCCCTTTATAGAAATAAGGGCGATCTTCTTTGGAATCAGAAAACTGCAAAGCGTCCAGATATAAAAGCAGCTCCAGGGCTTTTACTTTATAGTAGTCACCTTTGATCTGCTGCGGGACAAAGTAAAGCTCTGAAAAAATATGTTCAATTCCTGGCTCATTATGAATCACAAACGGTTTCTTGTCATTGCAATATTTTTTTTGAAGCTCGTACAAATCAACAGAAAATCCGCCAAAAAAGTCTTTCAGCGCCGGCACAGCAATGTCCAAATCAAATCCCAGGGTCACCCCATGATAGTGGCAGAGTGGAAAGCAGAACCGTCCCGAATGGGAACGCCGGTCATCCACACGCATCTCATGCTCTTGCAAATAGCTATACGCATGATTGCCAATCTCGCTTTCGATCCGTCCCTCCCTGCAATGGTCTATATAGAGAAGCGAACTGTCCGTACTACTCTGAAAGTAGGAGGTACATTCTTTCAGGTGCATATCGCTATACATCACAAAAGCGCCATCAAAAATTTTGTGGGCTGTCATGGTTCCCTCGCCGCTCTCGTCAAAAAGCTGCAGGACAACGCAATCCTCAGTTTCAATGACATTTTTAACATTTGAGCCGCAGTTTATTTTACCATCAAACAGTTTGATTTCCGCCGCCTCCTTCCATCATAAAGAAATTAAATAACCGTTCTCGTCCTTCCGTATCCTGGAGGAAATAGTTTTCTTCCAATCTGCCGTTTTCCAGATGGATCACATAATTGCAGCACCTGAGTATAAATTCAGGATCATGGGTCACAATCACAATGGTTTTTCCTGAATCGGCAAGTCCTTTGACCGAATCGGCCACCTGCCTCATGTGAAAGAGATCAAGGCCGCTGGTAGGTTCGTCAAATAGTATAACCGGACGTTCAGAGGCAATCGCAGAAGCAATCGCCACACGTTGTTTTTGCCCTCCCGAAAGCCCCATCGGATGGCAGGCTTTGTACGGGAGCAAATCCATTTCTGTCAAGATAGCCTCTGCCTTTGCCACATTTTCAGGCGATTCATCGGAATCTTTCCCCGGCATACTTAACAGGACTTCCTCTAAAACGCTCTCCGTAAAAAGCTGATGATTTACATCCTGCATGACCATATAGCATAGCTTCAGCCGCTGTTTGCTTGAATAGGAAGTACCATCTTTTTCGAGGATACCTTTACATCTTTTTTCCAATCCGCATAAGCAACGGGATAGTGTCGTTTTTCCGGCTCCATTGTGCCCGATGACCGCCGTTACATTTCCGGCAGGAAGCTCTATATTTTCCAGAGAAAGCGTTTCCGGCTGTTTCTTGTATGCGAAATGGAAGTGGTTCAGTTTCCATATCCCCTGCCCTGAATGTAGACTGGCAGGCTCAATGTCTGCAAACTCACCCAGGCCAAGAGGCCGTAATCCCATTTTAGCTTTTTCCGCCGCCGGAATCAACTGAAATTCCGGCAAAGTATAATCCCCTTGTATTTCCCCGTCGCTTAAATATATGATCCTGTCTGCCAGATCATAAAGATAGTAGAGCCGGTGCTCCGCAATAATAATTGTTTTGCCCTGTGACTTCAATATTTTTAACAGTTTCCGAAAATCAGCGATGGAATAGGCGTCAAGGTTGGAAGATGGCTCGTCCAAAACAAATACATCCGGTTCCACAGCGGCGGCAGATCCACAGGCGATTTTTTGCTTTTCCCCACCGGAAAGGGAGAAAACACTTCTGTCCAGCAGATTTGTAAGGTTCAACTGCTCTGAGACCAGCTTTACCCGCTTTCGGATTTCTGCTTCTTCCAATCCATGGTTTTCACATCCAAAGGCAATTTCGCTGGTCGTATCCACATTAAAAAATTGAGAACGTGGATTCTGAAAAACAGAACCCACTTTTTTTGATATATCAAACAGGGAAAGCCCGCTCATATCTTCTCCATCAAGCATGACAGTGCCTTCCAGCTTTCCATCGTAATAATGAGGAATCAGTCCGTTAAACAGCCGTGTCAGTGTGGTTTTACCGCAGCCCGATGTTCCGCAGAGCAGTACAAAATCCCCGTCGTTAATAGACAGGTCAATATTTCTTAATGTTCCGTGTCCTTTCCTGTCCCCAATGTCAGTTTCATTTGGAGGGTAGGAAAAAGAAACTTTTTTACATTCGATCATAGGCCTACCTCCCTGTAATCATCGTGACAATAGGAATTGCAAAAGCCACCACACATAGCAGCAGGAAAAAAACATCCTGCACATGAAAGCCGATTTCGCAGATGTTTGTCCTCTTGACCGGACCGCCCAATCCTCTTGTCAGGGCTGCCGCATTTAATTCTTCCCCGATCTTGACGGAACACATGATAACAGGGACAAGCCTGTATTCCAGCATTGCACTGGCTTTGCCCCCGCCAAAACGGATTCCTCTCATTTTCATAGCGTCCCCTATGGCATTATATTCTTCTACAACCGTAGGGAAAAATCGGAATATCACGGACATAGGAATGATGATCTGCTCCGGTAAATGCAGCTTCTTCATGGAGGCAACAAACTCGCTGACCGTCGTTGTCCTGACCGTGATGTATCCCATCATAATCCCCGGCACAAACCGCATAAAGAAACCGCAGATTGCAACAACAAGAAAGTTAGGAAGGCCGGACAGGTGGGGGAGCGCCCATAGTTGCAATATATAGCTGCCGCCATATAAAACAAAATAGATAACCGATCCCTTCCACGATTTTTCCGTGAGCAGCAGGATCAATGGAACAGCAGCCAAAATAGGAGCAAACTGTTTAGAAGCAGCCCCACCTCCGCCGCTCAAGACAAAGAGGGCAATCGTGACAAGCAATGCCAACTTTGTCCGAGGGTCTAACGACAGGCCGGTTTCCTTTTTTTTGCTTGCTAACAATTCACGGCGCATTATGCAATACCCGCACGCTTAAAGTGCTTTTTGAAAATTTTCTGGCCGATCACACCGCCGATCACGCCGCAAACGAACCCGGCAATCAAAAGAAGGGGGAGCGTATATGCCGAGATATAGCTCATAATGGAATCTGCATACTCTTGTCCATAACCGCTGATTAGCTGCTGATAGTAGCTGTCCCGTGTTGCAACAATGGGGATGTAGTTTCCGATGATCCACATAGAAAAAACACCATGCGATATGATTCCTTTTTTTGCACTCTTATAATCGCCGGATTTCAAAACAAGATCAGCCAGGACACCGAACACGGCACCGGTAATAATGCTCCAATACCCCATGCCGGTCAGCAACATTAAAATACCGCAGATCAGTCCTGTCAGCGATACCATTCCAAACTTCTGGACTTTAGAATAATACAGCATCATTACGATTCCGCCAATCAGCGGAACCAGCACGATCAGAAGCGGAAGAAAAATAGGGATAAATCCCAGCATGGCAATCGCCATCATCACCACAAAATAGATCGCAGTGAAGATTCCAACATTGATAAGGTCTTTTCCTTGTAGTTTATTCATTATTTGGTCCTCCTGTTTGCTTTTGTGTTAGCACGAACTAACCGCATTTCAGTATAGCAGATATGTCTGTATGTTTCTTCTCCAAAAAGGCATTTTCGCTCCAAATAGACAATTACTTTGCTTTTGCTATCTTTACGGGGAGTGATTGCCTGCGTGTGTGCGTGAACATAGAACTATTCAACATTGAACAGAGGCGGTTCTTGCATAATTTGAAATGGAAACAGCCAAAATCTCCGCTCCAAATTGTAGTATTAGTAGAGGGAGAAATAGAAGGTAGGGTTTCGATAGCAAGCACAGCAAGCGAGTACCCGCTTGCGATTTTTCGGATTTTCAGGTCCCTTGCCCGAAAATGAAAAATGTTTGTTGGGATAATCTCAAACTCTTATGAAGAATGGAGGCAGCGCATGGCGAACCGGAAACGGAATATCCAGATGAATTTTTATGTCACAGAGAATAAAAAACGGCTCATAGATGAGCGGATAAAACTGCTAGCCTCCCTACCGCATTCTATATCATTCTCGTTTGGCAACGAACTAAAAGCTGAAATCTGCAATTCATCCTCATAGTTCAATTAGTAGCCGGAAACGCCATAATCATGGAGCAACCATGTTATCAAAAAGAAATCAGCATAATCAGTCCTGTTCTCAAGCACAATAAGGTTATTCCTTTGTGCAAATCGGAACGATAAAATATATTTGAGGTGAACGATTATGCCGATTGATGATTTAACTGCTTTAGGGCAAAAAATGCGGGAAGCCCGAAAGAATAAAGAACTGACACAACAGGAACTTTCCGATCTAAGCCATGTTTCTGTAAAACAAATTGCCAATATCGAAAAAGGGAAAATGAACCCGTCCTATTTGATTTTGAGAGCATTGGCAAAGGTCCTGCACATCTCTTTAGATACGCTTATAAATCCAGATATTTCTCTGGAGGATGAGGGTGTCAATCAGATGAAAATGCTTTATTCCAGCTGTCCGCCAGAAATGCGCGACACCCTGTTGCATCACACACAGGAAACGGTGAAAGAGCTAACAGAATTGTCCGAGAAATTTGAAATGAATTGAGCCAGTGAGTGAAATTTAACGATTTTCTCACTGGTTCTTTTTATTTCCAGAGAAAAGAGGCAAGCAATGCCTGTGTTAATACACACAGGCCCGCAGAGAAGAAAATCCCTCCGTGATTTTCCTCTCCGCTTGCTTGTTGAGGGCAGCGCCCCCAAGCCCCTTTGAACACAGAATTTCATTCTGTGGCTGCGCGTTCTGCGAACGCTTTTGACCAGGACCAGCTTACCGCTGGCCGTGGTCTTTTTCTTTTTCAACATCCTGTTCTACCTCCATTTTCAACACCCGATCTACATTTGCCTTTGCCGTTAAAAGCTCCCGCATTTCCTCACGGGAACGCCGGTACTCGGCATAGGTCTTTTTCTTTTCTTCCAGCAATTTTGCGTACTCTGTCTGCAACTCTTTGACCTTGGGCAGCTTCTTGACGCCCATCTCATCAAAGGCATTCTTAGCAGCCTGGTGGAGCAGAATTTCTTCCTCATGTTCTTCCCGGAATTTCTTAGAGTAACCCGCCTTGCGGTATGCCACATAGACCTCACGGGTCTTGGCATAATTTACGATGTGAGTACGCAGAACAGCGATCTCTGCCATGCGCTTTTCAGCCGCTTTGATCTGCGCCGAAAGTTCATTGTGATGTGCCGTGGCAGCCGCAGCCTTTTCTTCCAAAACCGCATACTCCAGCAGGTTGTGCTCTGACAGGTAATTCATGGTCTGCGCCATCTGCTTGAGGTTGAACACCTTAGCCCATCGAGCATAGCCAGCGCCTTTTCCAGCCTGCAATTTTGCCTGAATGTCCACCAGCAGATTGACCTTCGGCGGCTCTGCCTGTGTGACTGTTTTCTTTCGCGGGGTATGTGCTTTCTTCCCTAAGAGAACTGCCCGCAAATCTTCCAATCCATATCCTTCGCCCAGACTGTCCATGCGGGCGGCTTTCTCCCAACCAGAGAGTTTCAGTCGATACGATTTTCCGCGCTTTGAGACTTCACAACCATACTCTTGCAACAGCTTCAGCAGTTCTTCAAAGTCAGCAGGACTTTGTGATAATGCGTTGTCAATCGCCACACGAAGCAGCTCTCGGTGAGAGGGCTTTGCCTGATCTCCCAGCCACTTGTTATAGCTTTTTCCGTGAGGTTTCGGATTCTCTACAATGGACAGTCCGTTTTCAATGCAGATGGTATCACTTAACCGGCGAACCGCCTTGGTGCTGCCCCAAAAGTTGCGGAACTTTCGGTCACAATCTGCATTGACCGCCGACCAGATGATGTGATTATGAACGTGCGATTTGTCTATGTGGGTGCAGACCACAAAGGCGTGATTGCCCTTGGTGAACCGCTTGGCAAATTCCACGCCCAGGCGGTTGGCTTCTTCCGGCGTGATTTCACCGGGTTTGAATGACTGGCGCACATGGTAAGCGATCACATCGTCCGCCCCGCGCACCCGCCCGGTGGCGGCGATATACTGCCGCTTCGCCAGCAGAAACTCTGCATCGGCGGTCCGGCTGTCACAGCCATAGCCGGTAATTAGTTTTCCGTTGTCAGTCTTTTGCGGATTTGCCACATAATCAATAATATCGCTGATTGCTCGGCTCTCAGTGCGCCCCTTTCCGATATGCAGGGGCATGATGCGTGTGGTTGCCATAGAAGGGCCTCCTTTCTAAAAAAGAAACGGCCTGCATGGTGCAGACCGCTTTTGCTATTCTATAAAATCGTCCTCGATGTCCTCTAACCGCTTCGGAGGAAACCTCATCTCGTATTGTTCTTTTGCCAGTGCACGAACTTCCGGGCGCTTATCTTTCATTCGGTTTTTCAGCCAGGAAATCTGCTCCTTTGATAACCGCCAAGGGAGATTCAGTAAGCGGTTTACCGTCATTTGCTCCGCTTGTTTCTCCGGCGATAAAGAAGCACAGGATTTACAGATGTGCGCCGCATGACCTTTGCCGGAAAATTTTTCGTTAGCCTTGTATTCTCCGCAGACTTTGCAATAATGACCGTGTTTTTTCATAGGCTCGATCCCTTTTCACATAGAGCGTATAAACTGCGAACCGCCCCCATGATGATGCTCCACTCCAGATCTGCCGCATAGGAAAACTTCCTGCGGTAAGATTCCCAAAGTTTCTGCATCACAGGACTGCTTTCCACTTCATTCAAAACATCCACAGCTTCTGCAAGATGTTGTTCTGTCCCGCGTTTGTGGACAGTGGCCCGCAGCGCATCATGGAGCGTCTGCCGGTTCAATGTGTTCCCATGCAGCTGTTCCAGAATATAAATGTCATAGAAATCTCTCATGCGGGTGTTGGTGGTGGTTCTGGTAATGATTGTTTCCAGCTTTTCAGCCAGAACGGTTTCCAGATTGTATGCCCAAATGTCAATGGAGCGATCTTCCAGCATCAGCTTGAAAGAGTAGCGTACCTCCCTGGGGGTAATGGCATCCCCTGTGGAAATGTCAATCTTCAAAGGTGTCACCACACCGTCAAAGGTTGTAGTCATGCTGACCCGAATCCCAGGATACTCCGCTTCATCCATAATCTCTGAAATGCTTTTCAGCTGAAATTTGACGCCATCATCAATCGGCACACTCACAATAGCAGAAATCAGGTTCTCGATCTCCTCTACATTAACATTGGCTCCTTTTACAGTAGCGTCCAAGTCCATCGTGGAACGGGCATCCAGTCCAACCATTGCCGCTACCAGCATCCCGCCTTTCAGAATAAATTTATCACGATATTCAGAAAGAGAAATACGCTCCAAAAAACGCTCCATCATGTAGTTCCTCATTAAAATCTGTGCATCCGCAGTATTTTTCTCTGGAAAGATTGCGAATCAAATTCTTTTAGCTGCCTTG
>ENA-OQJF01000148-OQJF01000148.1-human-gut-metagenome-genome-assembly--contig:-NODE-148-length-18469-cov-2.107458_pt1 | contig 18469 bp, 28 predicted proteins | sample MGYA00242595_ERZ504761 | MGnify/ENA primary metagenome ERZ504761 (study PRJEB26092, sample SAMD00036367) | human gut metagenome | host: Homo sapiens | study: EMG produced TPA metagenomics assembly of...
TAGCCATGAAATATCTGTCAACGAATTCCATAGACAGCTCTCTGTATTGTATTTTGGAATAACAAGGTAAGCTGTGAGTCTTGTGAAGGTCAATATTCAGAGCTGTTACCTCTGCTGAAAGTTCGCCTTTGATAGCGTCCGTAAGAGGACCCCAAACCGCTGCACCTGAATGAGATGCCACAATCCATTTCTTCACGTTTGCCGGTGCCATATTTACAAGTTTCAGAATTGGCGATGCTTTCTTAACATCATCCAGTGTACGATCAATAATCTCTGTCGGAATGATGTCGATCTGGTTTGCTGTGAACGCCTGCTTGATGTCCTTAAAATTCTCGTAGAATTTCTTTTCTTTCTGAGACAGGTTACGGAGTCCAAGCTGTCTCTTGTAATCTGCATCTCTACTTGCTCTTTCTGCCTCTGCTACTACCTGCTGAATCAGATCGGCGTGCATTGCTTCATCGATCATTTCAATTGACTGCATAATTGCTTCTGCTTTCTGATCTGCCGGTGCATTGTCCAGAAGCTGTTTCACTTTGTCTTTTACTTCCTGGCTTAAATCTTCAATCCTCATTCTTCATTTCCTCCTAACCAAAAAATAGCACCCCAACCCGGTGCTATCCTTTCTTCCGTCTTTCTTTTTCTTTATGAGTCAGCTGATAGAACTCAGCTAACTGCTTCTGATGCTCATTTCTGCTTTTCAGCTCCATCTGAAGTGCCTTGTTTTCTTTGATTACCTCCTGCAGTTTCATATCCGGATCTTCCACCTTCTGCGCAACGCCAATCTCATCGATCAAGCCATACTCCAGAGCCTTCTGTGGAGATAAGGTTGTAGTCTTATGCATCATCTCCCGGAGCTCTTCTTCTGAAACCGTAGCTCGCTGCATGAACAGAGCCACACAACTGTCCATTGCTACATCCAGATTGTCTGCTTCTGCCCTCAGATCTGCTGCATTTCCTGTAACTGTCTCCCACATATCATGAATAATGGCTGTTGTTCCCTGTCCCATGATACGCTTATCACACGCCTGCAAAATTGTAAATGCGATAGAATGACATCCGCCCATTACAATTCCCGTCTTATAAGATCCATGCTGTTGAAGCATGTTGTAAATGGCTGTCCCCTGGTCCACACTTCCACCATTGCTGTTGAAATAGATCTTAATCTCATCTGTTTCTGGAATGGCATCCAGAAGTTCCTTGAAATGCTTGGCTGATGTCTCAGAGTCATCATACTGCCATGTATCCCAATTGAACGGACCGATTTTTCTAATCTCATCAAAAATGAAAATCTCATGCACGTTATCCGTTTGCTGGAATCTATACACAACTTTTTTCTGTTCCATGTTCTTTTCCTTTCCCTGTTATTACTGTTTAACGGACAGCTCCGAGATAATTGGATCACCTCCTATGAATCAGGTTTCTTGTGCCGCATTGTTGCTTCCCTCCCCTCCGTAATTCTTTGTCAGAGCTCGCTCTGTACTGAATTCTGTATTGAGTAACGGATATCCGACCATCCCCTCTGATTTCGTCGAGATGGAATCCAATTCCTCTGAGTTTATCAAGATTTACTGCACTTGTCTACAACATCAACATGCTTAAAGCGTGCAAGCCATACCATGACTTTCTCGTTTTTACTGCAGTAATCATCCTCTCCTACAACATAAGCTGTCAAAGTATCATTTATCACTTCTGCTACCGGACTGACAGCATATGTGATAAATTCATTTGTTGCATCTGTATTTTTCTGTGATATTGCCATTAAAATACAGCCTCTGGAATGTACAAAAGCATTTGCCACCTCGTTATTGATCTGCAAAGCCATCTTTTCCAGTTCTTCAGCTTTCACTGTTGTATTTATTTGCATCTGTTCCACGGATACATTCTCTTGTTCTGTCAAAACTTCAAGGGTATCTGACGTCAGTAGTTTTAATTTTAAAACATACTGGTCTTTTGTCATTACCTTGTCTGTACCATCTGCCTGCTTTCTCTGAATGATAATGCATTCGTTCCAAGCTTCAGTTTGAATCTTGGTTGGCTGGACAGCTGCATCATTGCATTAATGGAATCCATCGTCTTATCAAATTGCCCTACTACATTCTGTAAGTACAATCGGATCCTTGCATTGTCATATCTTAGATGAATCACTTCATCAGATTGAAATGTGCTGGAAATTGTAAGATTTTCACCTCCGCAGCTTAACATCGCATCTTTGTAAACTCGCTTCAGCATCACTTCATTTGTGTGTGACCATGATGTTGCTCTGTAATATTTACCATTTAGCGGAATAATCAGAGCTTCTTGTTCTGTTAGTAGCTGCTTAACCACTTCCGTCCAGAACACTGTTCCGCATTCATGGTCATTTGGCTGTACATTTAGCCTGTATTCTTTCTTATTTTTTTCTTTGCTCTCCGTCTGGATCAGTATGTCAGACTTCGCTATTGCCTTGGCGATCATCATAATTGCTTTCTCAATGGCAAGCTTTGAAAGATTCAGCTTTTCCATGTCAACTGCAATGATTTCTGCCAAAGACTGTATCTCTTTGTTTCTATCTTGGAATAAAAAATCAAACATTTTCTCTTTCTCCTATTAAACATAGATTATCTGAACTTCCAGCTCATCCTTGCAGAACATAGCCACATCGAAGGCCATAAATCCATCATTTTTTCTCAATTTCGGTTCTATCTTGCCGAAATTTTTATTCCAAACTTATCCTCGCTCACGCTTGTGTTATTCGTGTACCACCGCATGATTGCTGATGGTCCGAAGTTGATCATCCCCTGTGAGAACATGGACTGGATGAACGGTGCGATGATCCCAGTGGCTGATGTTATCTTTCGAATCAGTCTGACAATGCCATGTGGATTCTTCTTGTCTTCAATAGAAATTTCTCTTTCTTCAAAGGCTTGCTTGAATAATGTGTATCTGTATGTGTCCATTGCAATTTTCTTTATATCAAAAATTCGCATCTGTTCCATGCACCAGTCAACAACCAGATTCACATCAATTACTGGTCCAGGAACAACTTCAAAGTCCTCAAATTCTGCTTGTCCAGCATTTCGCAATGGAAATTTAATAGAATCAATAAACGGAGAGTCTGCACAGATCCATGTGCGTTGTCTCCATATCCATTCTCCATCATCTGTCTTGGTCAGAACGCCCGCTGATACGAAGTCGCGCACATCCGCATAGTCAATGCCGATCACTGCTGCCTGTCCTCGCGTATCCAATGTTATCCGCGGAATTTTTCGTTCCAGTTCTTCCATTGTCTCGCCTTCATAACATGCTCTCAGGACATTTTGCCATGTTGTGACCGTCTCCTCTTCCTTTCGTGCCGATCTGTCCATTCGTTTTGTAATAAATTCAGCACGCTTTGACGAATCTTCTTCATTTCCAGATAATCATGCATGATCTGATTCGCAAGAATCGGCATGTATTCCATTGAAGGGTTGGCCTTGTGCCATGCTCCGGATCATCGATTTCTTTCATGTCATCAATCTCGCAAATGAACGGGAAGTACCCTAGCAGATTCTCTCCCGTCTCCAAAATCTCAGCGCACATTGCCGAAATTTCATCTAGTGGACCGTCTCTGACATATCCATCTGTTGTGATAATAAACTCTCTCGAATGCTTGACCTTACCAAAAGAGGATTCAAATACATTGATCTGGTCATAGTTCTCGTAGGCATGGATTTCGTTCAGGACAAGACATCCTGTTCGCTTACCATCCTTGGTCTTTGCGTTCGAAGTGTTGTATTTCATCTCCGATCCTGTTGCCAGGTTCGTGATAAGTTCCTTTGTGACCGAAAACTTTCCCTTGAATTTTGGATTATCATGTAGCATGTCATAAGCTACCTTGAATGTGTCCTTAACCTGGCTCTCTGAGTTCGCCACAATTTCAACATGGTAATTTTTCACTCCGTAGAGCGGAGTCTGAAAGAAATTTACCAGCGGCACGATGAATCCATCTTTACCATTTCCACGTCCTTCCTTGATGAAGAACTTTGAAAATACTGGAATGTCATCCACATACATAAATGCAAAGGCATAAATGAACTTTTGGAATGGAAATAATTCGTAGTAATTTGTTTTGCAGTACTGTAGACAGTTCCTATATGTTTTTTCATCAAAAAAAACATCGTTTCGCTTCAATGTCGGCTTCACGATGTTTTCTATCAGTAATTTTCTCTTTTTATTTATCCATTTCGGATGCTCTTCGGCATATTTGAGATAGTCGTCAATTTCCTTACAAGTAACCATCAGTCGGTTGCTCCGGTTCCGGAATTGGTTCTTTCAGCTTCAGGTCCGCAAGAATCTTTAACATGGTTGCTGTAGTCTTCTGCAGATTGACCACAGATTCATTCGCTTTTTCTACGCTGACACCATTCCCATTGATGGTTTCATACCGGATTCCTTTTTTTCTAATATCTGCAATCAGTTTCTTTTTCAATGACCAATAATATACATAATCATCAACTAAATCCTTATAGAATTCTGCGTTCATTCCACGCAACTTCAACTGCTTTACTAACGATTCTTTTATCTCCGTCTGTGTCAGTATTTTCTTCCTCTGAGTCAATCTTTTCACCACCTTTTTCACTCAAATCATGCCTTTTTTATCAATTTTTCACTTCTTTTTTCGCTCTTTTTAAGCCTTTTTTGAAGTTATCTGAAAACTTTCCTTCTTATAGTAAGTCCTGAAATTTGACCCCCCTGCCCTTTTCACGCGAGATTTTAAAATTTCTCCAGAGTCATGGCTACATCCCCGTTCTTCACTTAGGAAAAATCGCTGAGAATTTACCGGGGGGTCTATTTAAAAATTGAGGACAGCTGCGGACTCGAACCGCACATGCGACGGCTTGCACCGTCCGCTTGTCTCCTCCTAAGCTATGTCTGTCCTCAGTGTAGCTACCATCTTTCTTTGCTCGCAAGCTTCTTCTTTCTTTGGAATCTTCTTGGAGTCCTTCCATGTCGCAGATTGTGACACTTCACACATAGACTGATCAGGTTGTCATCTTCCAACCCTAGCTCCGGATGCTCTTTTAGTTCAACAATATGATGCACCTCTTCAGCTCTTCTGATCTTTCTGTCTTCTCCTTGCAGGATGCGGCCCGCTGCCACTGCATCCTTTAATCTCTTTCTGCAGTCCTGGCACTCATAGTGATCTCTCTCAAGAATCTGCATCCTCTTATGTTTCCATGCCGCTGCATTGTAAAATGCTTTTGCTTCTCTGTCTGTCATTTTCTTTCCCTCACGCACAAAAGACACCCGCTGGCATTCAGGTGTCTTTTCCAAGGAGTATTGTAGAAGTATCTGTCCGTCTTTCGACAATACCATATTAGCATGAGCAAAACTCCAGTGAACTCCACTCTTTAATTAATTTGAATCTTTTTCAGTGCTCTCCCATGTAACTCGTAGATCCAGCTCTCACTGTATTCCATGAGTTGTGCTATCTTCCACCACTCAAATCCTTTGATATACCTGTAGAACATAACATCTCTTTCGTCCTGATCATCTAACTCATTAATTCTGTATTCTATGTCCTTATAGGTCTGTACCTGCTTTACTCCCTCTTGATACAGCTTGTCCTCTCTTTCCTGAAGAGCTGCCGCGTAAGAACTTAGATCGCTTTGATTGGATCCATGTGGCATCCCATCATTATTCGATGAAGGATACATCTTCATGTTCCTGATCTCTTCAATCTCTAATTCGATCCTCTTGATTCTCTTCCCATGTTTTCTGTATGCCCTGAGATAGGTTTTCTTCCTGTCGTTCTCGTTTTTTACATTGTTCTCTTCCAGTCTCTTCTCCATTGGCATCATCTCCTATCTTGTACTTTCTCGCCAAGTATTCTGCTACATCTCCATGCCACAACTGCTGCCCCTGCGCTTCGATCAGATTGCCTGCTTGGTATGCCGGCCGGTGAAACTTCTCGCTTGCCTTCCGATCCGGCGGATGTTCTGCCATATCAGTATAATGTTCTTTTTGGTTCTGCTGGATCTCTGCTGGACTCCAGCGTGTGTCTGTACTTCTTTTCACTGTTCATCACTCCAATCAAGAGCCTGCCCACAAAATTTGCAGCGTGGGCATGATGCTTGTCCGTTCCATGTTTCAATTTTCTTTTGTCTCTGCTCCTCTAATGCTTTAACCGCCATTTTCTTTGCTTCGATGTTTTCTTCACTGTTGGATGTATCCAACCCCTTAATGATTCTGATTGCATCTTCAATATTCAACTTTCTTTCTCCCTGCTATATAATCTATGGACACATTATATGTATCTGCATATTTGATTGCTTCTCCTAGCGTCAGCCCTTTCCTTCCTGTTTCAAGATCTTGTAGTCTTTCCTCCTTCATGTCTAACTTGACTGCTGCCTCTTCTCTTGTCAGTCCTCTGATTTTTCTTAGATACTTCAGACGGTTTCCTATTGTTCCTACCGGTCGTAATATAACCATTGTAATCAATCCCTCCTTTCACGTCCCATGCGCAAATGTCGCAATCCTCAGGACATACATTTGCCTTTATTGCTCTTTCGCACATCTCCATTCTTGTTCTTATATCTTCCTCGTAGTCCTTTATAATTCCAAGTTTCCTTAGAATCTTATAAAACAGTGATTTTTTTCTCACATCTCTTTTTTTCCTTCCATCGTTCTTTCCATTTCCGCAGCCACTCAAGCTGTGCTTGATCCTCTTTCTCTTGTCTTGTCATTTTCCACCTACCTTGATCTGCTCCATGCACATTCTCCTCTTCCAACAGTTCCGGGTTGTCAAATACGTTGCCGACAACTTCCATTTCATTTAACTTGATATACGTGTCCGTAAGTGGCATTGAATAACAGAACGGCTCGCATTTACTTAATTCATCCGTTGGAATCACTTCATAATGCCATCCAATTACACTGTCTATTACTTCTTCGCTTTCCACTTCTATGACGTTAAACTCTCCGAATACTGCTTTTACAAGATCATCCGGATTACCATGACACATCAAAATGTCGTTTTCCCATATTTCCTCGCCTTTTAAATCAGTCAAATTCGCATATCGGCAAATCGTATTTTCATCAACCAGGAATTCACCCTCAAGGCTTTTATCGTGGATATAATTCTCGTCACTAAGATAGTCCTGTACCCATGTTCCATTAAGATGTTTGTTACTTCCCATTCCGTGAATATGTTTCCCTCTGAAAAGTATTTCTCTATTCATATATCATTCTCCCTCTCTGTACGGTTCTGGTAGTGGCATCCAGGCATCCACAAAAAATCCATAGCTTGAATATGATTTTTCATCATCTCCCGGATAGAACGTACCGCCCTCGTTATTTTCTTCATATCGCGCGATATCCGGCATTGTGGAGTTTTCAAACGATACCAGTATATAGCTTTCATCTTCGGGAAGTCTCTCACTCGCTGGAATCCACTTCTGACTTTGGAGTGCAATAGCAATTTTCGCAAGTTCGATAGCATCAAGCCATTCTCCACATTTTTCTTTTTCCTCAAACTCCGCTAACTTCTTCATAGCTTCTGACAGCTTGTTCTTGTCCTTAATCACCGCTTTACCGCAGTGGTATGTTGTTAATCTCTCTTTATTCTTCATCTCTTCTACCTCCCTTAACTACCGGAATATCCGAGAATACCACCGTGGCCCTCTCGTTTTCTGATGACGCTACAACCACAATCTCTATGTCATCATATCCAAGCATAAATTCCGGAATGAGGTAGATTCCGTACTGCTCGACAGCTCCATGATTATTTCTCATGTAGTCAGATACAAATTCTAACTTTTCATCCAACAGATTGTGTGCTTCCTCTTCATCGTACCGCTTTGTCAAGTGTGTGATTGCCTGCTTTACGTTCAAGCTTCCTGTCCACCAGAAAAATGGCTCGATTTCTTCGATATACTCAAACTTGCTATCTGTTATAATCTCTTTCATCTGTTTCTCTCCTTCCGCTTCATCCACCTTACGCATTTTCTTGATATATTCTCGAACCGTCTGGATCGTTGAAAGTACTCCGTCATAAAAAGGATCGATTCTTTCATGTTCTGCAATTGTTGCTTTTGTTTCTGCTTCTGCCTGATCCAGCCAATCAACCAAATCTCTCGCGTCTCTTTCTGTCATATCTTCTCCTTCTTTCCATTTCATCTCTTTCTTCGCAGTACATTAATCCCACATACTGTCCATAACTCATTCCTTCTTGTCTTGCTTTTGCATTTATTTCAGCCAGCTCGCTTTTCCAAGCTGTTGATCTCTGTCTTTTTGGCACTTATCTGCTCCTTTCTCCTCCCTGCCGCATCCAGGGAGGAAGTCTTTGTTATCATGTTGCAGTATTGTGACATACTTTTATCTCCACGCCATTCAGCGGAGGTAACTATAAATAATTTTTCTTATATCTCGCCATCCACTCTTCTCTCGTATGTGTCTGCTCATATTCTGTCTGTGCTATTCTGCATAGTAGTTCCCGCATTTTTCGGTATTGTGGACCGCTTCCGGTCCTTCTTTGTGATGATTCCGACACAGATCTACCTTGAGTCCATCTGCCTCAGATAGTTCGCGCTGTCCGGATCCGAACATGATATGATGTTCCTCTGTGTACTTCTTGGAAGGATCGTCATAGAGTATCAAACAGAGATAGCAGACTCCCTTTCTACTCTTGAGGATGCTCTTTTTATGTGATTTCCTTTTTTTCTTTGCAGGCTAATTTCGGAAATGCCATGTCTGAATAATCGATGCTCATAAGATATACACCCCAACTAAGTTTTTCGGATCTCCTTGCATTCGATCAAACCATATGCACGGTTCGCATACTCCTTCAATGTCTTTTCTCAGCTCTTCTGCGGAATCTGCCAGCATGATAATGTTCGTCGAACTGCTGCAAGCATAGACTCTCGCAACATATTTATCCGGTATATCCCGCGGGTGCTTATAAATTGCAATCGATGGTATCGCTATCGCTGATAAGTCCATCTCTCGAAAGCTATGGATATTTTGTTATTTACTGAGTTCTTCTCCATTTTCATCCACCTCTTCTTCTAACCATTTCTTCCAATACTCTGCCGAGTTCAACATCATGTGAGGCATCTCTTTCACGGATGCTGCCATGTACAGTGCCATCTTGTATGATTCCATTGTCTTCATGTATTCCCATCTGCTGCCAGCCGGATTCTGTTCTTCTTCTGACTTATCCACCTGTTCTGAATCGGTTTCCACTTCTGTGTTTCTCACATTTTCTTCCATCTGCTCTGAATTATCCACAGGTTTTTCCACAATCTCCACAGGTTCCGGCATTGCACTGGTGCAATTTTCCTCTTCGTGCTGTCCCGCTCTGATAAAATCGCTCCGTATTTCCGGTGTTCCCCCTGCTTCCGGAAGGATTTCCGGAAAATCTTTCTCAATCTCTGTCTGTCCCGGAATGTCGTTTGGAAGCTCTAGCGGTTTCTCCGTCTCCTGTTTCTCCGATTTTTTTGGTTTTGGCAGTTTCGCCTTCACTACCTTTGACTCTTTTCTCTTCTCTTTCTTCGGTTGCACTGGTGCAATCCGTTCTTTTTCCGGATACTTCTGTCCGTAGAGCTCCTCCCAATTCTGTTTTGCGTCTTCCTCTTCTGTGATCCGGACAAGATAGCTTAAAATATTCTCCCAGGCAAACTTTTCTTTCAGTCCTTGTCTTACAACCTGCAATATAACCTCGTCCTTCTCATCGTTTAGATAGAGCATAATTCTTCCGCAGCCTTGTGGTCTTACACTGTATAGCTTGTCCCCGTCCGGTGCTAACACCTCTTTGATTCGTCCTGTTCCTATGCTTGTTCTGACTGCCTCATGCAGTTTTAGATATAGTTCCGGTTCATCCATGCAGATCTGATGGATTGCCTTTTCCAGATTGTCGAGTTCTTTCTGTTCTTCTTTCTCGCCTTCCAAAATGACTTCGATATCTGTGATCTTCTCTTCGCTTTCTATCTCTTCTTTGACCGCCTGGATCTCTGACTTGCTGTATGCCGGTGTCAGCTCTTCTGCTACGCTTTCCGGAAGCGTCAGCATCAGTGCCAGCTTCGCATAGCCAAATCCTTTGTAATGCTCCTGCAGTCTCGGAGAGTAACCACCCTCCGAGAATCTGTCATTGATTCTGATGTATCTTGATACCTGTGTAGCTTCAAGCTTGTATTCCGCCCAGGCGAATTCGTTTACATTGTTGTATCTGGAATTCTTTAAGATATCTGTATCTCTTCCCTGTTTCAGCAAATATCCTGTCATAACAAAATCTTCCACTGTTCTGTTCAGGACGGTATTCATTGCCTTTTTGTATTCCTCATAATCCTGGTACTGTACTAATTCCATCAAACCGCCTCCAGTTCTTTTTCTATTTCTTCTGCTTCAAGGAAATCTTCCGCCAATCCCTGAAGGACTCTTATATTCTTTTTCTCTTCCAGCTCTGCAATATTGGCTTCTCTCTTGATCTTGCTGATCTTGGCCAACTTCTTATCTTCCTCTGTCAGACGTTTTCTGATTGCCTTCTGCCAGCTTTTCAGGAATACCCGGATTTCCTCGATCCCCGGCTCTTCGTCATAATAGCTTCTGTGCTGTCTGATTGTGCCTCCCGGCTCTACTTCAATCGTGTAGAATGGGATTCCCGGTGTTTCCTGTCTTCGCAGGAAACAGATATATGTCTCTCTGCTCTCGATCCTGTCAAAATATCGTTCACTGCTGCCGGCACAATGATGCAATGCACGTCCTTCTTTCACGATATCCACTAACGTGTTCGGTACAATGATCTTATACTCTTCATCTTCGTACTCATATCGGCTCTTGATCTCTTTCAGGATCCCTTCTGCTTCTGGAAACTTCTGCCGCATCTCCTGTGCATATGCTTCTTTTCCCTCTGCATTGTTTTCCAGTTCTTTCAAGATCTGTATCTGCTGCCGGTCTACAACGACTTCATCATGTCTGCGTTTTAGCTCTCTTGGACGATAGACCATCTCGTCAGCCATATTTTTACAACACGCTTCACACATACTGAGATAATCTTTATATTCTTCAAGAACAGCTCTTGCCGTCATTCCTGCATACTGCTCTTTTTTCTGCCTTTCGATGTAGTTCATGATCTTCTGTGGACTCATATATTTTTCCAATCCCCGGATGTCGCTTGGTTCTATCTCATTCTTCATCATCCACTGTACTGTCTCTTTTGAGATCTTCTGCCCTGTCTCGTCTGAATACTGCATCCAACGTACCATTCTGTTCCCACCATGTTCGTCACGAATCCGGTTGATTTTCTGACGGTCTTGGATTCTGAACATTCCCTCAATGCTTTCCTCTCTCATGTCCAGTGGTCCATAGTATTGTGTCGGATATCCCGGATAGTCTGTACAGCCGATCGTATCTCTCAGCAGATTCCAAAAGCGTCCTTTTGCCAGGTACTCGATCTTCTGTGCATATCCTTTCATCTGTCCTGTCCCTGCCACAAGTCTGTTGTAGTTCAGTTCCATTCCCGTCTTCGATAAATGCTCCAGGACTCTTGTTGCTTCGCTGTAAGTGGTTCCGTCTAATATCTGGCCAAATTCTCCCGGATACAAGTAACCTTCTCTTTGCTCTTAGTATTTTTCCGGTTTCCTTTTGTCCATCCATCCCAGGAGTCCTCGTAATAGATCATGTATGTCTTCTTCAATTTTCTGTTGGAGTAGACCTTGTACAATAAAATTCTGATTTCATCTCCAAGCTCTACATAATGTCTTCCATTGTCCCATCCGACCTTTGCTTCTATGATCCGAAGCACGCTTGTATCTTCATCTACCGGCTGGATGAGATAGCAGCTCTTCCATTTCTGTTCGATATGGTCTGTTCTTGTCTTTGCCCTCACCAGTTTTCCGCAGGAAGGGCAGAATACCATATCATTGTGCCGGATCTTCTTTTCTCCATCCCGTCGTTTGATTTCTTCCGGCCAGCTGGATTCCCCGCAGTTCGTACAGACAAATTCTTTCGTTTCCCTATTCCGGAACATGTAATCCTCTCCTGCTGCCTGTTCAAAGAACCATTCTCTTAGATTCTTCGGACGACCTGGAACTTTTCTCATCAGGTTCATGAGTTTTATTTTCCGGTTTGTTTCACCATCTTTCCCTGATCTCGCTGTTATAGCTATGTTCCAATCCGTTGATTCTCTCCCACGGGCTGTTGTTCCACGCTCTGTGTCTAATCAATTCTTTGATCCTGTTTGCGTCTTTCTTCTGCAGTTTCGGATAATCGTCATATGTTCTCCATTCCCAATCTCGCCAGTCCTCGTTCAGTGCATTCAGGATACCGCCTTTTCTCCAACCATGCTGCTCTTTCCAGTACTCATGTTCCCCTGTCTCATAGTTGATACAGTACCGCACCAGCAGTTCCTTCGCCTGATAGATATTTAGGATCAGGATTTCCCCCAACTCCTGCAGCGAGGCTGTAAGTCCTTTTCCTTCCGGTTTCTTTGGTTTGATCCGTTCAATCGCTTTTCGTTTCATTTCTGCACCTCCACCCATTCTCTTTCTTCTGTCATGGAATAGATCTGATGCGCTTTTCGCTTGTATTCCCGTACAACATTCCTCACGCCTGCTGCCACTGGCTTGCCTTTCTCGTCCTCTACGATCAGTCCGATCACGGTTCCGTATTCGCCTTTCACTTCCGGATGTTTTCCCCTTGCGATCGCTATCTTTGTCTCTCCGATCGCTTTTGACCGCTCTTTTTCTGCGTATGCACCTCTTTCTCTTTTCTCCCACGTTCTCTTCGGATGGATGATCATATATTCCATTGCCGCCATTGCAATCTCCATAAGCGTCAGTTCTCTTAATAATGTCAGCTCTGTAGATACGACCATCGAGCATCCATCCTCTTCGTCTATACTCCCGCCAGCTTCGCACAGGAAGAATTTGTTCTTTCCATCGATCGGATACCACTGCAGGCAATCCAGGATATACTCCGCCGCATGGAATCCAGTGGATCTTGTTTTGCTTTTCTCTTCTTTGTAGGTCTTCCCTTTCTCGTACTGGAATGTCCCTTTTCCGTGTTTTGCCTGAATTTTTTTATTGAACCCTTTGTATACTCTCATTTCTTCTCACCCAGGTAATATTTCCTCACGATCTCTTTGATCTGTGCCTTTCCCGGTATGCTTATATACAACGGTGGTGTCAATCCTGCTGCCTTTGTGATCCTGTCATCCAACTGTGCTTTGTCGTTAAATGCATTCTTTAAGATCAGAGCCATGCATTCTTTCAATGACTTCCCTTTTCTTCTGACTGCAAAGGCCATCTCTTCGTCCTCTAAACATAACTGTTCGATAAAATCCGTCCAGTCTCTCAGTGCTCCTGTCAGACTCAGATCTTTCGCTTCCAGTTCCAGTTTTCCCATTGCCGCAAGACTCGGTGTTGTCAGTTCCTCGATTGCACCGGTGCAAAAGTCCTCTGCGTCTTCCGGATCCAATCCGTTCTCTTCTGCGATTGTCTTGATCGCTTCTAAGTCCCCCTCTTCTAACTGTGCTTTGGCCGCACGGTTAATCTCCTCGTAAGAATCAAATTCTCCAAATTTATCAAACATCTTTATACCTCTTTTCCTTGTAAGTACGCTTGTAGCGTCTCCTTATACTCGCTGTCTTTTTCATACACAATTTCTATTTCGTGTTCTGTGCTCTCTTCCAAGAACATTTTCCACAGATCTTGATTCTGTATGCCTTTTCCATCTGATTTCTTCCACTCTGCTCGTCTCCACTTTTCCGGATTATCTGCCAGTATCATGTTCTTGATGTACGTGTTCCTCGTGTAGAACACAACTCTGCATGGTTCTTTAAGCTTTTGCAGTGCATAGATCATTGCCAGAAGCACGCTGCGGTTATAAGTTGTTCCTTCCTCTTCTCCTTTCAGGAATCGGTCTTCAATATCTCCGTTTCTCCTTGTAAATGTTAAGGCTGCAGCATATCCTCCTCTCTTTGGTGCTGCCGGTCCTGTGATCGTGGTTTCTATGTAGATCTTCACCGTCTTCATTCTTCAAATCCTCCTGTTCAGCCTGATCAATGTATATCTCCGGTATTTGAATCCTGTAGCCGGATTGATTCCTTCATAGCTCTTGGCAATGTAATAGCCGTTCTTCTGTTTGATCTCTTTTGGCCATCTTGCCAGTTTTTCTTCTTTGGTGGTTTCAGCGGCATGTTCCGCGAAGTGCTGTAACTGGATTCGCTGAGTCTTGGCTTGTCCCTCTTTCCATCCTCCCTCTTTTCTCCCACCTTCTCGTTTTTGGTGATGTAGGATGCGAGCTGTGAGAAATCCTCTTCGTAGTATTTGCTTTTCTCCAGTTGTTCTGCATAGATTCCACCGTGTGGCCAACATTCCTCTACCCAGCGGATCGTATCCCGGCATCCGGTGATGACCATGTGAACGTGCCATGCTCCCTTGGTTCCTTTCTCAATGTTCCGGATCCAGCGCAATTCGATCTGTTCTTTCTTGTATCTTGTCCTTAGCTTGCTTATCAGATTCGTGAAATCCTTCTTTGCTTTCGCCATGTCCGGAGGTCTTGCCTCGACTCTGTACGTCAACGTCAGGAAGTAGTCCCCCTTTCCAAAGTACTCCAACAATCTGTGTCTGGCTGTCTCTGCTTTATTCATGGCGTTCACCACTGCCATCTGCTCCGGTGTAGGCTTTCTCTTCTTTTCTCTTGGCACGTCCCCTTGCTCCATACCTGCCATCATGGTATTCCTTCACCTCCAGGATGTCTCCTTTCCGGAAGGTGTGTGTTACTCTCTTCGTTGCCATCGTATACCTCTATCTTTAATATCTTAATCGAGTATTAAAATGGGGCAGAACCCCCGTTTTTCTTGACTTCCTGCCCCACAGATGTTAAGATAATAATGTCTTTAATATCTGCGAGACAAAAGTCTTGCATTCAACACTTCCGTTACCTCCGGAAGTGTTGTTTTTTTATCTGTTTTTCCAGCGTCCTTGCGATCGAATTCAGCGCGTAGAAGCTTGCTGGTACAGCCAGTCCGATCAGGACGCGCTCCAGCGTTGACTCCGGTGCTTTGACCGATATGGAATATGTAATTGCTGCTCCGGAAGCATAGAAGAGTCCAACAAGCATTCCAACACCTGTGATAAACCTTGTTCTCCAAAGGCTCATTCTAATATGATGTATTCTCCTTTGTTCTTCTTCCTGGCGTACTCGTTCGCCTCTTCCCATGTCCCAGAGCAACAGCCCAGTTCCTGTGTTTTCGTCCATCTGATAATCCATATGTGGTCTTTCTCCCTTCTTCCTCGTTTCTGGCTCATTTCTCATTCTCTGACATAACTCTGTCCAATCCATTCATGAGGAAATCTTCATACTGCATCCGCTCTTCCTCTGATCTCAGATCCGGATAGATTGCCATCCGGATCAGCTCTGCTGTCTGTTCCCCGGTGAACTGCCAGTCCTTTTCCTTTTCGATCTGCTCAATCAGGCTGGATCGAAAAAACTTGATCTTCACTTCCCTGTTCGGAATGTCCTGCAATTTTCCCGGGATCAGACTCAGTAACCTTCTTTTGTATAAAGCAAATTCTCTCTGTTGCATTCCTTTTTCCTCCTTCCTTTTTTGTATGATGTGCACGGATAACAGCGGCTACGTTCCATACAACTGTTTCTGTGTTGACAGTAGCAACAATCCTCCATGCTTGTCCTTCTTTCCACCGCCTAAGCGGTTTTATCCTTTCTTGATCTCAGATGCTCGTTTATGATAGTTGATACATCATTGATCACTTTTTCATGCTCTTTTTCGCTTTTCCCCAGATAAGCAGAATCATCGAATTTATATGTGCATCCGCTTTCTGTCTTTTTGATCTCTACGATCACCTGCATCACCTCCTAGAAAAGTTTATGTGCTACGGTTTGTACTTGTTGCTATTTTCTATTTTTTCTCCTATACTTTCCTTACAGGCTCCCGCCAGAGCTGAGTATGTAAAGAAAGGAGTTTTTTATGAAACTAATACCAGCATTCTTCCAGGCTATATATGTTTCTTACAATAGCCTACCTGTTTCCGATCAAATTCAACTTTTAGGAATCATTGCTTCTCTTGTAGTCAGCATTGTCGCAATTGTTATTTCTCTTGCAACTTTGCATCAGAACTCCAAAATGTTAGAATCTGCTTCTAGGCCAATTGTCTCTATGTATATAGATTCCATTACTGTCTGTGAACAGACTAGCTACTTTGTATTAAAGAACTTTGGAGCATCTCCCGCTAAAATTACCACTTTTAAATATGATTCTATTTTGAAAGAAACCACTCAAAAATTTGCTCTTCTATGTTCTCAATTTGATTTTGTTGAAGGAATTATTCTTGCTCCCGGCCAATCAAAATTATTAGAATATGACATGACGAAACTTCCTGTTGATAATGTGAGTTTTAATATCAAATATTCTTTTGGAAAGCTCTCATATTCTGAGGAGATAACTGTAAATGTAAAAAACTACATACATATTCCGGTAACACGAAACAGTTCGCATACACTTCCTGAAACCGAAAGAGAAGTCCTAAACCTTACGTGAAAGTGTTAGAACGTTCTATTGTCGATAACTGTGGTTCTTTTGTTATTGAGGAAATCGTATCTCTAAATAGTTCGTGCAGTACCTACTGTTATTTGTTTTTTCGCATGATTTCTATGATTTCCTCAATAATTTGATTTACTTTTTCTCCATTCACACTTTCTTCAATACCATTTTCATAGAAATCATAGTTGACATATCTCTTACTCATTCTCTTATCACCTATCTTTCATTATCCTTTGGTGTATGCAGCGATTAATGCGATAATTGAAATAATTGTTGGAAGCCACGGGTGTCGTTCTGGAAACGATGCCCAATCTATTTTTCTTTTCATCTCTTCTCTCCTCGCTTGCTATTTTCTATTTCTTCTCCTATACTTTTCTTACAGGCTCCCGCTAGAGCTGAGTACATACAAAGGAGTTTTTATGGATAATTCGATTTTATTAAGCCCTGACTCTTACGAACTTCTTAAATACATAAGTTCCCAGCCTAACTCATTAGTTACTAATGTTTCAGAACTATCCGAAGATTGCTTATCTCAGTTGGTGCATTACAAACTTATCGAAGAACACATGACTATCTACACCAATTACTTTCCTGTTGTTTCAAGTATCTCTATAACAGAACTTGGAAAAGGATATCTCTACGGCCGACAAAGCAATGATGCTTTTCAACAATCTGTGAAAGCTATTGCCGACTCCGCTAAAGAATCTGCCGACTCCTCCAAACATCTTGCCGAATCAACGCACAAACTCGCTACTGATTCCAAGAAAATTTCTAAATCTGCAGAGACTTGTGCTGATCTTGCATACAAGAAATCCAAAAAGGCTGATATCAAAGGATGGATTTCTATTGGTATCGCAGCATTTGGTGCTTTCATTGAGTTTGCAATTCATCATTCTGAAGTAATTGCTTTTGTCAAATCACTCTTGGGAGTATGACATGACAAAAGAATTGGAATAATAGTGCTAATATTGAAACGACCATTGCTACATCTGAAACCGTTATTTTTGACGGTTTCTTTTTCTTTCTATCTTTTCTCATCTCTTCTCACCCCACTTTCTTCTCTGGACCATCTTTCTCCATTGCGTCTCTTGCCTTGAGCACTTCTACGCTTCCTTTTACTACCAGGAGGCTTTCTTTGTCTAAATGCTTTAGGTTCTCTACAGTTTCTTCAATTAATCTTTTCTGTTCTTCACTCATGTTGTTCACCTCTTTCGTGTTGATTGTAAAACAATTATATGTCGACATAAAACTTTTGTCAAGTATTGTTTTGTTGATTATTTCAACATTTTCTATTGTGCATTCAGGCACTGTGTGTTATAATATGTTCATAGCGAAGGGAGGTGCAAAATGAACGAACGTATTAAAGAACTTCGAAAAGTTCTAAAGCTGACACAACAAGAGTTCGCAGAATCAATAAAGGTTAAACGTAATACTGTAGCCACTTATGAAATGGGACGTAGCATTCCAAGTGATTCCGCAATAGCTCTTATATGCAAAACATTCAATGTTAATGAGGAATGGCTCCGATCTGGAGCTGGTGATATGTTCTTAGAACTTCCTGAAGAAGATGAAGAAGCTGCTTATGTATCTGAATTGCTTGAAGACAGTGATAACGATTTATATAAGTTGATTAAGGAAATCATGCACACATATCATGAATTGTCTCCTAAATCAAAGGAAGTAATCCGTGATTTCAGTGCCAAATTGCGAGAGAACATAAAAAAAGGAGCTAATGCTTCCTTCTTTCTAAATGTCTTTTTAAGATGGTGTAGAGCTGGCGAAGAAATTTTTCATCTGAATCGTCAATTTTCTCACCATTCCTATGATAAGTTGTTTAGATACATTGCTCATTATGTAGTCCCTCCGTTCCAGCAAGAACACTCTTCGAAATTCCTTGATTTCATCATACGACATTTGAATTTAGAAATCAATGGTTTTGCCGAACATTTG
>ENA-OQJF01000150-OQJF01000150.1-human-gut-metagenome-genome-assembly--contig:-NODE-150-length-18224-cov-3.947008_pt1 | contig 18224 bp, 22 predicted proteins | sample MGYA00242595_ERZ504761 | MGnify/ENA primary metagenome ERZ504761 (study PRJEB26092, sample SAMD00036367) | human gut metagenome | host: Homo sapiens | study: EMG produced TPA metagenomics assembly of...
GCTTGAGTTTCAGCCTTGCGGACAGGAATGCTTCAATGTCAAAAGCGTTCTTGTCATCCGCGTCGGCAGTGTACTTGAAATTGGGGTGCTTGGTGATGTCGTACTTATCCGAAAGGAAAGGACGCACGCCACGCAGCTGGAGGATGCACTTGTTTCCGTCCATCGTCGCAAGCTCATCCTGGCTCATCAGCTCTTTCCCCAATTTTTGATAGTTGAGAGAGTGGGAGGTCTCTCGGCCACGGCTCTCTCCGGTGTTGTAGGTGTCGATGGTTTCCTTGCCCAGCACGGCAGCCAGCTCCTTGAGGGTGGTCGGCTCCTTACCGCCCAGAAAGATGGAAGTATCCATGTTGCCGATGATGGTATCCGCGTTGTCCTTATAGATCGCCTTAAGCTGACTCTGCGCCTGCAACACCAGACAGGCGGAGATCTCACGGCTGCGGATGGTGGCCACCAGCTTTTCCTAGCTTAGGGATCTGCCCGATATTGGCGCACTCATCAATGAGACAGCGCACATGAACTGGGAGCCTGCCGCCATACACATCGTCAGCTTTTTCGCAAAGCAGGTTGAAAAGCTGGGTATAACACATGGAGATCAGGAAGTTAAAGCTGTCATCTGTATCACTCATAATGAGGAACAGAGCAGTTTTCCGGTCTCCCAGAGTATCCAGCTCCAGCTCGTCATAAGCTGTGACCTCACGCAGCTCTGCAATGTCGAATACGGCAAGGCGCGCACCACAAGAAATAAGGATCGACTTGGCTGTTTTTCCGGCGGCCAGCTTATATTTCTTATACTGGCGCACCGCAAAGTGGTTTGGCTTCTCGGCTTCTAATGCGTCAAACATCAGGTCTACGGGGTTTTTGAACTCCTCGTCATCCTCCCGGACTTCCATCGCATTGATGAACTCAATGAGGGTGGAGAAGTTCTGTTCCTCCACCGGAGCCTCATAGTGGATATAGCCAATCAACGCGCAATATAGCAAGGTCTCTGCTTTGACCCAGAAATCGTCCCCGGCCTTGCCTTCGCCTTTGGTGTTGGCAATCAGCGTCGTTACCAGCTTCAAGATGTCCTTTTCGCTATGGATATAGGCGAAAGGGTTATAGTGCATGGACTTCTTGAAATTGATGGTATTCAACACCCTAATCCGGTATGGCTCATAGATGACCTTTCCCTGCTTGTCCTTCATGGGCTTTCCGTCCTTCCCCAGCTTGGGTGCGCCCCTTTGGAGCATTTTTCCGCACTCGACCAAAATGGTTCCCTTGGGGTCCGTAATTACATAGGACGAGTGCATCTGCATGAGATTTGGCTTCAACCAAAAGCGGGTCTTACCGGAACCGGAGCCGCCGATCACCAGAACATTCTTGTTTCTGGCGGTCTTTGGGTCCTTGGGGCGGCTGTTCATGGTCAGGCTTTCGGTTTTCGTGAGAATGACATTGTTCTGGAACACCGGGTCGATGTAGGGAGCGATGTCCTCACGGGTCCCCCAACGGGCAGAGCCATACTCCAGCCCATGTCGGTACTTCTTCGCGTTTTTACTTTTGAGGTACACCGCCAGACGCAGACCGGCACCGCAGCACAGCCCCACCAGCAGATCCAATGGTTGCAGGCTGGGCCAGAAACTTTGCAGCGCTCCAGGCAGGACAGCAAACAGAGAAAGGAATTTCTCTGAAGCATTTGCCCCCTGAGCCAACCGCCATGCTTCCCCGAAGTTAGTAGCAAACAGCCCCATCAGGAGATAGGGCAGGTTCAGCAAAACGAGCTTTTTGATGTCAAACTGCTTTTTCATCGTTCCAGCTCCTTTCGCTTGGTGCGGTCCACCACGGCATTTTTGACCATCTCTTTGAACTGACTGAGTTTTGCCAGCACAGACGGGCGTTCCGTTTTCTCGGCTTTCTTGACCTTTTTGCTGGTGTACTCGGTAAATGCAGCGGTCAGCGCATCGGCGTCACGGCCTTTGAAGAAGATCAGGTACTTGGGCGGGGAGCTGCTGCGGTCTTTCTTCACCGCATAGTCCACACCATATTTCCGGGCGATCTTCTCAAATTCCTTGATGGAAGGGTCTGTGATCTCGATATTGGAGATCCCCTGATTCTGACCAATGAGCTGCTTGACGGTCTGTTTTCCGTGGGGTGTCACAGGAGCGTCACGGCTTCTTTGCTTTTGCAGCTTCTTTTCCTTGCAGTGGGCCATGTACTTGCTGATGGCGGCTTTGAGCAGCCTGCCGGTGAACTTTGTTCCACTGACAACCAGCGTTAAAGTTCTGTTTTCCACTTCTTCCTGCATTTTCATCGCCTCCTTTCCACAAAATGTGCAGGGGTGGTGCATTTTCTTCTAAGGCGGGACCACCAGCCGCCGGAGAAAATATTTCTTCATCGCTCCATCCCGCGGCTCTTTTTCTTTACCGGCTTCTTATCCGGCAAATTCCACTCTTCCCGAAACTCTGCCACACCTTTGGGATCAAATACCTTCAACTTCTCCAGATCAAAGGCAACGGCAGAATATTTTCCATAACCGGACTGCACCTGATAGGGAAGCACCTTCCCCAATTTGTTCTCTTTGATGAATCGCAGCAGGTCCTTGCTGATGTCACCGGAAATAAACGCCTCTCCGGGGTCCAGGGAATATCCCGGTAGGTTCACCGTCATATCTGCAAACGGTTCTGCTCCATCTTCTGTATGGGTAATCATGCCGATATAAAGCCGCTGATTATTCGCATACATCCCAAGTTGCAGCGATATGGTTTCTTCCCCATATTCCCACTTGAAGGGGACTTTCTTTTCCTCATTCATATCAGATTCCTCCTATCGTATCTGTTCTTTGTGGTCATAAAACAAATCTCCATTTCTGACCTTTGCATGGCTGAGAATCTTGATCTGCCCCTTTGCCTGACTGTCCAGAGCTTTTTCATAGCCTATATCTGACAAAAACAGGCGGGTTCGTTCTCCTTTCCAGCCCACCGGGGAGTCATTCGTCAGCACATCAAAAATAATCATGTGCCGGGTGTTCTCCGCAAATCGCTGAAGATCCATGTAGTCATGGCCGTGATAGTTCTGCGCCCCGGCTTTCTGACGCATTTCCTCCATCAGCTGACCGATTGTTTTTCCTTCCTGCATAAAACCCACTTCCTTTCTGTTCTTATAAGACCAGCAAGATCATCTCCCGCAGCTGAGCAAAATAGAGCTTGCCCTGGGGCGTGACCAGCGTGTAGGAACCGGTATGACCGTGGTTGCAGTAGTCTTTGACGCAAAACAGCCCTGCATTTTTCACATTGGCATAAGGCAGCACATTGCCGGATGCCGTGCGGTACACAAACCGCCGTTCTATCAGAAACCGAACAAACCGGCGCTCCGGGACATCCAACTCTTTGGCGGTAGTCCTGAGATTGGTGCTGTGCTTTAAGTCGATGAACAGGTCATAGAAAGCGGCTTTGCCCTCCAGCTGTGCATTTTCCTTACGCAGAGAAATATTCGCTTCACGCTCAGCCAACAAGTCTGAGCAGAGCTTCATCAGAGCCTCCGGGGAAGTGGCAACCTCCCACAGCTTCTCTTTTGTGAGATAGGCCCCGTGCTTACGAATAGTAGGCAGGACCTCATCGAATACCCACTGTTCAAACCGCTCTGCCGATGGCAATTTGCTGTGAACGATCAGGCGGTACAAATCTCCTTCGGGGATAAAAGTCATACTGATTTTGCGGTCGGGGCTTTGTGGGTGAGGTGCGTCGCGTTTCACGACATACCTACAATGGCGGATAATTGCATCGCGGGGATTGCTGTACCCCAGCGCAGCGGCCACATCCGTTCCGCAGAACAGGTATTTGCCGTTTTCTTCGATGACCCGGATACTGCCAAACTCCGGGTTTTTGAAAATTTCCATCTGGTTCATGTCGTGCCTCCTTTGGCATGATAAAAGGCGGCCTTTACCAGCCGCCTGCGTGCATATCGTGGTTGACCAATGAAGTGAAGTGATTGTTCATGGTGGTAGGCGCATTGAACAGCACTGCAAGCAGGTACTGCTTCATGTTGCGTACCTGGGTGGTATTCTTTTGCAGACAGTCCATGACAAACTCGATGTGGGAGCTGTCCAGTTTCAAAAAACGGGAACGCACGATCTCGTGAGGGAAGTCTGCCCCAGAGATCCGGGTGGTCTTTCGTTTGGCACAGACCGTTTCGACCAACAGCTCTACGATCTCATTCAGGTCATCCAGGTAGAGAGGATAACGCTGCTTCAAGCAGTCATACTCGATATTCTCCAAAATCAACTCCCGATAATTTTCTATCTCTGTGACAGACATCGCATCCCTTCCTTTCCGTTCCGGCGGTCTTGCCGCCGCTGTTTCCCGGAAGGGAATGGAATCGGTACTTGATCCATAAGTAATTGATTTTTCTGTATTTGATTTCTCTATATTTAATTCTGCGGGCTTTTCCATATCCGGTCTTACCATATCCGGGTTTTCCGTATCTGGTGAAGCCGTATCCGGCTGGGACATATCTGGCTGGGGCTGTTCATAGATGACATACTCGGTATCTGTAATCCGCCCACTTTTATCGCGTCTCTGATGGCGCACGATATATCCGGCTCCTTCCAGTTCACGCAGGGCAGCACCGATGGCATCCACGCCTTCCTTACAGATCTTTGCAAGGCCACGGGTAGTGTAATTCCAGTCCTCTGGCAAAGACAGCATCATGGAAAGCAGCCCCTTGGCTTTTAACGACAGATTTGCATTTCGTAAATGATGATTGCTCATCACGGTATAATCACGGGTCCGTTCAATGCGAAAAACGGCCATCGACCTCACTCCTTCCGAATTTTGGGTACAAAAACCGCAATCCTCATTTCAAAGAATTGCGGTGTTCAGCACTTTTCAAATTTTCTTGCATAGAACCAAAACAGCGGCTTTGGGGACGCGCCTCTGTAAATGGCTCCTCCTGGGCGAAAGGAAGTGTTTGCATCACGCGGTCAATATCCGTTGAATCCATGTCATGCTGAGATCTGCAATCTTCCCGGATTGCTTCTTGAATTTCCTTTACCGTACACATAGTCATTCCTTTCCTTTCGTTGTATGGGTTTATGAGCGGCGGCGTTTTCCCGGTTTGAAATCGAGGATATGTCCCTCAATCACACGAGCGTAACGCTTGATCTTGATCTCCCGACGCTGCTGGCTTTGCAGAGCAGCCTGATACCCGTCCTCGGTCAAAAACAGCCGCATTTCCTCTCCGGGGCTGCCGTAAGCTGTGCTGGGACGCAGGACGGAAAACTCAATCATCCAGCGGGTGTTATCCCAAAACCTCTCTACGGCGAGAATGTTGTGTCCTTTCAGCTCACGGGCTGAAATATCCCTCATAGGCGGCTCCTTTCATCGTTCCTGGTCTCTCTGACGCTTTTTCTGCCATGCCTCCAGCAGCTTGATGATGGTTTCCTGCATCCGCTGGGGCGTATAGCTTTTAGGGAAATACTTCCGCAAGGTGTCAGAGGTAAATGTCACTCGGTCCAGATCGCTTTTCTTTTCCTCACCCATGATGACACGCATCATATCGAGGGTCAGATGCCCCTCCTGACTGTATTTCTTGAGCCGCTGGGCTTGAGAAAGAGAAGGGGTAGCCTGTTCGCTGTCCATCGCGTCCAGCAGGTCTACCTGTTCTTCCTTTTTGAGAAAGGACAGCTCATAGGCAGGGTTCAGGGCAATCTTCTTTTCATCTACCATATCCAGCAGTTCGGGAATCAACTCTGTCAGACGGATATAGCGCTGAATTTGATTTCTGCTTGAACCAGCCTGTTGAGCCAATATTTCATCGGCTCTCAACTTCGTCCCAACTTGGGACGAAGTTAAATCAACTCGCTCTCCCTGATGTTTCATGGCATCCAGCTTCATCTTGTAGGCAAATGCTCTTTCACTGGGGAGCAGGCTTTCTCGTTGCAGGTTGCTGTCAACCATAATGATCGTGGCGGCATCATCATCCAAATCCCGAACAATGACCGGCATGGTCTCCTTTTCTGCCAGCTCACTGGCTCTGTGCCGCCTGTGTCCGGCTACCAGCTCATAACCGCCCTCCGGGTCCGGTCGGGCAATGGCCGGAACCAGAACGCCATACTGCTTGATACTGTCAGCGGTCTCCATCATGGCTTCGTCATCCTTGACTTTGAATGGGTGGTTCTTGAACGGATGCAGTTCAGACAACGGAATTTCCTGAATCTTTTCCAGCTTTGCATCCTGGCGGCCTTCTTCGGTGGAGAACAGATCATCTACCGATGCCAGCTCTATTTTTTTCGCGCTGCTTTTCAAGTTTCAACACCTCCTTCGTCAGATTTTTGTAGCCCTCTGCCACCTTGCCGCCGGGATCATGGGCAAAAATGCTTTTTCCCTCGGCGCTGATTTCCTTTGCCCGGACAGAATGGGGAATCTCTGTGCCGAATACTTTGATCTTGCTGCCATAGGTCTCTCGCAAAAGTGCGGAAATCTCTTTGGCAAAGTTGGTTCGGCTGTCAACCATCGTCAGCAGGATACCGTCTATCTGGAGCTTGGGGTTGATCTGCCGCTTTACCTTGTTTACCGTGGAGAGCAGCTGTTCCAGCCCTTTGGCGGGCAGATACTCCGCCTGAACGGGAATTATGATCCTGTTTGCAGCGGCCAGCGCATTGACTGTGAGCATCCCAAGGGAGGGCTGGCAGTCGATGAGGATATGGGAGTATTGCCCCTTCAGCGTGTCCAGATATTGCCTCAAGATAGTCTCACGGCTCATGGCATTTACCAGGGATACCTCCATACCGGATAACTGGATGTCCGCAGGCATCAGGTCTACGCCCTCTGGGTGGTGCAGGATACCCTCGCCGGGACGAAGCGGCTCATCCATCAGGATACGCCCCATAGCGTCCGACAGCGTAAAGGGCAGCTTGTCCGGTTGTGGATTGCCCAGGCTGATAGTCAGGCTTCCTTGCGGGTCTCCGTCGATCAGCAGAACTTTCTTTCCGGCCTGCGCCAAACCGATTCCAAGATTGGCACAGGTGGTGGTTTTGCCAACGCCGCCCTTCTGGTTGGCAATGGCAATGATTTGCGTGTTCATTGACTTCACCTCATTTCTAATTGTTTCTGTTGCTTCTGGAAATAGAAAAAGCCGCCACTCCAAAATAAAAAGTGAAGTGACGGCTCTTTCTATCGCCGGAATACGAGTTCCTGAAATGAAAAAAGCACCCAGTCATTTTATACTGAGTGCTGTATCAAATTCATATTCAATTATTCAAATTAGGTCAAACTATGCCAAACTGCCACAGCCAAAAACGAGGGGAAAGAGGGCTGAAAAGTAGCCCCCAAAACACCCACAAAATCGGCTCTCGGTTAACCACTTTGGGCACCACTTGACCCTCTTTTTGCCCTCTTTTTGGCCGGTTAACCACTTGCGGACCACTAAAAATTGGGTGAAAACGGCTCTCGTTTTGCTAAATTTGGTCAAACTATATCAGCCCGTTTAGATACAGTAAAACCCCGGAAAACCTTGATTTTCCGGGGTTTTTGAACCATTTTGATACGGTTTGAACAGCAGATTATCTCTTGCTGAACTGAGGCGCGCGACGTGCAGCCTTGAGACCGTACTTCACGAAACCGAAGCTCGATTTTGCTTGATTTTACGCGGTTTTTCAAGCTTTTTGCTCTTCGTCCACCAGTTCTTAAACCCACGATTTTGTAGGCTTTTGTCGGATTTTAACCCTAATCTTTTTTTGATGTGTCGATTGCTCTGTTGATCACCCCATGTAATTGGGCAGGTTTATTATACTTGACTTTGGCGTAAATGTCCATAGTCACCTTGCTGTTTTCGTGTCCGGCAAGATACTGTACGGTTTTAGGATCAACCGAAGCATAAATCAGATTCGTGATATAAGTGTGACGCAATTGATGCGGTGTCACTTGAAAATCCATCGTATATACCAACTTCGGATTGTTCGGCTGATGCTCACCAAGCTTCGGCTTTACCACATGCTTAATCTTCTGCTCATTCACATAGGTGTAATAGCAGCGTTCTTCCGTAGAACGAACTGCTATGTACTTCCACACCCTCACGAACTGGGATTCAGCCAGAGCGTTACCATTCCTGTCAGAGATCACATATTCCGATTTTGACTTTTCTTTTGCCTCTTTCAAACATTCCACCAGCTTGCCCGGAATAGGAATGTCCCTTTTAGCTGCTGGCGTTTTTAATTCTGTTGAAATTACCGGACGATTATTCACAGAACGCCATGCTCGCCGTACCGAAATATATGGAGTGGCTTCATCCAGGAAAACACAATCCCATCGCAGTGCAAGAATTTCTTCCCGCCGCAACCCTGCGTACAACCCAATCATTACGAAGACATACGGTGGTAATCCCCTGATTGTATCCAGAAGAATTTTCACCTGCTCATCCGTCAATGCCTTCTTTTCCTGCTTTGGTGTTCCGCCTTTTGCGGAAAGCGACGCAGCCGGATTATAACTGATGATTTTGCTTTCTTCTGCTGAATAGAAAACACATTTGATCAGCATATTCATTTTGCTGTACAGGGAAGCTGATTGCTTGGAGATTGGCACCAGCAGCAAGCGAAGGTCATCGGTCGTCACTTCGTCCATATACATATCTCCAATAGCGCCAATAATATATTTTCTTATCGTGCGCTCATATCCACTCAATGTGTTTTCTCGCACACTCGCCGAGCGCATCTTCAACCTATTTTTCGCAATACTCAGCTACTGTCGGGTTATTCTTCCGGAATATTTCATCCTCAATACTGCGCTTCATCTCAATGGATTTATCGTACAGCTCTTCAGGAGTCTGTGCATATAGCGAAATCCTATTTTCCATCCGCATCCTGCATTCGTGTTCTGTAATATTGAACGCCCCTCTTCATAATTGTTCCATATTCCGGCACTACTTTTTTTCTTGCCATTATTGCTTCCTCCATTTTCTTGATATATCCAAATTGATCTTTGCTCTTTAATTATCCAGAATGCTGCTCCGGTTCTCAAGGATGTCGGCTATATGTAAAAAGAGCAGGGATTATCCCTACTCTTTTTGATCTCATTCATGAAACTGTCTGGCCTATTCTGCATCCCACAGTGTAAAGGTATCCTCTAATATACCCGCCAGTTCATCCGGTCGGTTATACTTTGCCTTTGCATAAATGTCCATCGTTATCTTGCTGTTCTCATGACCGGCAAGATATTGAACTGTTTTAGGATCAACCGATGCGTGAATAAGATTTGTAATATAAGTATGCCGCAGCAAATGTGGTGTCACTTCAAAGTCTAAGCTATAAACCACCTTTCCATTATGCGCAGCTCTTTCGCCCAGCACTGGTTTCACCGTATGCTTCACTCGTTTTCCATTCTCATAACGGTAGTAGCTCCGTTCCTTTACAGTTCTGGTCACAATATACTGCCAGAGCCTCTTAAACTGCGTATATGAAAGCGGTTCGCCCTCGTTGTTCGCAACAACATAGTCTGATGTGGAATTCTCCTTTGCTTCTCTCAGGCATTTCGCCAGGCAATCAGGAAGCGGTACATCTCGATGAGCAGCCTTTGTTTTCAGTTCAGACATTATTATCGGTCGATTGTGCTCTGTATGCCAAGCTCTGCACACTGTCAAATACGGTGCTGCTTCATCCAGAAAAACTGAATCCCACTGCAATGCAAGAATTTCTTCTCGCCGAAGCCCCGCATACAAACCAAGCATCACAAATACATACGGTGGTAATCCTCTTATCGCATCCAGCAATCTCTCCACCTGATCATCAGTCAAAGGGTTTTTCTCTTTTTGAGGAACGCCCCCGTTCTTTCCAGACAAATAAATTGTAGGATTGTCCTGAATCACTTTGCTTTCCTTTGCCGCCGCAAAGATGCTCTTATAAAGTATATTGACCGATTTGTACACAGACGCTGATTTTTTGGATACCGGAACCAGTGCCAGACGAATATCATCCGCTGTAACATCTGCTATATTCATATGACCCAGAGGCTTTATAATATGCCGGTTTACTTTCGATGTGTAATCCGTCAACGTAGTGGCTCTTACCTGTGCGGATTGTAACAACAGCCACTTTTCGCAATACTCCTTTACTGTGGGGGATGATCTACGAAAAGTATTATCCTCAATCTGCTCTCTCGCTTCGAGCACTTTATCATATAATTCTTCACGGGTTCTGCCATACAACGCCACCCGCTTTCCATCAGCATCCTCAATTCGAGTCCGGTAATATTCCTTACCCGCCATGATGACGGTTCCGTACTGAGGAATCGCATATCTTTTTCTTGCCATCTTCGACACCTCCAAACTTTTAGCTGATATATTCATTATTGCGAATAACCTGCCAATACTCAACGATGTCGAATTCCGCTCCTGGCTGTTCTCTTCTTTCGGAAAGTCGGATTGTTATCCTTCGGCCTTGCACGATGTGTAGACCTTGCAATATACTCCTGAAGTCCAACTTCAGTAAAATAAACACAGCCATTCTCAACATACTGAACGTAAGTGATCAGCCCTTCCATTCTTGCATGATCCAAGGTGTCCAGGCTAATCCCCAACATCTCAGCGGCTTCTTTACGCTTAATCAATTTATCCACCATCAAAATTCACTTCCTTTCGGCATTTGCCTTGTCTTTTTTTCTCCGCCTGTTCCGGAATATAATATCCAAGCTGCACTTTCACAGCTTCATCAATTCCGCGCATCTGTCCCTTACTTACCTTGCCGAGATACCGAATCACACAGGTCTTATCACATGTATCAAGCTGCTCCGCCAATACCATCGAAGATCTTGCCAGCCCTTTTGCCTTCCGAAGGAAATAATGTGTTGGCTGGCTTCTTTTCTTTTGAATCTTCGTTGTCAGAGGAGCAACCGTAATCGTCGGCGAATAAAAGTTGCCGACATCGTTCTGAAGAACCACTACCGGACGAACACCGCCCTGCTTTGATCCTATCGGAACACCAAGATTGGCAAGGTAAATATCTCCTCGCCGGTAAACCCAGTTTTCTTTCATCTGGTTGCCTCCAATCCCATAATCATCTATGGATAAAAGCTGACAAAAAATAATACAACTGCTTTATTCTGACAGCTTTTCTTAAAATATGGTTTCTCTGTACTTTTTCTTGGTACCCCAGAGATCGGGGATTTCTCACAAGCGGCAGTGTGCTTCACTGCTCCATTGGAATTTAACCATCCCGCCTTCTTTATGGCCGGGCCGCGAATTACGGAAGTATCATTGTCCCTGACAGGCTTTTACACCACCGTCGGTTGCAATCCGACATTTGCTGCTGCGATTCCGCTTCGCCCCTGTTGGGCATCATGGCGTGCAGTCGAAGGCTCGTTCTGTCAGTAATGTACTTGGAGAATGAGTATTCAATTTTCATAGTTCATCAGCCTTGTTGCCTTAGCTGTAAAGTAAGTATAAAAGAATGCGGTTTTACATAACACGCCGGAAACTGCGACTTTGCCCACCTAATTTTGCGAGTTCACATCAGTGCTTCCTGAAGCTGCGTAATGGCATCCTGCACTCTCTTTTTCAACGCATCCACATCCTGTCTCTTGCCAATAATCAGATAATCCAGCGTTACTCCAAAGAATTCCGAAAACAGAATCATGTCGTTATAAGATGCCGATATTACTCCGCGCTCAATTTTTGAAATGCGTTTTGCATCAATATCAATCGCCTCAGCCAGAGCCTCCTGCGTATACCCTTTTGATTTGCGCAGCTCTTGAATTCTTGCTCCACATACATGCTGATCGTAATACATACTTTCTCCTTCCGCACAGCCGGTACAGAACCGGACCAACGGAAGGTCAAAAAAAGGAGCCGCATGACGGTGAAGAAAAAATCCTGTGCCGATAAAACAGAACATGGGTATTCCATAATTCTGTCTCATGCGGCATTCGGAAGACTTCGCCTGTCAGCGGCTCCACAGCACAGCTATGACTTATAAAATTGTGTTAATAGGGTTATTTATTGTCATCTCAACCATTCAGAGACGAATAGTAGAGCTGCAATCTCCGTAATCTTCTCATCTCCAAAACATTGAAGACGGTCTCACGTCCGCAGGCCTTGCATTTGGTCTGCACATGTCCTCTGGTATCCTCAAAGACGATGATTGAATTATGTCGGCAATAAGGACACCTGACAATCCTGGGCTTTTGCGAAGCAATCGCATCCTTTGCCCGGATGATTTTAATCTGCATTTCCGCAGATGGTTCCGATACTCTGATATTCCTGCTCATGGCCACACCTCCAATGGATCACGATATTCATAATCCTTTTTCCGGTTCAGATAGCCCAGTTGTTCCAAGCGGATAGCAGCTGCCGATCTCGAAACGCCAAAGACACCACAGAAAGTATCTATCTTCACCTGGTCTTTGTTATAAAAACGCCATCCATAACATGTCAGAGGCTTTCTGCTGTTGATGAACCACATCGCCCGATCCACTTCTAACTGGGGCATCAGGATGGCAGCTCCCAGCGAATTGGCCTGCCACTCGTTCCAATCTTCCTGCGTTCTCAGAACGCGGGAACCTTTTTTCCTCACTTCCGGTCTCTTATGGCAGGCTATCTTTCGGTCATCGGCATCCAGCTGAAACAATATCTGGTGAGCGCACTCATGTGCCAGCGTAAATCTGCGTTTTCCGCAGAGTTTCCGAATATTCTCTGGTTCAATGAAACTCTTGTCCAGAACCACATCATTAGTTTTCAGGAAGATGCTCCTCTGACTTCCATCAACCTCTATCTGATATTCTGTATCCACATACGCGGTCAGACCATAGATGCTTCCGTCCGAGGACAACTTTTGAAATGACACCTTCAGGTTCAGATAATCGGATGCAAACTGGTCAATGGGTGTCGGAAGCGCAAATCTTGCCGGATCATCTGCTTCGCTGCCGAAAAAGGACTTTTGAAAATCTCTTATCACTGCAACAGCGATTTCTTCTATTTTTTTCTGTGAAAGGATCATAGGCACTGCTCCTTTGCCTCAACGAACCATTTTTCATCTTCGTTGAACAGAAAACTCTCATGCCCACCGATCATGACCGTATAACGAATTCCGCAGCCGCCCACTTTCGTGGAAGAAGCTCGGCACTTATGCTTCAATCGGTCGATCTCATACACCCGTCCGTCAATCCATCGAATTAGGCGCGGGCGAATATTTCCCTCTGCATCCACATCTAAGTTCACAGGTACATATACTTTTCTACATTTCTGTTCCGACATATTCTACGCTCCTCCTCTGTAAACCGGCGAATGTGTTGACTTCTTTTAGCAAAGAACTCACCAGATTCTACCGGTGCTGTATTAACCAATCATTCCTGTCGGCATAACCAAATCCACTTTTCGCTCTGTCGGCATCTTGCTTTTCTGAAAAAGTACCCCATTTTTAATCGCATCTTTCCCAAATCGGAATCGAATCTGCTCAATCGCTGCGTCCAGCCGTTCCTGGCGATCCAGTGATTTCACGTCGGTGAATAGGTCGTATTGTATCGGACAATCCTCTTCAAACAGGTTGATTGCCCGAACCGTCACTGAACGAATCGGATGCTCCCACTGATAGTTCTTTGCAAACAGTGCAAATGCGGTTTTCGCCAGATAGGTAGGGCTTTGTGTCGGAATACCAATCCGGCACTGCCACTCTTTCGTGTAAAGCTCGTTGTTGCGGATGGAAATCGCTATTCCGCCAGCTTTCTTTTTATGTGCTCGCAGCTTGGTTCCGATCTCCTGCACCAGTTCCAGCATGACACACCAGACTTCGGCGTTATTCTCCAAATCCTGCATGGTCGTTATTCCGTGCCCAATGCTCTTTACTGGGGAGACATAATCGGAACGCATAACCGGCGAATCATCCAGTCCATTGGCATATTTCTTAATCGCCAGTCCATTCTTTCCAAGGCGGCACTTCAAGAAATCATCCGATGTTGCAGCAAGCTCTCCAATGGTATGAATCCCATAACCGGACAGAACCTTCTCGGTCGCTCTGCCGACTCCAAGCAAGTCAGAGGCGGGAAGACACCAAATCTTCTCCTGGAACGAATCTGCTTCGATGCAGGTAATCGCATCCGGCTTTTTCATATCCGACCCAAGCTTGGCAAAAATCTTATTGAAGCTCACTCCTGCGGAAATCGTAAGTCCCAATTCAAACTTAACCGTTCTGCGAATCTCATCTGCGATTTCAAATCCGGTTCCCATGCAGCCGCTTCCGGTCACATCCAGCCAGCATTCGTCCATCCCATACGGCTCGATCTGATCGGTATAGCGACCGTATATCCCACGAGCCAGCTTTGAAAACTTCATATATTGCTCATAGTGCGGCTCCACGATCACAAGATCCTGGCACTTCTGCTTTGCTTGCCAGATTGCCTCTCCCGTGGAAACACCAAACGCCTTTGCTGCATAGTTCTTCGCAAGTACGATGCCATGCCGTTCCTCCACAGAACCGCACACTGCCACCGGCTTGTTCTTCAGTTCCGGGTTCATCATACACTCGACAGAGGCATAGAAATTATTCATATCACAATGAAGAATCACTCTTTGCATCCCGTATTCCTCCTCTCCGTTCGTGAAAGCACGAACAACTTTTCACGAACGCATTGACACACAGCATTTCTTGTGATACTATAATTACACGAATTGTATTTCGTGTTTTCATCGTCATTATAGCAAGCACAGTTTTTCGTGTCAATAGATTTTTATGAAAAAGTGTTCGTGTTCGTAATCAAAAAAGAAGAGGTATTCCTATGGTCTTCAAAGAAAGGTTGAAAGAAAAAAGAACAGAAGACCAATTTAACTCAGGTAGAACTTGCAGAGAAGGCCGGTGTAACCGCCCGCACAATTCAGAATTATGAGCTTGGTAGCCGCAAACCATCCAATATGGTCACGATCCAGAAGATTGCGGATGCGCTGAATACTACTACTGAGTACCTGCTGGGAAGCAGCGGCACCTACGTTGTAGAAGCTCATGAAAAAGGCGGCGCAAAAGCAGCGAAAGATATTGAAGAACTGGTCAGCGAAGTGACCGGTATGTTCGCTGGCGGCGAATTAAGCGAGGATGCCATCGAAGGAGCTTATAAAGCTCTGACCGATGCCTACTGGATTGCCAAAGAGAACAATAAAAATACGCCCCGAAAACGAGGCGTAAAAAATCCGATCAGTGATATTTATCGTACACACTTTTCGCTATACTGTAAACTGGAGGTGGTATGATGAATGCGGAACAGCTTTCACGGGTCGGTGAGAAACTGGTAAAACGCTGCGGTTCCAGAGACCCTTTTGAAATTGCAAGGCAGCTTGGTATCAATGTCATGCTTTGCGAAAATTTTGGTTCCCTGAAGGGAATGTACCGGGTGATTAAGCGAAATCGCTTTATTTTCCTGAATAACAGTCTGGATGAAAATATGCTGCGCATCGTGTGCGCACATGAATTAGGGCATGATCAGCTTCACCGGAATATGGCGAAAACCACCCCGATTCATGAGTTCATGCTCTACGATATGAAATCCAAACCGGAATATGAAGCGAACATCGTAGCAGCAGAGATTCTGATGGACAGCGATGAAGTCCTTCGTTACATCTATGAGTATGGATACACAGCCGAGCAGATCGCCAGTGCGATGTCCACCGACATCAATCTGGTTGCGCTGAAGGTAGCGCACCTGGCTACACTTGGCTATAATCTGCACGCGCTGGAACACAAGAGCAACTTTTTGAAATAACGTACCTTTGAGGAGTCTGGACTGGCTCCTCTTTTTGTTGCACAAATTGTGCAGGCGGTGCTTGCACAATTATCAACCTAACATCTGCATTCCATACAATCTCGATATTGTCCTCCTGTTGTTCTGCGTTATGCTTTCTCCGTGCATTTTCGTATTATTTATTCTGCCATCTGACTTCGCCCTTGGACAGAAGCGGATAACAGATCAGCTGATCTGAATCCAGATTTTCCGCATGCATGTCAACCGCTGTGATCTGATGATTATCATAAGTCGTATAATAGTAAATACCTTTTGCTGTATTACAACAGGACGTGTATATCGTGATCTCATATTTGCCTTCTGTCACCTCACAGCATCCACGCTGCTGATCTACGGATCCTAAGATATGGAAGAACTGACTTACACTCTCATCCTCTTCTTCACCGGAGATCGAATTTAATTTTGTAAAGGCAACTTTCACAAATCTTGACTGGCTGGAAAGATCTCCAGGTATTCCCATTCCACCCATTCCTCTGCTATATGCATCAAGCTGTAATACTCCTGCAAAAGTACTCTCCGGCTGTTTTCTGGATACTCCGGCATAATTATTCAGTGCAAACATCTGACTCGGGAATGGTGGATTATTGGTAAGCACTCCTACCGGATTATCATATACATGCAGCCCATCTTTCATAGACTCAACAACGATACAGGAGTCTTTGTCTGCAATGATCCAGTGAAGCTGTGCTGTCGGCAGCTGTTCACTGAATGCTGTACCTGTCAGTCTCATTGCTGCCAGCTTCTCTCTCGCCTCTGCTACAGTAGCACACTGTGTAAGGATCCATGGGATGAACTCGAACTGTGCCACCTGGCTGACTTCTGTTTCATCTTCCGGCAAAGCCTCTTCATATGCCGCATTGCCGACAAAATTAAGACCTGCCATTCCAAGGCCTTTTTCATTAACAGCATCATAATAAAGCGGATAACCTTCTGCAACAAATGCCATTCCGATCAAAGCATAATGGCTTTTTATCTTCCCGGCAAACCGGAAATCAAATTCGTAATTTCTTGGCGTTATCGTGATCTGTTCCCCATAGGAAAATTCATAATCAAGCGTTCTGCCCATATAAAAATCTTTTGTTTTGTAAGTTGCTGCTGTACACATATCGAACACCTCTTCTTTCTGCTATAATAGTCCTGCAAACAATCTCATAAACAACTGTCCGAGCCGTAAATATGCACTCCGTCCTGTGCGGTACTTTTCGGTCACTTCCCTGCATTCATTCATGGTTGCTCCCAGATCATCTCTTATATCCAAAACTGTCTGACTATCCGCCATAAAACAACCATTTTCAAAGTGGTGATAAAGCAATGCCATTCAGTTAAGCATCATTTTAGTGGTTTTCTGTCATAGAAAGCCACTGTTTTTATACCTAAAAACTTTAAAAATATTACAAAAAACAGTTGACAAGTAAGCCAATATATGTTGCGCAAGCCTTGATTATAAACATATTTCAAGGAGGCTCATTATGGCTGATTTTTCTTATCTAATTTAAAATCCACACTCGACAACTGCATCACAGAACTCGATGAAATCCACTCCATGTTCTGCCGTAATCCGGAAAGTGATTTTACCAGGAACCGCAAACTTTCTTTCCGCTAGTATATTCAGTTTATGCTCCAGATGCAGAGTAAATCCGTTTCAAATGCAGTAAACATATGCAGGGCATATCTCAAACACGATGGTAACGAAACAGAGACCATGCTTCTCATACAAAAGTATCTGACACCTGTCAGGTACAATCGAAAATATCCTATCCACCTCAGTCCAAAGAGAAATAGGGATTTCATGTATCGGGTTGCATAAATCTCGTTACCATTATACTGCATTATGAGGCAGATATGCAATCTGTCTTTTTGTCATAAAAAACCTTATCTAAATGACATTGAATGATTTATTTTCTATCTAAAATTTTATTAAACCGACTAAAGACTCCATAGTTTGTGTGTTTGACTTACTGTTTATATCTATCTTCTCCTAAATATTTTTCTAGTCATTGCAATATAAAATTGCTTATACAGTCTCTCCCTTAAGAGTCCTGGTATTCTGGATAATATACAGAGCGACCGATATGACCATCATTATAGCGCACAAACCAATCAACAGATCTGATACCATCGGTGTAATGTGGAACCATATAATATGCACCGCTGCAGTTCCATATAATAAAAAGGTTACTATCTTTCCATGCCAGTCTGCACCATGTACTTTTCCTGTCTTTCGTATCACAAGACATCCACTGACTACCATATACAGCTCCTTACCTGCCATTATTACGATTAAAAGAAGCACATGCGGAAAACGAGTAAACAGACAGATTAACATCGCTGCCTGTGTCAGCTTATCAGCCACCGGATCAAGTATTTTTCCTAAATTACTAATCCTATGGAATCTTCTTGCGATATATCCATCAGCAAGATCCGTAAGACCAGACAGCAATAAGATTTCACCAGCTAACAGAGGATTTTTCTTTACACAAT
>ENA-OQJF01000151-OQJF01000151.1-human-gut-metagenome-genome-assembly--contig:-NODE-151-length-18212-cov-3.331103_pt1 | contig 18212 bp, 13 predicted proteins | sample MGYA00242595_ERZ504761 | MGnify/ENA primary metagenome ERZ504761 (study PRJEB26092, sample SAMD00036367) | human gut metagenome | host: Homo sapiens | study: EMG produced TPA metagenomics assembly of...
ATTTGCTCAACCGTGGAATGGCACTGGCAAGTGCGTACGATTTGATTTATAATGTATGTGGAAAGCATAGACTGCGGTAGAAGTATAACTGAAACTAAGAGAGGAGTGGAAGTATCATGAAAACACTTGTAAAAAATGGAATGATCGTATCACCGGAGGACACTTATGAAGCAGATGTCCTGATTGAGGATGGTGTGATCGAATGTATCGGAAAGAACCTGGAAGCAAAATTTGGGGATGCAGATAAGGTGATCGATGCGAAAGGAAAATATGTTCTCCCGGGAGGTATTGATGTTCATACGCATATGGATATTGATGTCGGAATCGCGAGAGCAGTAGATGATTTTTATACAGGTACTGTTGCAGCCGCATGCGGCGGAACTACAACGATCGTAGACCATATGGGATTCGGACCGGCAGGATGCCCACTACATCATCAACTGGATGTATATCATGGACTGGCAGACGATAAAGCTGTTATCGATTATGGATTCCATGGAGTAGTTCAGCATGTAGACGAGTCTATTTTAAATGAACTTGAGACAATGATGGATGACGGAGTCCAGAGCACAAAGGTTTATATGACTTATGGCTATAAGATTGATGATGATGGTATTTTAGAAGTTCTTAAGAAGATGAAAGAACTGCATGGAATCACAGCATTCCATTGCGAGAATCATTATGTGGTAGAGCATCTGAAGAAAGAATATGGTGATGCCGGAAAGACTGCGCCGATCTATCATGCAAAGAGCAGGCCAAATCTTGCAGAAGCAGAGGCTGTAAGAAGAGTCCTTTATCTTGCGAAGCTTGCAGGTGATGCACCGGTGTATATTGTACATCTTTCTTGTAAGGAAAGTCTTGAAGCAGTTGAAGAAGCAAGAAGAAACGGACAAAAAAACATTTTTGTTGAGACATGTACACAGTATCTGACACTTACAGAAGACAGATATAAAGATCCGGATGGATTGAAATATATTATGTCTCCACCGCTTCGTACACAGCAGGATCTTGATGCGCTGTGGAAAGGATTAGAGGCAGGAGAGATTCAGATCGTTGCGACAGATCATTGTCCATTCAATTATGCAAAAGAGAAACAGGACGGCAAGGATGATTTCAGAAAATGTCCGAATGGAGCTCCGGGAGTTGAAGAAAGAATGATTCTTCTTTTCTCAGAAGGTGTAATGAAAAACAAAATCAGCATCAACAAGCTGGTAGAAGTTGCCTGTACAAATCCGGCAAAGGTGTACGGAATGTATCCTAAGAAGGGAATTATTGAACCGGGGGCAGACGGAGATCTTATCATTATTGATGCAGATGCAAAACAGACTCTGACACATGAGATGATGCACGGAGCAGTTGATTACACTTCCTACGAAGGAACACCATTGAATGGAAAGATCGACCTTGTAATGCAGAGAGGAAATATTATTGCCGAAAACAACGAATTCAAAGGAAATCGTGGGGACGGTCAGTATATTTACAGAAAACCATACTTCGATATTTAAGGAGAACGATATATTTTTAAGAAGTTTTTACTGAAACTTCTGACTAGAATAAAGGACGCAAGGTAGAGAGAGCTGATGTCTGTAACAAGCTTCGCACTTCCTTGCGTCCTTATTTATTTGAGTTTTTATTTTTTATATCTTAGATCAGATGCGTACTTTCCAATTTCTCCATAAATGCCTCATTCATCTTGATGATCGGTTTTCTAAGAAGTAGTCCAAGCAACAGTGAAGGAACGAGGTAGATTGCCAGTTTTCCAATTTCTGCTGCATAGGTTGTTCCGTAGAATCCTGCAATACATTCACGCATCGCATTCATGCTGTGTGTGAACGGCAGAAGTGGATAAACAACCTGGAAAAACTTCGGTGCACACTGGATCGGGAATGTTCCACCACTTCCTGCAACCTGCATTACCATCAGGACAACGGCAATTGCTTTACCGATATCTCCAAAGGAGACAGTCAGTGCATAGATCAGATTCACATAGACAAAGCTTGTGAACATACCGGTTAGTACAAACATTACCGGATGCTTACACTGAATACCAAGGAAGAAAAGATCTCCAAGACAGATGAGTGCACTTTGCATGAAACCGATAATGATCAGAAGTAGGATACGTCCGATATAGAGCTGATATTCTTTCGGATGGAATAGTTTCTTCTTTGTAGAATCAGCTACAGTGACTTTTAGCATGGCAGCCATAACAACAGCACCTACCCAGATCGCAAGAGTGGAGTAGAATGGAGTCATTGCAGACCCGTAATTTTCAATTGGATAAATCTTTTTCTCATCCAGTTTGACCGGAGAGGAGAGGAAAGATGAAATCGTTTCGGAGTCTTCGGATAACAGGTTTGTTACGGCAGCCATACCTTCTGAATCATCGGTGGAAATTTTTGTAGCTACAGCCGTCAGCTTTTCAGAAGATTCTTTTAACAGAGCAGCAGAATTAGTAAGTGCTGTCTGAAGTCCTGTAAGTCCGCTGGAAGCAGAACCGGTAACGTTAGCAATATTTTCAATGCTGCTGTCAAGGCTTCCAAGCATAGAGGAGACAGAACCTGTTGTAGAACTCAATGAATTGGAAAGATTATCAAGATTTCCTTTTACATTTTGTTCGTAAGTTGTCTCAACTGCCTTGACGGAAGAAGTTGCTTCGCTGATCAGACTATCAAGTTCACTCTTTAATGTAGTAGCATTTGCGGTTGCTGTAGTGATCGAAGTTGCAGCACCGTTAATTTTATCACGGAGTGCAGTCTGTCGTTCAATTGCCAGCTGAATCTGCTGATTGATTCCATTGACCGCATTTTGAATCTCAGGATAATCTGAGGAGGCGTCTGCAATAGCAGATAATGCAGCAGAAAGCTGATTATACCCGTCAATGACATTCTGTACGCGGCTACTTACGGAAGACAATGCATTTGCTGCCGCCTGTGCATCTGAGTTGTAGGAACTTAAAGCCTTGTCAATAGTATCAGAGACAGCGGTGTAGAAGCTTGCATTCTGTGCTAATGCGTCAGAAATCGTGCTTGTAGTTCCGGACAGGGCAGTAGTTAATGAATCAATTCCGGAATCAGAATTCTTTAAGGAATTGAGGCTGGTTTTGTGCCGGAACCGGTTTCCTGAAGAAATTCTGTTGTTGTGTTCAGCATTGTAACTGCAGAGTTTGTCATGTCTGAGAAGGACTGAACAGTTGCAGCAACAGTTCCAAGATCAGATCCCATCTGATTCAAATTACTACTCATATTGTTGATCAGAGAATCATCACCTGTCTTCTTTGCGATTGAATCTACCGTCTGAAATGCATCAAGTGCGGTCTGGGCAATTGTCTCAATGAATGTCTGATTAATCTGTTTCTGGACAGCCGTTGCGCCTTTTCCGGTAATGATCGGAGCAATTGCATTTTCTTTTTCATTTTCATAATAAGTCAGATCCGGATGTTCAGCTTCAGAAGAGAAGACACTCATCATTTTCTGGCTAAAGTCTTCAGGGATTACGATCGCAGCATAATATTCTCCGGATTTTACACCTTTTTGAGCATCTTTTGAATTAGTAAAACCCAGTTGAACTGAGAATTTTTATGTCAGAGAAGAGAGGATCTGCTCTCCCATGTTGATCTTTACGGCAATAAGATCACTTTCATACCCTTTATCATCACTTGCAACTGCAAGTTTCAGCGCACCTGTATTTCCGTAAGGATCCCAGCTTGCGGAAATGTTAAACCATGCATAAAGAGTCGGAATTACAGTGATTCCCATAATAACGATCATTGCAATGACATTTTTCTGGATCTTCATCAGATCATTTTCAGGATTAAAAAATATTTTTCAAATTATTCCGCCTCCTTTCCACGGAAGTTTTCAAGCATTTCTTCGTAAGACATACCGGCAAGCTTTTTCTGTTCTTCTAATTTTGTATGAATGTATTCTACAACGATCAACCATACTGAAATCGCAATGATGGAAATGATCCATAAAGTCAGGAATACAATCTTTGATTCGAGACTGAACATCAGGATCAGGAAGATCAGAGGGATGATCGCAATGGCAAGGAAGCCGATGCGAATCATCTTACGGTAATTGTTTTCAAATTTCTGTGCCCGTTCAGCTGTTACAAGGCGAAGGTCTTCGATGGAAAGAGATGCCTGTAAGAGCATGGAGAGCTGTGTACTTCTGCTAAGTTCTGCTTCGTGAGGTTCGCACATCATAAATTCTGTTTCTGCCAGTTTCTTGTCGAACAGATGGTTCAGTCCGGAAAGAGCCGGGCGCAGTCCAAGTCCAATAAGCAGAGAGATCGGCACGTAGCACAGGAGCAGGATCAGAAGATCGTTGCGGAAGTTAGAACCGTAGAAACCGGCAATTGCTTCACGCATAGCATTCACACCATATGTAAATGGAAGGAGTGGATGCAGTTTCTGGAAAAAGCTGGTGTCATCTCAATCGGGTAGGTTCCGGAAGAACCAGGAATCTGCAGGATTACGAGAATAACACAGAGCGCTTTACCAATATGCTTAAATGTAAGTGACAGTGCATAAATAATATTTACATAGACGAAAGAGCAAACCATTCCTGTCAGGATGAATTGTGCCGGATGATTGCATTGGACTCCTGGAAGGAGTGTATCACCAAGGCAGACGATAAATCCCTGAACAAGACCAACTGCCATGTATAAGAGCCAGCGTCCAAAGTATAATGTTGTCTGTCCGTAACCGCGCATGGATTCGTCTTTGTCCACTTCCATCTTAAAGATTGCGATCAGTACGATACCGCCGACCCAGATTGCAAGATTAGAGTAGAACGGTGTCATAGAAGAACCGTAATTATCTACGGCATAATAAGTCTCCGTTTTAATCTCCACAGGAGAGGACATAAATGATGAGATAGATTCTGCATCAATGCCTTCAAGAGAGAGCAGTTTTTGGTATGTAGCAGAGCCTGTCAGTGCATTCAGATCCGTCTGAATTGTACTTAGTTTGTCGCTTACGGCACTTAAAGATTCCTTCGTACTGTCAAGGAGGGCAGTTGTATTTGACAATCCACTCTCTAACTGGTCGAGCATATCATTGATCTGCTTAGAAGTAGCTGGTACTCCGTTTAGCAGTCCTTCTACCTGACCGGTCAATGTGGAAAATGTATCCAGTGTCTGTCCAAGCAGTGGAAGAATATTCTGGTCAAATGTAGAACGGAAAGTATGTAAGTTATTGATACTTTCTTTTGTCAGAGAAGTAAGCTGTTCCTGTGTTGCAGTTGTTGTATCAATCGCATCTTTGATTCCATTATTTCCAGTCTGAAGACTATTGATCAATTCCTGATTTGACTGGTTCTGAGTTTGCAGGGCAGAAATCTGTGCATTGATCTGATCTCCGATCGTTCCCGGAAACTTATTGGCAAGTTCCTGCATTTTTTTAAGAATATCTGCATTCAGTTCATTGACTGAGTTTGCATAACCAAGCGCATCACTGACAGAAGTGTTGATCTTTCCGGCTGCGGTAGCAAGTTCTGTCAGTCCTGTGGATGCAAAGCTGCTTGCCTGACCAAGTAAAAGTTCTCCGTCAGAGAGGGACTTAGAAAGTGCGGAAGAAAAATCTCCGGCAGAAGAACGTGTCGTATTCATGACAGAGTCAGCACTGGACAATGCATTTGCTCCGGATGTTGCTACATCTCCTAAAGATGTAGATGCATCTTTTGCATTTTCTATCAGCTTTGAGGTATTGGATGAGTCTTTACTGAATTTTTCTAGAAGCTGTTCGTATTCTTTGATATTATTATTTGCTTTTGTAAGCAGATCATTAATCTCTGCATTTGTTGAATCAACAGAGTCGGAAATGTTGAATACAGAATCCTTTAAAATCTCGGCAATTGTCTCAGATGCAACAGAGGAAAAGGTGTTATTAACCTGTGTCTGGATCGTGCTTGCACCTGAACTGGTGATCTTTGGCGCAATTGCATTGAGTTTTTCATTGATATAGTATTCAAGTTCCGGAGTTTCGATCTTTCCGGACAGGACACTTAGCAGGGATTCGCTAAAATCTTGCGGAATAATGATTGCTGCATAATATTCACCGGATTTAACTCCTTTAATAGCAGCATCTTTGGAAACAAACGTCCATCCTAATTGGTCGTTTTCCTTTAGTTGGTCAATGATCTGGCTGCCGGCATTGATCGTCAGATCATCATGTGTGGCATCGGTGTCCAGATTTGCTACTGCTACCTTGATGCCGGAAGTATTGGCATAAGGATCGATATTTGCTGCAATATTAAACCATGCGTAGAGTGAGGGGAGAATAGATACTCCGATCAAAACAAGTATTGCTGCCGGATTACGGAGCAAGCGTTTCATATCGCGGCGAAAAATCCGAAATGCGTTTCTCATGGATAAAACTCCTTTTCTTAAAAATATTTCTAGTAATAGATACAATGTTGATTTTCATGTCAAAAAGTATTATATTAATGTAGAAACTAATTTACAACCATTAATCAATACTGGATATGTCTAATAATAGACGAAAGATTGAAAAATGTCTAGCAGGTGAACAAAATCATTCATTTAAGCCATAGAAACGTTACTGTTCACTCCCGTGTCAATCACTCCGCTGATTGACACGGAGGATGCGTGTTTTGACTTGAATGCATCTCGCCCCATCGCCAAAGGCGATTTAAAATGGCGAGATGCGTTGCTGGTCGCACATCGTGTGAACAGTAACGAACGGACGGAGAGGCGTAGGTATGGCGAAAGTACATGGGGAATCAAAGCTGACTTTTTTGGAGTCGACGAGTATTATCATAGGACACGGCGTGGGATCGGGAATTCTTTCGGTCCCATTCCTTGCATCCAGAAATACTGGCATGATATCATCTGGATTTCGGCAGTGGCTTATTGCATGAATCTTCTGCTGCATTTTATGATTGCGGAACTGTCTTTGAATAACAATGGCGCGCAGTTTATCAAATGCTTTGAAAATGAGCTGTTTGTGGGAAAGCTGAAGATGGCATGTACATGGCTGGCGTTTGGGCTGCTTGGCTTTTCGGTTGTAGTGAATGTGAGTGGATTTATTACCGGTGCGGCAGCTGTATTTTCTGCATGGTTTCATCTTTCGTCAGTGGCCGGAATGCTGATCTTTTATGTATTGGCGGCAAGTGTAGTCTATATCGGAATGAAACTGGTTGGAATTTGTGAGAAAATTGCAGTGATTTCCATGTTTGGAGTCATAGGGATCCTTTTTGTAGCAACGATACTTTCAGAGACAACAGAGCTTTCGACAAAGTTCTATTCAAATAACAATATACTGGCACTGTATAGCATGATTGCATTTTCATTATCTGCTGTTATGTCTGTGCCACAGGTTGTGAAAGGTTTAGAAGGAGACGAAAAAGGTATTCGTAAAGCGATTGCAGCAGGCACGGGCTTGAATATGGGACTGATTCTTTTAATCACATTTATGACGCTTCTGGGATGTTCTAATGTGACAGAGAATGGAGCACTGGTGGATCTTTCCGGTCATCTTGGCGGATGGGTCAGCATTATCGGATATGTATTTTCCTTGCTGGCTCTTGCAACATCTTTCTGGGCAAATACACTGAATCTTCGAGATATTGTGAATGAACAGACGAAATGGGGAGAAAAGATCAGCTGGCTTGTAGCTACATTACCTTGTCTTGTGATCGCACTTGTGGGAGTGCAGAGCTTTGTAGGATTTACAAGAATGGCAAGTGTGGTCCAGGTTCTGACAGGAGTAGGAGTGATTGTTGCATACAATCGTTCCAGAAAACGTGCGGGAACCAGCCTGATCTGTGGAAGGCTTGGAAGCCTGCCGTTTCAGATATTAGCAGTAGCAGCGTCGTTGGTAGCATCTGTAGGAGCAGTGCTTACGGTGACAGTGTGAAATTACAAACATATTATTACAAAAGTTGATGGAGAAGGAGATTAGAAAATGCAAGGACAGATTGAAGTGAACAGTAGAATTTTAGAAAGATTTGAATTCAGGGATATTAGACAGGAAGAGGCAGATCAGGCAGTCTTGATTGAGAAAATTTGTTTCCCGCCAAATGAAGCATGTTCTGAGAAACACATGAAGGAGCGAATCGGTGTGACTCCAGAATTGTTTTTAGTTGCGGTAGATAAAACAACTGGGAAGTTAGCAGGATTTTTGAATGGAATTGCAACGGACGAGGAAAAATTCCGAGATGAATTTTTTACAGATGCATCTTTGAATAATCCAAAAGGAAAGAAAGTTATGATCCTTGGCTTAGATGTATTACCGGAGTATCGAGGACAAGGTCTGGCACGAGAGATTGTAAGATGTTATCTGCAAAGAGAAGAAGAAAAGGGAAGAAAAGAAATTGTTCTTACCTGCCTGGATGAAAAAGTAGAGATGTATAAAAGATTTGGGTTTGTAGATCTGGGAATGTCAGATTCTGTCTGGGGTGGAGAAGAATGGCATGAAATGACATATTATCTGAGATAGAAGTAAATAACGGATGATAGTGAAAGCTGTAAAGTCTAATGGAAAATATTTGCCAAAGACTTTACAGCTTTTTCTAAAAATGTATGATAAGAAAGGAAAATGATAACTGTTCAGAGCCAAGCAAAATTTCAAAAGCAGATATGAAATGCTTGCATTTTTAAGACTGTTTTTGAAATTTTATTTGGCGGATACGCCACACCGACGAAATGCGTAGCATTTTGGAGGTTGGCTCTGAACAGTTACGGAAAATGAAAAACATGAGATAGGTGAGACAGGAGAAAATATCATGGAGTATTGGGATATTTATGATGCAGAGAAACAGCCGACAGGAAGAAAAATGAAGCGAAATGACTGGTGCTTAAAGGATGGGGAATACCATCTGACAGTGCTTGGAGTTGTGGCAAGACCGGATGGAACATATCTGATCACGAAACGTGTAATGACAAAAGCGTGGGCACCGGGTTGGTGGGAAGTATCCGGCGGTGCAGCGCAGGCAGGAGAGTCTTCTGAGGAAGCAGTATGCCGTGAAGTGAGAGAAGAGACAGGATTAGATATTTCTAATGCAGAAGGCGGATATCTATTTACTTATAAGCGAGAAAATCCGGGCGAGGGTGATAATTATTTTGTTGATGTATATCGCTTTGTGCTTGATATTGATGAGAATGATCTGAAACTTCAGACAGAAGAAACAGATGGATATATGTTCGCAACTAAGGAGGAGATTGAAAACTTTGCCAAGGAGGGAATCTTCCTTCATTATGACAGCATTAAGAGAGTGTTTGAACAGTTACAATAATTTATGGAATGAGGAAAAGTTATGCATTCAGAAAAGAAGAAAAACAGATTTGAAATTGATATGTGCAATGGCTCGATCATGAATAAGCTGATTTCTTTTTCAATTCCGCTGATGATATCTGGAATTCTGCAGCTTGCATTTAACGCAGTGGATATTGTTGTGGTAGGAAGATTCAGTGGAAGTGAGTCACTGGCAGCAGTCGGATCAACCACAGCACTGATCAATGTATTTACAAACTTATTTATAGGAATATCTCTTGGAGCAAATGTGCTTGCAGCCAGGTTCTATGCGGCAGGGCGCGAGAAAGAGATGTCGGAGACGGTGCACACAGCTATTACATTTGCGATTATAAGCGGAGTTGTGATGGCATTAGTTGGATTGTTCTTTTCCAGAGGAGCACTTGAGTTGATGGGAACACCGGATAATGTGATCAATCTTTCGACACTATATATGAAGATCTATTTCCTGGGAATGCCGTTTTTTATGTTATATAATTACGGAGCGGCAATCTTAAGAGCGGTTGGAGATACGAAACGACCACTTTTGTTTTTGATCGTAGCAGGTGTGATTAACGCATGTTTAAATCTTTTACTTGTAATTGCTTTTCATTTAGGAGTAGCGGGCGTTGCAATTGCAACGGTAACAGCACAGTTTGTATCGTGTGTATTGGTATTGCGTTGCCTGTATAAATCAGACAGTAGTTATCAGCTTCACTTCTCGAAGTTAATGATAAAAAAAATATATTTAGGACAGATCTTTCAGGTGGGGATTCCGGCAGGAATTCAGAGTACTGTGATCAATTTCTCAAATGTACTCCTGCAGTCATCGGTCAATTCTTTCGGATCTGTGGCGATGGCAGGATATACGGCAGCGAATAACATTTTTGGATTTTTATATGCATCGATCAATGCAGTGACACAGGCATGTATGAGTTTTACAAGCCAGAATTACGGAGTCGGAAAATGGAAACGAATGGACAGAGTCTTAGTTGACTGCCTGATTCTTTCCACAACGATTGCATTAATTCTTGGTGGAAGTGCGTATCTCTTTGGACCGGAGCTTTTGAAGATTTATACTAATGATCCTCAGGTTATCAGCTGTGGTATGGAGATTCTTCTATATACAACAGTTACTTATTTTCTGTGCGGATGGATGGATCTGTTCCCGGGATCTCTTCGTGGAATGGGAAAATCAATTGTGCCGATGATACTTTCCGTAATCGGAACAGTCGGAACGAGAATCGTCTGGATCTTTGGAATATTTCCAAGATTCAGATCATTGAAGATTTTGTTTATTTCCTATCCGGTATCCTGGATCATTACGATCATCCTGCAGGTGATTTGCTTTATTTTTGTCAGAAGAATCGTTTATGCGCCACTAGAAAAAACGAGAGGCTGCTATATAATAGAAAAAAGAAATGCTTTATTTCCCAAAATATAAGAGGGAATAAAGCATTTCTTTTTTTATTACAGCATTTTGTAAATGATAATTATTGACAAATTCAATATCCTGGAATAAGCTAGTTTTGTAAAACTAATTGATAAAAAATCGCAATAAGCTAAAGAGGATGATAAAAAAATGACATTAAAAGAATTAGCGATTGGAAAGAGTGCTGTAATCCGAACAGTTGGAGCTTCCGGTGCGTTACGACAGCATTTTTTGGATATGGGTATGATTCCGGGTGCGGAAGTTACGGTGGTAAAGTTTGCACCGATGGGAGACCCGATGGAATTGCAGGTACATGGATATGAACTGACACTTCGTCTTGCAGAGGCAGAACAGATTGAAGTTGAGGAAATCAGCGAGAGAACAAACAGCCATTTCCGTGGAGAACGTTTGAAACCGGTAGATCATCCGGGACTTGGAGAAGAAGGAAAGTATCATTCTGAAGAAGATGCTAATCCGTTACCGGATGGAACAGTGCTTACTTATGCCTTGGTAGGAAATCAAAACTGTGGAAAGACAACGTTGTTTAATCAGCTCACAGGAGCAAATCAGCATGTAGGAAACTTCCCAGGAGTAACAGTAGACCGTAAGGATGGAACAATCAAAGGTTATCCGAATACGAATGTGACAGACCTTCCGGGAATTTATTCAATGTCTCCATATAGCAGTGAGGAGATTGTTTCAAGAAATTTTGTGTTGGATGAACATCCGAAAGCAATCATCAATATTGTGGATGCAACGAATATTGAGCGAAATCTCTATCTGACAATGCAACTTCTTGAAATGGATATCCCGATGGTAGTAGCTTTGAATATGATGGACGAGGTGATTGGAAATCATGGATCTATCGATGTGAATACAATGGAAGCACTGCTTGGAGTTCCGGTCATTCCGATTTCGGCAGCGAAGAACGAAGGTGTGGATGAAGTAATACGTCATGCACTTCATGTGGCAAAATACCAGGAGCGTCCGCTGCGTCAGGATTTCTGTGATAAAAGTGATCATGACGGTGCGGTTCACAGATGTATCCATGCAGTGATTCATCTGATTGAAGACCATGCAGAAGAAGCAAAGCTTCCGGTACGTTTTGCCGCAACGAAGGCAATCGAGGGGGATCCGCTGATCTTAGAACAGTTAAAGCTTGATCAGAATGAGTTGGATATGCTTGAGCATATTGTACAGCAGATGGAGACGGAACGTGAGGTTGACCGAAGTGCGGCAATCGCAGATATGCGATTCGATTTTATTGAACGTCTCTGTGAGCAGACGGTTGTAAAACCGAAAGAGAGTAAAGAGCGTGTCAGAAGTGAGAAGATAGACAAAATCTTGACAGGAAAATATACAGCGATCCCATGCTTTATCGGAATCATGGTGCTTGTATTTTATCTGACATTTAATGTAATTGGTGCATTTCTGCAAGGAATTCTGGAAATGGGAATTGATCAGTTGTCAAGAATGGCTGAGACAGGACTGATCGCACTCAATGTAAATGATGCAATCCGAAGTCTTGTGATCGACGGAATCTTTACAGGAGTAGGAAGCGTGCTTAGTTTTCTTCCGATTATTGTTACTTTGTTCTTCTTCCTCTCTATGATGGAAGACAGTGGATATATCGCGCGTGTGGCATTTGTAATGGATAAACTGCTTCGTAAGATCGGTCTTTCCGGTCGAAGCATTGTGCCGATGTTGATCGGATTCGGATGTACAGTTCCGGCAGTTATGGCAACAAGAACATTGACCAGTGAAAGAGACCGTAAGATGACGATCCTTCTGACACCGTTTATGAGCTGTACAGCAAAACTTCCGATTTATGCATTCTTTGTAAGTACATTTTTCCCGGGTAAGGGCGGACTGATCATGTCGGGTCTGTACGTGCTTGGAATTGTAGTTGGAATTTTAATCGCATTCCTTTATCGAGGAACTCTGTTTAAAGGAGAACCGGTACCATTTGTTATGGAACTTCCGAATTATCGTCTGCCGGGTGCGAAGAATGTGGCACAGCTTCTTTGGGAGAAAGCGAAAGATTTTTTACAGAAAGCATTTACAGTTATTCTGATGGCAACGATTGTTGTATGGTTCTTGCAGAGTTTTGACTTGCATCTGAACCTTGTGGAGAATTCAGCAGATAGTATTCTTGCTATGATAGCAGGTGCACTTGTTCCAATCCTTCGTCCGCTTGGACTGGGAGACTGGAGAATCTGTACAGCACTGATCAGTGGGTTTATGGCGAAAGAAAGTGTAGTATCTACACTTGAGGTATTGTTCGGAGGTGGAATTGCATCCGTACTGACTCCATTGTCAGCAGGTGTTTTGCTTGTATTCAGTCTGCTTTATACACCGTGTGTTGCAGCGGTCGCATCAGTAAAGCGTGAGCTTGGTGCAAAATGGGCTGTCGGAATGGTATTCTGGCAGTGTCTGATCGCATGGGTTGTGGCAATCATCACGAGAGGAATCGGAATGCTGCTTTTCTAATGGGGAAAGCTGTTACTGTGACAGTAACGAAATGTCTCGGAATAAATCGTCTGGGAATAAATGATAAAATTTATTGACAAAACAGAATTCATTCGTTATAGTAAGAAACGATGTGTCAGTGAGGCAGTTGTTCATGAGACGAACCGAGCCGAAAGATAAATTAAATATATTCCGTGAGGGAGTAGTTCGCATGAAAATGTGATTTGTCAACATACCGGTGAGAATGAGTTTTAAAAGATCACCTGGCAAATCTTAAAGAATGAGACTCATGTATGTTTTAAATAAGAGGACGAGTTTGTTATGTCAAGCAGGCAGTTCTCTTATCATAGAACATGCGTGGGTCTCTTTGTTTTTATATATTAGGAAAGTCCTTTCCTAATATATAAAAAACGCTCCGCTCAGGATGCGCACTGCAATTGTAGCGGAACAGATACAGAAGAAAAAAGAAAGAGGAGAAACATGGCACTATTTATCGAGCTTTTGTTGATGGGGGTCGGGCTTGCGATGGATGCATTCGCAGTGTCTGTCTGTAAGGGCCTTGGAATGAAGAAGCTGAATAAGAAACAGGCGGTAGTGATCGGATTGTATTTTGGAGGGTTCCAGGCATTAATGCCGCTTGTGGGATGGATTCTTGGAATTCAGTTCCAAAAGTATATTACAAGTATTGATCACTGGATCGCATTTATTCTGCTTGGCTTTATCGGTGGGAAAATGATTCTGGAGGCAGTAAAAGAATGGAACGAAGAAGATATTGTTGAAGTAAAGATCAGCCGTTGGATCATAGAAATATGTTTGTACTTGCCGTTGCGACGAGTATCGATGCGCTGGCAGTCGGAATCACATTTGCATTTCTGGACACACCGATTCTTGAGGCAATTACGATCATCGGAATTACGACAATGATTATTTCTATTGTTGGTGTAGTGATTGGAAATTATTTTGGTGGGAAATATAAACATAAGGCAGAACTGGTTGGTGGAATCCTCCTGGTGCTTTTAGGTGTTAGGATTTTGATCCAGCATCTGTCTGGATTAGCATAAAATGAGGTTGAATATAGTATAGCAGAAAGGAAATAAAAGATGAGTGATTTGTTTCAAAGTGTGCCATTTGCAGTGGTACTTTTAATTATTGGATTTGTGTTTCTTGTAAAAGGTGCAGATGCATTTGTTGAGGGGTGTAGCAGTATCGCAAGACGGTATCATGTTCCGTCACTGATCATCGGAATGACGATTGTGGCGATGGGGACGAGCCTTCCGGAGACTGCGGTCAGTGTGACGGCAGCAGTTACGGGAAACAATGCACTTGCAGTCAGTAATGCGGTAGGATCTAATATTTTCAATCTCATGGTTGTAGTCGGAGCCTGCACGCTTTTTACTTCCGTGGCAGTTCAGATTAATACGTTAAAGATTGATTTTCCGATATCTATTCTGTGTGCGGTATTGCTTCTGATTCTTGGTGCAGCCGGAATGTCACTGGGACATATAGATGGAGTTGTATTTATTATCTTATTCCTGGCGTTTATCCTCTACATGATCCGCTCAGCACAGACATCTCGTGAGAAAAATGTGGAGCCGGGAGTGGAAGAGGAAGAGTATCTTCTGGAAGCGGAGGAGATTCAGGAAATGTCTATGGGAAAGAGTGTGATTTACATTATTCTCGGCGCAGTAGCGATTGCGGTCGGAAGTGACTGGGTAGTAGACGGTGCCTGTACAGTTGCGGCGGCAATTGGAATCAGTCAGACTCTGATCGGTCTTACTGTAGTTGCATTTGGAACAAGCCTTCCGGAGCTGGTTACATCGATTGTAGCAGCAAAAAAAGGTGAGGTGGATATGGCACTTGGAAATGTAATCGGTTCCAATATCTTTAATATTCTCATGGTGCTTGGTATTGCGGCAGCAATTTCACCGGTCGCATTTTTGACAGAAAATATCATTGATATTGCAGTGCTGATCGTGTTCAGTGTTATTGGATGGATCATGGCATGGACGAAAAGAGAACTTAATAGAAAAGAAGGTATTATCATGTTACTTCTTTATGCAGTGTATGTTGTGTACATTTGTATGAGATAGTTTGTGATAACTCTGAAAAAAGGATTATGTGAAGGGCAAAAAGTACTTGTGCCAATCACATAATCCTTTTTTAGTTTCCTATAATTAATGCAAAGTAGCCCCAGTCCCATAAGAGGGATTCGAAACTGTTTTCCAGATATTCATAAATATCAGCTGTTTCATATCCGGTCATTCGTGTAATGATCACAAGATATTGTCTCAACGTTTCGTAAGAAATTTCAGAAACGTTTGCGTCTGTGCCATCCAGCATCCATCTTAAGAAAACGCTGTGGCGGAACGCCGCGTATTCAAGCGCGCTCCATTGCATCTGCACGAGCATATTTTCGAGGTCATTTCCAGGAAGCAGGAGATCGGAGAAAATCTCGTTGCGCAGAAAATTGCGAAGCAGTGGTTCATAAGGGCTCAAGTATTGTGTGAATTGTTCCCATTGTTCCAGTAAAGTGGATTCGTAAGCTTTAGTATCATCAGGATTTTCAGTACTGTCCGAAAGGGCTTCCGATATTTCTTCAGCCAAAGCAAGAATTGGATTCAGAGTATCCTGATAGAGCCCTTCTTTTTGATAGTTTACGGAAAGATCTTGTAACAGTTCGTTACATTCACAGATCAGATCCAAAGGTGGAAGGTCTATATCTGAGATCGCATTTCCAAGTTCTCTCACTGTGCTATCAGAAAAATAATCTTCTAACAGTTCTTTTGTTAATGGCTGATGCTGGTATAATTCCTGAAGAATATAGAAGCTTTCCAAAAGTTCCTCTTCAATTGTTCTGGAAGAATCATCTAAAAGATTGAGTAGTTTTTCACGCAAGAGGAAAAGGACAGAAGTATCTGTATCGCCAGTATCGGACAAAGTGTCTGATACATTTGGGAAATGCAGGGACTTCTGTTTGTTCCACAGGTCAATCACTGCAGGGCAGCAAGGCATCAGCATTTTCTCGTTATGTGTCGGAAAGCGATGCTCCTCTCGTGGAAATGTAGTGCACGTTTCTGATAGGACTTTGTCGCCGTAAGCAACAACAAGGCGGCAGAGCTTCTCAGAGTTAAGGAATGGACAGCGATGATCACTGTCCAGACCTATCACACGCTGTCCATCTTTTTTAATCGTATAAGCGCTTAAATTTTTCTTTTGTTCAGGTACGGTTTCCGGAGCCTGGAGTTTCTTCCATTTACGGTTCGTATCTGCATCGACGCCAATCTTCCATTCCTGGCAGCAGGTGATCGGACAGCGGTCGGCGATGCAGGTGAACTTAGAATAATAATCAGGTATCAAATAATTAATTTCTGTCATTACGGTCATGGAATTCTGTATGCTGCCCAACATATTTGTATGCCGGACGGATAATCTTACCGGCATTTAACAGTTCTTCCAGACGATGTGCACTCCACCCGGTGATACGTGCAATCGCGAAGAGTGGTGTGAAAAGTTCTTCCGGAATATTCAGCATTGTATAAACAAATCCGCTGTAGAAGTCAACATTAGCACAGACAGGTTTCAGCATCTTTCTGTGTGTCATGATCTCTTCACCGGCGATTCTTTCTACGCGGTCATAAAGTGCGAATTCATCTTCAAGTCCCTTTTCAGAAGCAAGCTTCTGTGCATAGCTCTTCAAAATCTTTTCTCTTGGGTCGGAGATTGTGTAGACTGCGTGTCCCATTCCATAGATCAGTCCCGTCTTATCAAAGGCTTTTTTATCAAGAATCAGGCGGAGATACTCACGAATCTCATCTTCGTTAGTCCAGTCTTTGACAGACTTCTTAATATCATCAAACATCCCCTGCGCTTTCAGGTTTGCACCACCATGACGAGGTCCTTTCAGAGAACCGATGGAAGCAGCGATTGCAGAATAAGTATCTGTTCCTGAAGAAGTAACAACGTGAGTTGTGAAAGTAGAGTTGTTACCACCACCGTGCTCTGCATGAAGGATCAGTGCAACATCAAGAACCTTGGCTTCTAGTTCTGTATACTGTCCATCCGGACGAAGCATGTACAAAATATTTTCGGCAAGAGAGCGTCCTTTCTCCGGATTACGGATCAGAAGTGTCTCATCTTTACGGAAATGTCTGTATGCATGATAAGAATATACTGCGATCAGTGGAAGCTTTGCAATAAGTTCAAGAGCCTGACGCAGTGCATTTTCAACAGAAATATCTTCCGGGTTCTCATCATATGTATATAAAGTAAGAACACAGCGCTGGAGTGCGTTCATGATGTTAGAGCTTGAGGCCTTCATGACAACGTCACGAACAAAACGTCCGCTTAGATCTTCTAATTCAAATAAAACTTTCAGAAAATGCTCTAATTCATCTTTTTTTGGAAGACGTCCGAAAAGGAGCAGGAAAGTTGTCTCCTCAAATCCAAAACGTTTGCCTTTCAGACCGTTGATAAGGTCATTGACATTGATTCCCTGATAGTAAAGTCCACCTTCAGCAGGAATTTTACGTCCGTTTACAACATCAAATCCACAGACATCGGATACTTCAGTCAGTCCGGTAAGAACTCCTCGGCCGGTTGAATCACGAAGTCCGCGCTTTACATCATATTCTTCATAAAGATTCGGATCAATGCGGTGTCCTTTCAAAAGTGTTTTCTCTAAATAGTCCATATCACTGCGCAGATCGTCAGTGTTTGCAATTAATATATCATTTGAATTCATAGTTTTCATCCTCACAATACATATATGTTTTCTAGTGTCTTGATAGTGCATTTTAATGTAATTATAAACAGTTGAGGTGAAATTTGCAAGAAATATATATGTATTCTTGCAAAAACATGAAAAAAATCAAGAAAAGTACGCATAAAACAGAATAAAATGAATATTGAATTGTTAGATAACTACAAAAATAAGAATAGCTAAATGAATTTCTGAATCGTCAGAAAGAAAATAGATGTGGATGTGGTCATACCAGATGCCAAAACGACAAATCTATTGTAAAAATAACAAAAATACGGAGAGATATTTATTATAAGTAG
>ENA-OQJF01000152-OQJF01000152.1-human-gut-metagenome-genome-assembly--contig:-NODE-152-length-18199-cov-2.809263_pt1 | contig 18199 bp, 14 predicted proteins | sample MGYA00242595_ERZ504761 | MGnify/ENA primary metagenome ERZ504761 (study PRJEB26092, sample SAMD00036367) | human gut metagenome | host: Homo sapiens | study: EMG produced TPA metagenomics assembly of...
TGTAAAATATATATAATATCCATCTATCTGATAGAATCTTGCGACAGAAGCGCAGCTTTGATTTTCCGGCTTATTTAAATACATTATTCGAGCATATATATCTTTTAGCTCCCTCCTCTTCAGGTATCGCATAAGTCCAAAATCTATTTTATACTCAGGGACAAGAAATTATCTGTTACGGTAAAAAGGGTATCCTTCAAGGGCTCCCAATACAACACTCTCCGACCTTCTTCTCCTACAAAAAAAGCATCAGGAAAATGGATACCATCATTCATGAAACGTCCTTTCACGATTTGCTGAGATGAAAAGTCTTTATTCCAGAAGCTTAGCACTGGCATTTTACGATAATCCCCCCCAAATCTATTTGTACTTAAGTAACGTTCCGTTCCAATCGGAATTATCATTGAAGGAGAAGGAGCATCTTCATCCAAAAGAACCTTTTGAACTCCCATAAACTTACCATTTATATCAAAACGTAGTATTTGCTGTTTATCTTGATCAAAAATACATACCTCCCCGTCCTCCATAAACATACATCCAAAACTTAAATACTCACCAGGCCCCTGCCCTTTACATGATATATTAAAAAGAAATCACCCTTATCATTAAAAACATAAGCATTATCTCTTGACCATATAAAGTAACGGTCATCTTGCTTGAATAAAGCACAAATATCATACAATAAAGAACTATCCACAGTTTCTAAATTTATCATTCTTGATGCAGATATTTTCACTGTATCGATATGTGATAAGTCTACTTCTATCCTTTGGGTAACATTTTTCTGTTCTCTTTGGCAAGAGAACAGAAAAAACAATAATCCCAAGGACAATATTACTATTTTCCTCATACACTTTAATATTTTTCACAAGTACAACGAATACCACAACAAGCATAATAGCCAGTTTGACATGAAACATCGCATGCTGCACTAGCTCCCCCTCCTTTTATATCTATTCCACCACTTATAGAACAAGAGGTAGCCCCTCTACCACCATTATAGCAATAATTCGAGCCATCAGCTTCATAAACAGTAAAAGTCTCAATACCATTGTTATGCAAAGGGATAGGCGAATTCTTCTGCTGTGTCATTGCAACAAATACATTAGTAAATCCCAATACAGCAGCAATAAATACAAATTTTTTCATTTTGTTCTTTTTTAATTAGTTTGTATTTTTCCAAACCAATATATAAATAGTAGCAAAGTAGTATTTTTTTAAAATTTTCTGAATACAAAGATCAGTAAAATAAAAAGGGGAAAGGGATAATTACTGGTCAATAAACAGTAAAATACAGCCAAAACCAGAAAATTAGACCAATATTACCTGTAATGTAACAGTAGCAGAAATTATTTACCAAATTTTACTATTCCACAAAACATATCCATGTTATTTTTCTCTCAATCCTGACAGTATATTAAACAAAAATAGAAATACAAAAACAATATATATTCAATAGCTATTACAAACTAAAGACACCCCATATAGATATATCTGGGTGTAGCCCCAACAACAAAAGGGTGTAGCCTCACCATATAGATAGCTACACCCTTTTTATCGGACAACAGACTCTCCGGATTCATCCATCCGTTTTACGCCTATATCGATTTCTACCCCCCGGTTTATTCGACCAATTCCGCAGCAATATATTCCTTGTTGATCCGCATGCGGTCTATACCATCCACTTTTTTCAAAATAGACCTTACCGATGTACATGCCCCGTGGATGAATATGCTCTTTATCTTTATGCGCATGATAAACAATGCGAAGTCTGCCCTTTTTATCCCTGAACATGGCACTATGCCCCACTCCCTGCAAATTCCCCGGTTTCTGCAAAATCGGATTTTCCTGATATTTGGTCCATTCCCCCATGATATCCGTAGCGGTGGCACATCCGATCCCATAGAATGGGCTCTCAAAGCTGTTACCGGAATAAGTCATGTAATACAATCCGTTATGTTTAAGCACATAAGATCCTTCATTCACACGCGGCCACACTTCTTCCCATGCCTGCGAAACATGAATGCAAGGACGCATCGTCTCCGTTTTAATCGTCATATAATCGTCCTCCAATTCCGCTACCCATACGTTATTGCCATCATTGAAGCGAACGAAGAAAAGATAAGGTTTTCCATCTTCATCGATAAACAGGGAGCTATCGATCATCTTCTCGCCAGCAACCATCGGTTTCTTCTCGTTCTGCCTGAACGGACCTAACGGAGAATCGGCTATGGCCACACAGATGTGTTCGTCTGCCGTATAATACATATAAAACTTCCCGTCAATCTCGTAAATCTCCGGTGCCCAGAAGCGGCTATCCGCCCAAACATCATCTTTATGAAGTGCAAGCCCGTGCAGTTTCCACTTCCTGAGATCTTTTGATGTATACACTTCAATACCGTCGGCCGCATGCGTTCCGTAAGCATAATAAGTTCCATCGTGCAATAGAATAAAAGGATCGCCCAACGGAACCGACTTTGTCACGGTTTTTGTTTTGACCTGTTTTTTGCTCCGACAACTCCTGTATAAGAACAAAACACAATCAGCAGCCCCAGCAGCCATACTCCGGTACTAATCTTTTTCTTTCCCATAATATAATCTTTTTTCAATATAATACAATCATTATTTCATCCGGTCTTTAGTAAACTGAAACCAATCCAGTTTCAATAGGTTCTCGGTACCGGTCTTACCTTTGAACAGCAGATACAATTTCTCCTGCCGCCCTCTCGCAATCCGTTCAAGAGACGTTGACTTGATTTCCCAGGATTGGTCGCCACCCGTATTGCCCACTTCGAGCACTCCGATAGGTTTTCCCTTCAAGGAACCCAGATAAACCTCTATCTTCCCGCCTTCGGTACCTGAAGCAACTTTAGCTGTAAACGTGCCTGCCCCTTTGCCTAAATCTACATTCCGGTAGAGCAAATAATCGTTATTATCGATCTGCCCCATGATAAATCCGTTCTCGGCCGCATTCTTTTCAAGAGCTATCCCATATAGGTTATGGAAGCTTTCCGCCTCAAAAATACGGTTCAGGTCATCCGACCGATCTTCTCCAAAAACTTTCAATTCAAAAATACTTAATGCATTTTCGGCATTCTTCTTGTCCAGCCCGTCTGCTCTCAGGGGGATGTCAACCCCTTCCAGAATGGTCAGACGGATAAACCTTGCTTTCACCGGAGAATTGCCCGGCTTCGTATCCGTCACCGGAGATTGTCCGACACCGTCCGTACTCCGGTCTGCAAACACTTTCCACAAATGACTGCCGGAGGCTGCATCCAGACTGCCGGCTTCTTTCTGTGACAAATATTCGAGTTTATACTTGTAAGTACGGCTTGTAAACTCAAAAATTGTCTCTATCTCATCCACTTTACACTCGCTGCCCAAATCTACAATCAGCCAAGGCTTATGTGCACCGACTCCGGGATCCCAATGGGTCCCGTAATTCTCGTCTACGGCAAAGTTACCGGCATAACAGAATGAAATGCCGTGTGTACGATAGCGGGGAGCAAATTCCGAATCATCATACACCCTCGCCGAAGAGGTCAAGGTCTGCTTTCCTAAAGCAAGATTCGTACGATGATCGCCCGGAACATCGGGAGCAACCGTTCCCCCCTTGTGGGTTGGAGTAATGGGACGGATACTTCCATCCTCATTAAAGAAAACTTCGTCGATACAAGTCTGCCGTTTACTGTCTACAAAAGGATAATGTTGCCGATGATAAGCAATAAACGTACGCCCTCCGTAACAGAACATCGAATGATGTCCGGGACCCAAAATCCGATTGGCATCATCACGTTGCAATATAGGAACAGTCATAGACCGGTTGATCTCCCGGTAAGGCCCCGTGATCTTATCGGCTACGGCATATCGGACATTATAATTCTCGCTACCGTTAAACGACCACATCAGGTAGTATAAATTATTTCTCTTAAAAATAAACGAAGCTTCAAAAGCATTTTTTATCTCTTCTATCTGCGTATAGTGGTAAGTGCCGATAAATGGATTGGAATCGCTTTTGGCGAATACCGGATCACTGTTGTCAATATAGATCTTTCCGGCCTCATCGAACTTCAACTTCATAATCTTAAAGTGCCAGGAGTCAGTTACAATATACATCGTCCGGTCATCATCCATAAAAAACTGTCCGTCATATCCCTTGAAAAGCATCTTACCGGGAGCTGCCCCATTGGCATCTTCCCACGGCCCCAAGAGGTCGTTTGCCATACCGACAAAGGTATTCGAAGCAATGCTATACATCAGATAATACTTCTTTGTATCCGGATTGTATTCGATACTGGGAGCCCATACACACAAGGTCCCGGCATAGTCCGTCCATGATTTTGGGAAGGCGATCACTTTATTCTTCCATTCCTTACAGTCCTTGGAGTACCACATCTGGGCCGGATACACATTTTCACCACCCGCTCCGTCATTGGTTCCGAAAGCATAAAAAGTCTTGGTCCGGTCATCATAATAGAAAGATGCGTCTGCCAGATAAGCAGGCACAGTCGGATTTCCCGTCTGCATCGAAAAGACATTCACATCTTCCGGTTCAGTCCCTATATCCTTGACGGTCAAAACAAAGTCTTTAGTCAAAGCCACGTCTCCCTTCCGGACCGTTGCTGTCAGGGTTGCCTTCTTGTTTCCGGTTCCCGCATCGGGGCGGTAAAGCTTTCCACTGTCACTGATGTACTGCCCCTGAGCCGAGCTCCACGAGATGGTAGTACCGCTCTTACCGGACGAAGGCAACACAAGGTCGGTGGTTACCGCCGACAAATCGCCCAACGAAAGTCCGTCCCTGTCTTCCTGCACCAACCGCCCGTCCGCTACCGATGCAAGTTCGTATACCTGCCGGTCTGTCAAGGCATAGTCATACAACCTGAAATCATCAATCCCGCCATTCAGATATGGATCGGGCCAGGTCGGCCGGCCAATGTAATTATCGGTCGTATTACCTAACAATGAAGGATTTACGGTGAAGTCCGTCTTTATTTCAGCTTTCACTCCGTCTACATAAAGAGTGCCGACACTCCCTTTCAGAGTGAAAGCAAGATGATGCCAGGCGTTAGCCGACAGTTTACCTTTCTGACGGGTATATGCAATACGTTCTTCCTTGTCAGTATGATTTCCACTCTCCTGTGTCTTCGTCATAACCAGAGAAACGCCGTTCTCTTCATTCCCTCTTTGGGTTGTCAAAATCAGGTAACGGTCTGTTCCGCAAGCAAACGTGCACACCGTTTGGTTGTCAGACTGTTCATTCAGATAGACCCAGACAGACAAAGTGAAATCTTTCACATGTGCCAGGACTCCGTCCGGTAACTTGAAGTGTCCTTTGTTACTGAGTCTTGCCGCTCCCTGCTGCAGACCCGGCCCCCACTCCACCGTACCTCCGTTGATCCGGGCATCATATTTGGAACCTCCGCTTCCACTGTTACGGGCTGTCTCTCCTCCCTGTTCATCGAAGTTGAATTGAAGGAAAGGAACTTGCTGCACCTGTCTTTCCGCCTGTTGTATCTGCTGCCCATACACAGGAACAGATAACAGGGTAAACGCCCCCAACAGGATCAATCCCGGAGAACAGGAAAAAGGGGATTTCCTTAAAGAATTTATAAACATAAGCCAATATCTGTTTTAAATATCACCAATATACCTATATGACACATTATTATCCAAGCGAAGCTTTACGCCTTGACAACGGCACCACCTGAAACCAGGTAAGCGAACGCCACAGCCACTCCATGGGACCATAGTAGAATCTCTTAATCCACCAATTGCTATAAGCAATCTGGATGACACAGAAAGCCGCTCCCAGCAAAAAGCTCTGCAAATAGTTGAACTCGACAGCAAAGTTCCCGCCAAAACCATAGAATAGGGAAACTCCGACTATCGACTGCGCCATATAGTTCGTCACACTCATTCGTCCCACCGGAGCAATACGGTCGAGCACTTTCTGCCCCTTATACCGATAATACAGCAAAGTGAAACCGCAGAAATAAACCATCATCTGTCCCAGATTGCCATACGTCTTGAAAAGAGTCTGTCCTACCCGCAACGCAAACCCGTCCACTCCCCATACCGGAAGCAGGAAGGCAACAGCATAAAATACTGCCCAGAAAGCCAGACAATAAGGTAAAAACAGACGACTGTACTTCACCATCTTTTCCTCACTTTTGTGAATACCCTGACGCCCGATCAGCATTCCGGCAATAAACAGTCCCAATAACTGGAGGTAACGGAAATTATTGAATACCCACAGGCATTTGGCCGACTGTCCGTCGAACGTATTGAAACTCAGTACATCCATCAGTGATCCATTGATAAAGACATCGGCCGCCCTTTCAAAAAGCCGGTCCATATAGGCTGCCGCAGCAGTCGGTTCGTTAGCCACATTGTCGCTGAGCAGAGATACAAAACTAATGACTGCCGGTATCTGCAGAAACAGCAAAATGCATAGCACCAGCAACCATCTGGTGGAAACTTTATAAAGAGGAATCAAGAAGACTCCTAATACGGCATAGACCATAAAAAACTCTCCCATATAGACCAATCCGTTGATATAGCCAAACAGGAACAATAAGGCAAGCCTCCAGAGGAAGCGTCCCCGGAAATCGACTCCTTTAGCTGCCTGAGACTCCATCTGCATGAAAAAGCTCAAACCGAACAAAAGGGAAAACATAGCGTATGATTTCCCGGAAAACAAAAAAATAGAGTGAATCGTATACTGCCGTATCTATTGCCTGCCAGAAAGGAGACTCCACAACCGGAGCTAAAGTCAGGTCGAAACGCTCCATGCAATGCAAGAGCATGATGCCAATCAGTGCGAACCCCCGCAAGGCATCGATCGAATTAATACGCTTTTTAGGTGTGATCGTTTGTGTATGTGTCATGATATGAATTAAAAACAGGATATAAAAAGAGGCATAAGGATATAGAAGCAGATCTGCCGGACCCTATATTCCTTATGCCAATACAACTAAAAAAACGCTTGTGTTATTTTCCGTTATCTACCGAGAATTTGAAGATACAATGACTATTGTAGGTTTCACCCGGACGCAATACAGCTGAAGGCCATTCAGGTTTGTTCGGAGTATCGGGATACTTTTGAGTCTCCAGACAGACAGAAGCACGTTGATTGTAAGTAATACCTTTCTTTCCGGTCAGCGAACCGTCAAGGAAGTTTCCTGCATATACCTGAATACCGGGTTCGTCAGTGTATACATCGAGTACGATACCGGTTTTGGGTGATTCAAGAGTAGCGGCCTTACGGGTAATATCGCCTTTGGCATTCAACACCCAGTTATGGTCGTAACCATTACCGTTCTTCAACTGCACGAAATCGAAATCGTTAATGCGTTTTCCAACCGGAGTCGGTGTGTGGAAGTCCATCGGAGTACCTTCCACTGTTACAATCTCGCCACTGGTCATAAAGGTACTGTCCACGGGAGTATAAGCATCGGCGTCGATAGTCAGCAGATGATCGGCATTGCTGCCTGCATCTCCGTCCAGATTGAAATAAGAGTGGTTGGTCATATTGACAATGGTCGGTTTATCCGTTTCTGCCTCATACTTGATATCGATGGCATTATCATCTGTCAGCTTCATAATAACCTTACAGGTGATATTACCGGGGAAACCTTCCTCGCCGTCTTTTGAAAGATAAGTCAACTCAAGTTCCTGCGGTCCCACCTGCTTGGCATCGTATACCTGATATTGGAATCCTTTCGGACCACCGTGCAGGCAATGTCCGTAATTATTGCGCGGCAACTGGTATTCAACTCCATCCAAAGTAAATTTTCCCTGATTGATGCGATTGGCATAACGACCGATGCTGGCACCGAAGTCCGAAGGCTTGCTGATGTAATCCTGAATAGAGTCGAAGCCCAACACTACATCACGCATCACCCCTTCTTTATCGGGAACCATTACCGAAACAATACGTCCTCCAAAATTAGTGACGCAAACCTCCATGTTGTTCTGATTACGGAGTACATACAAATCGGTTTTCTTTCCGCCCACCTCAGTCTGGAAATTGCTCTTTACCAAACCGGAATCCGTAGTAGCCTTTTCTGTCTCTGCACAACCAGCTACAAAGAGGGCACCCAGTGCCCACATAGCTAATTTTCTCATTATTAAACTGTTTTGAGTTTTATTCACCACAGAGCGACACGGAGTCCCACTGAGTTTTTAGACAGATGAACAAAAGGACAAACTATTCTTTATTTGTTCATCTGTTCTTTTGTCTGAAAACAAATAGAGCGCAACCAATCAATCTCTGTGGGACTCTGTGCTACTCTGTGGTGAATCTCATTCATTTCTGTTTCGTTATATTCTTACTGTATACTATTCAGCATATCCACTTTACCTTCATTCACCAGTTTCAGGATCAACTCACCGAACAAAGTATTCTGCCATGCAAACCAGGCACGGGTAAATTTCTCAGGATTGTCTTTATGGAAAGACTCGTGCATGAAGCCTGTACCTGCATCCGTATTCATCAGCATCTCGATGCACGACTTGATCTCCGCATCATCCTTGCTGGTGAAAGCTTTCATCATGATACTCATGGGCCATACCATATCGTATCCGATGTGTGGTCCGCCAATGCCCTCGCCTGCCTTACCTTTGAAGAAGTAAGGATTGTCGAGGCTCCATACAAAACGGCGGGTATTCTGATAAATCGGATCATCAATCGACACATCACCCAGATAAGGCATTGCCAGCAGGCTCGGAACGTTGGCGTCGTCCATCAGCATGTGGTTACCAAAACCGTCCACCTCGAAAGCATAAATCTTTCCGTATTTGGGATGATTGTAAACGGCATATTTCTTCAGGGCTGTTTCCACTTCGTTTGCCAAAGCCTTGCATTCATTGGCCAGAGCCGTCTTTTTATTCACGGTTGTCAGTATCTCGGCTGCCTTGCGGAGTGAAGATACGGCAAAGAAGTTGGACGGAACCAGATACTGCAATGTCGTGGCATCGTCCGAAGGACGGAAAGTGGAAACAATCAGTCCGACAGGTTTCACCGGATTACCCAGTCCGTCGTTGGTCACTGTATCGAGAGCACGCTCTGTCTTACGTTGGAACTTATACGGACCCACACCGTCTTTGCGCTGTTGTTCCTTAAAAGTACGCAATATGTTGGTGATTGCCTGTATCCATTCTTCATCGAAGATACTGGCATCCCCTGTTGTCTTCCAGTACTGATAAGCCAGGCGCAACGGATAGCAAAGCGAGTCGATCTCCCATTTGCGTTCATGCAACTCAGGTTTCATATCCGTCAGGTCGCTCATCCATTCACCCCCTTTAGGACCATCATTGAACGCATTGGCATACGGATCGATATTGATACATTTAAACTGGCGGTTGATAACTCCGGCAAGCATTGTTTTCAGTTCCGGATCGGAATTGGCCAGTTGTACATAAGGCCATACCTGAGCCCCCGAGTCACGGAGCCACATGGCATGAATATCTCCTGTATATACAAAAGTATTGGGTTTGCCGTCTTTGCCTTTGCGGAAGTGTACGGTGGTATCCAGTGTATTGGGGAAACAATTGGTAAACATCCAGGCCAGCTTTGAGTTACGCAACAGTTTCTGTACACGTATGATTTCGTTTTCTACAGCCTGCGAACGGAACAGACGCTTAGCGGGTTCCGGACGGTTGTCTTTCTGAATAGCATCTGCCACACAAGTATAATGCGACAACATACCTTCGGCCTTCAGTGCTGAAGGCGCACAGAGCAGTGCCGCAGTAACGACACATGCTCCGATCATTTTCTTTGAGTTTTTCCTGGCATAATCTTGATTGGTTTTTATTAAGTAATCTGTTTCTGTCCAGCCTCAACGTACCTCTTTAGAGAACGAATACGGGAAATCCGACTCGCGTACTCCACGCTGTTTGTTCGGAGTAGACGACATTTTCATCGTAATCTTCGCTCCGTTCATCAGTTCTTTATGTGTCAGGTAGTTGCGAGTCAATGTTTTACCGTTTACGGTCATTGACGCAATGTAACGGTTTTCATCGCTATTGCCCGGTGCGCTGATCTGCACGGTCTTGCCATTTTCCAGATGCAGCTTCATCTGTTTGAAGTACGGCGTACCCATCACGTACTGATCCGTTCCGGGGCAAACGGGATAGAATCCCATAGCAGAAAATACATACCATGCCGAAGTCTGTCCGTTATCTTCGTCACCGCAATAACCGTCGGGATTGGGTGTATAGAGTTTATCCATCACTTCACGAATCCAATGCTGTGCTTTCCACGGTTGTCCCGAGTAATTGTACAGATATAGCATGTGCTGGATGGGTTGGTTACCATGTGCATACTGTCCCATATTCATAATCTGCATTTCACGGATTTCGTGAATCACACCGCCGTAATAGCTGTCATCAAATACAGGAGGCAGGATAAAGACAGAATCCATCATCTGATTGAACCCTTGCTGTCCGCCCATCAGGTCGATCAGTCCCTGAGGATCATGGAATACAGACCAGGTATAGTGCCAACTGTTTCCTTCGGTGAAGGCATCGCCCCACTTCAGCGGATTGAACGGTGACTGAAATTGTCCGTCCTTATTCTTGCCACGCATCAGCTTATGCTCTTTATCGTACAGGTTCTTGTAGTTCATGGCACGCTGTGCATAAACGGCTATCTCCTCTTCGGGTTTGTTCAAGGCTTTACCCAACTGATAGATGCACCAGTCATCATAAGCATATTCCAGCGTACGGGCGGCATTTTCATTGATGCCTACATTATAAGGTACGTAGCCCAGTTGATTGTAATATTCATAACCGAGACGTCCGGTAGACGAAACCTGCGGATGAACAGCATTTGCACCGTGTTTCACAGCTTCCCAAAGAGTTTCTATATCGTAACCTTTCAATCCTTTCAGATAGGCATCAGCCACTACCGAAGCGGAATTGTTACCTACCATACAGCCCCTGTGCCCGGGACTTGCCCATTCGGGAAGGAATCCGCTTTCCTTGTAAGTATTTGCCAGTCCCTCCTGCATCTTTTCGTTCATCGAAGGATACATCAGGTTGAGGAATGGGAACAGGCAGCGGAATGTATCCCAGAAACCGGTATCGGTAAACATATATCCCGGCAGCACTTTACCGTTGTAGGGACTGTAATGTACCGGTTTCCCTTTGGCATCCAGTTCGTAGAAGCTTCTTGGGAAAAGTACCGAACGATAGAGGCAAGAGTAGAATGTACGGAGATGATCGGTATTATCGTCTTCCACCTCAATACGTCCCAGAACCTTGTTCCATTCCTGGCGTCCTTTGGCTGCAACAGCTTCCAGATTGTCTTTACCCAGCTCTTTCAAGTTCTGTTCTGCCTGCTCGGGGCTGATAAAAGAAGAAGCCACTCGTACGTTGACCGTCTCTCCGCGACGTGTAGAGAACCCGATGATACCACCTGCATGTTTATCTTTCGATTCCAGCTCACCCGGACGGATGTTGCCGTTGGTAACTGCTGCGGTAAAAGTGAACGGCTTATCGAACACCAGTACAAAATAATTCTTAAAGTTCTCCGGCACTCCTCCACTGTTCTTGGTTGTGTAGCCGATGATCTTGTTCTCTTCCGGAATCACTTTCACATACGAACCGTTGTCGAAAGCATCTACCACTACATAAGAGTCCTTACTCTCAGGAAAAGTGAAACGAAACATCGCCGCACGGCTGGTCGGAGCAATTTCAGTCGTGACATCATGATCGGCCAGATATACTTTATAATAATACGGTTTGGCAACCTCAGCTTTATGCGAGAACCAGCTCGCACGCTGATCCTGATCGAACACGACCTTTCCCGTAACAGGCATAATGGCAAACTGCCCGTAGTCATTAATCCACGGGCTGGGCTGGTGAGTCTGCTTAAATCCCCTGATTTTATCGGCATCATAGGTATAAGCCCATCCATCACCCATCTTTCCGGTTTGTGCCACCCAGAAGTTCATTCCCCAAGGCATGGCAATAGCCGGATATGTATTTCCGGTAGATAAAGCATGCTTTGACTGGGTACCGACCAGTGGGCTTACATAATCCACCGGTTCTGTCGTGCTCTTTGCAAAAGTGCAGAAAGCAGTACCCAATACGCCAACAAGTAATAGCGCTAATTTCTTCATGATATTAATAGTTTTAAATTCACCACAGATTACACGGACTAACACAGTTTTTTTAATCTTCAGTATCAATGGGAAAATAATTAACCTGTGAAAATCCGTGTAACCTGTGACAGAATCTTATTTTTTCTAACTTCTTCTCAAGCATCTTGATATAGTATCCGCCTACTACCGAACGAGCTTGGAAACCTCTCTGGTTCGGACGATCGGTAAATACCCAGTCAGACATCGGCACGCGATCGGTCGTCTCGTTCATGAACAGATAAACCGGATCGATAAACTTCTCGAATGTAGCTTTGTCCGGTGCCAGTGTAGCAGTCCACATAATCCAGTCGGTCTTGGTATAAGTTTCACGGTTATCCAGCGGCAATCCATATTGATTCTGTTTGCCAAGATAGTAAGCTATCTCTTTCTGTGCAACTGTTTCAGGGAATATCTGCAGATTCATCAGTTTATCCCATACCAGATTGTATTTCTGGCTCCATGTTCCGGGCTTGTCAAAAGTCAGGCGGTAGTGATCGCCGTCGTCTGCCATCTTCACCCATTCGGCAGCCATTTCTTTGGCTTTCTGTGTATATTTCTCAGCCACTTCTTTCTTGCCCAGCTTATCGGCCAGATAGCCATAAGACGCTACACCCAGGATGGCTTTGATAGACAGGTTGGCGTTGTGTGCAAAGTGTCCGGCAAAGTCGTCTGTACAAAGTTGATTTTCCGGATCGAGCCCATATTGAGCCAGATAATCGGTCCAGGTTGTCAATACATCCCAGTGTTTCTGCGCATAGTCGGCATTTCCTTCGACAATGGCGATGGCTGCACTCAAGATCAGCATATTTCCCGATTCCTCGATCGGCATATCTCCACCGTATGTCTGGCCGTTAGCCAACGGATAAGTACCTACATCATGTGCAGCGAACGGCTTATTCCATTTTCCGCTTTCGCTATAATAGAAGATGTGGTTCATCAGACCTTTTGCCAATTCCGGATTGTATACCAGGAACAAAGGAGCAGAAGGATAAGTGATATCCACCGTACCGATCGAACCGTTGCTGAAGTTCTCTTTTGAGAGGAACAGCAGGTCTTTGTTGGGGGCTTCCACCAATTTGTGGGCAGCGATTGCCTGGCGATAAGCCAATGCACAGAGTTCGGCATACTTACGTCCGCCTACTTCAGTAGCTTCTTTCATCAGGTTAGCATCGAATGCAGCACATTTATCCATCACTGCATCATATTCCTTATCAGCTTTCGCAAACTGCGACTGAATGGTTTCGTTTCCATTGCGATTCCAGTACGGACGAAGATTTTCACCGAAATACTGAATAGAGTACAAGTCATCGTAACCCAGCAGCAAGTGTCCTTCCGCTTTCTTCGTTTCACCCAGTGAGCGAACCAGTGCCAGCTTGTCACTTCCATCGGTCTTGGATGATGTCAATTTTCCGTCGATGAAACTCTTTCTTAGGGTCTTTCCCTCTCCGGTAGCGCATGAACTGTTCTCCTTATCGGCAGCCATGTAGAAGTATCCCCAGTCAATGCGGACATCATCTCCCTTTTTACCCAATATTTCCTGGTTGCGGCTTCCCGTCTTGAGGTATAGCAAATTACCTTCTGTAAAGCTTTCGGCTACAGCTTCCTGATGAGGCTGATCGAGTGCCCACTGCGGTCCTGCTTCGAAATACAGTTCTACGTTATGTTTATTTCCGTCATTCGAAGCCACTTCATAGGTAAGATAGCTCACCGGACGAGTCATCAAATCGAGATTATCCATAAAGAGAGGTGAAGTGAACGCAAGTTTCAAGTCCACCGGTCCGCAAGTAAATTCGTAGTTGGTCTGCATAGCCTGCACGTCTACCGATTTCTGTACTGCTGTCTGAGTAAAGTTCTGTGTATTGTCTTTCTCTACCAACAGACCGCAATCGATCAGACCGTTGGCAACACGGTTGTTACAGTAAATTGCAATCAGGTTCTCTCCCTGTTTCAGTGCGGCCACAGCCTCTTCCGGCAGTTTGGCAAGCATATGTTTCTTAGCCGAGTTACCGGTATCCACCACCTTCACGCCATTCACATAGATGATGGCGTCATCGTCGTGAGAATATTCCAGATATACATTTTTACCTTGCAGGTTGTCTTTAATATCCGCTTTACGGCGTATCCAGATATACTCTTCTCCCCACTGGGTCTTGGCTGTACTTTCATTCTCCATAGTACCGAAAGCACCTTCTCCTTCTTTCCATGCCGCATCATTAAAGTCGGCATTCTGCCAGCCGTCAGCCGGTTTCTTTGTTGTATACTTAGCTGTCCATCTGCCTTGTTCCGAGGTCTTAACCAGCGGAAGCAGCTCAAGTTCTTCCGTTCCCATGAAACGGTAAATCTGTCCGTCTACCTTGGCAACACCCAAGAACGGGAAGTCCTTACCGGTCCAGTGTTTCACCGGTCCGTCATACAGATTATCCGTAAACGACCAGGCACTGGTGTAAGGGTCAATCATCACCAACGGATAGGCCGGTGCACGCATCTCACTTTTTTCACTCTTGACGTCCTGCGGTGCCCCACAACTGCTCAGCATGGCAGCTGCACCCAAGAACAGAGTCGATAGTTTAAGCTTCATAACTTCAGATTCTTTTTTTATAGTTTTTACCATTCAATATCTACTTGCACGCCGGCGGGGTCGTTCTCGAACTTCAAGAGCAGGGTACGCGAACGCTCTTCCCACAATTTCTCCGGCTGAGGCTCTTCTTTCCCGTTCACGCAAACCCGTATCGGCTGTTTAGGGAGCAATATCCTCGAAGCGTTAGTCGTATGCAACGGGCTCTTGGCTACAAACGAATAACTTCGTTTTCCTGCCTTTTCATCGTATATCCTGGAAGCACCGCACAGCACTTTCGCCTTTGCCCGTCCCGAAATCCGTTTGACATTATATAAGTAACCTTGTTCGCCCGGACGAATCACCTTATGTGTCAATACCGGAAGATCTTTATCAAACAGGTCGATATACACCCCCGAAAGTTCCATCGGAGCATCCGACACACTTTCGTCCAATACGGCAGCAATGGTATATGGTCCCCGTTCGAGCAGGAAACTGTTTTTCAGTTCTACTTCTTTCCCGGCACTCTTTCTATAAGCAACCGAAACCGCATCGAAATATTGCCGGTCATTTCCGCTTTTCAGCACAAAGTGTTTCGGATCTTCACGTATAACGGTCACCATACCTTTTCCACAAGGGTAAGTTCCGGCAGCAGGTACTCTGCCCAGTCCCAGTTTCTCGAACAAATGTTCCGAAGGAGCCTTATATTGATTTCCGTTGGAATTCCACCATTCAAGCACCGACTGATAAGGATCGATATCTTCGCCGCAATAGATCAGCGCTCCGCCTTTTCTCACCCAGTCTGCCAGAAAATCATGATATCGGGGCTCCATCGGTTTCATGTTCGAATAAGACATTACAAGTACCTTCAGCCCCTTGAATGTGTCGCCGAACGGAGTATTCTCCATATGTACCAACTCCACCGGTATTCCTCTTTTCAATAACGGCAGGGTCTGTCCATAGAAACTGCTGAATTGCGGATCATCATAGCCATCATGATCGGGGAAACGCTGAAACATCAGCGAATTTGCCATCAGTACCCCGATGCCGTGCGTACCGCTCACCTGAGTTTCCGAAGTCCGTATGTCGTTCAGCGTATTCACCATAATCTGCATCTGTGTGGAGTAGTCACGCGGAATACGTTCTTTCCGGTCTGTTCCCGCTACTTGGTACAGCCCCTGATAAATACGGTCCGGCCAAGGCATCACTTCGTATGTGTCTACCGCCGGATACATCAGTTGGGCGGCAAAAGTAGCCTGGTAATTTATTTTATAATCGAGCCAGTCTTTCGCCCGGTCCTCGATGGGGTCGGTCAGGAAGTACATCTTGCGGTTTAACGGGGCTGTCATCGATTTCATACATCCATATTCAAGAAAAGCATTCTCAAATACCCGTTCTTTCTTCACTCCGTCATAATAGTTCGGTTCGCGGGCGGTTCCCGTCCAGACCTGTGCGATATACCCATCCACACAATCCAGCGAAGCCAAGCTCGCTTCGGGACTTACGATCTGCCACGATGTATAGTTGACAAGTGAATGTGTAGGCACAAAGCACTTCACATCCAGTCCTTTCGATTTGCCGTACGTTTTGGCATACGTGAATATCTGATTAAGCGCGTTGTAGTACAGATAATATTTCAGTTTATTCGATAAGTAGGTATTCTCAGGAGATTCATGTTGAGCTCTCCACGGGAATCCATAATATTTTTGCCATTCGGATTTGAAGGCTTCACTGTATCCGCCCCGCATCCAGAATTCCGGTTCTTCCAGATAAATAGAAGTAATGCCCGCATCGATCACCCGTTTGATCTGCTTCTCCTGCATGTAACGGATGAAACTCTCAGTAGGCACAATATAGGGAATCAAGTGCCCGTGCGCAATCTCCCGCCCCTCGCGGTCGCGCTGGCCCTCTTTGAGGTGATCTTTCACCCCATCCCATTTTCCAAGAAAATAATCCTGATAATCTCCCCAGGCTACCCCTGTCATAAACTCGGCCCGGTACCCTTTGTCTCTCCACGATTGAATGCGTTGCTCAAAAGTAACGCCTTTCTTATCCAGCGTTCCGTATACCATCACGGCATCGGCACGCACATCTGTTTCCGGTTTCCACGACTCTGCTGTCTGGAAATTCGTTTTTGTGCCTGTGGCGGTTTGAGAATAGACGCCGCCACAGGCCAAAACAAACCAATCAAACTAATACCCTCTTACTCATGTGTTTGTGTTGTCACGTGTTTGTGTTGTTATTTGAATGGAGAAATCACTTGCATCAGTGCAGGACATCCGCTGGCATCATAGCTTTCCATCACACCTGTCGGGCAGGGTTTGGCTGCATCCTTGAATGTCACATTACGGTTTACATCCCGGTTGTTCCACGCCACGTCTATGTTGTGACGAAGCCAGTCCATATATTGGAGCTGATTGCCATCTTCTATCAGGCGAATGATGTACTGTGCAAAGATGGCAGCATAAATTCCCTGTTCCACGCCATTTTTGAACGGAAGCAATCCATCGGCATCACACATCTCGTTGCGGACGTAGTCGGCAGCCAGAATGGCATCGTCCAGATAAGCTTTCTCGCCGGTTGCTTTGTACAGCATCACGGCCGAACCGATAAATGTAGCCTGATTATAAAGTTGGGTTGTCCAGTCTATGTCCATACCGTTCTGTCTTTGGAAATGATAGTGCATATTGTCTGCTATGCGGCCTTTCTCCTTGTCGAAAAAAACATCCCTCGACCATGCATATACACTTTTTGCCTTTTCCAGATAATCGGGATCTTTGGTTACATTATAAAGAGTCATGGCGCCCACCGTAGTCGGATAGTTGATGCAAGCCATCTTTCCATCGTGCTTGAAGTTCCACCACAGGCCCCCCCTTTCTTTATCATACGACTCTTTCCAGACATGGTAGAATCCCGAAGAGGCATGTGCCAGGTATTTCGGGTCATTCGTGATTTCGTAAGCACGTGCCAGCGAAATAATCCACCACATCATATCATCATAAATAAACCATTCGATTTTATTGTCCCAATTGTATTTATCGTATTGTTCGTATCCTCCCTGATACACCTCTTCTATCAACCGGCGATATTTAGGAGCCTTCGTACGTTTATACGCGTTCATAATCATATCCCAATAGATAGCCTGTACCCAGATGGCAGCTCTTCCTTTCATATCCGAAGATATGGCATACAACTTCATATCCGGATTATAAAAAGTAGAATGAAAAGCATCCATCGCCGTCGTTGCGTCTTTCTTTGTAAAATGCTTCAGGTTTCCGTCTGCGGGCTGATGTGCCCATGCCATTGCATTGGGAAGAAGTAATAAGATAGCTACTATGATCAGTACTTTTGTTTTTCATGTTTTTTGCCTCAGATTTTAAATTTTTCATGTTACAAAGATTGGGGAAATATTGGAGAAAGGAGGATAATTATTATTCAATAAATAGCAAAAACTGACCAAAAACGGGGGATAAACCGGTTACTATCAATAATGGAACAT
>ENA-OQJF01000153-OQJF01000153.1-human-gut-metagenome-genome-assembly--contig:-NODE-153-length-18038-cov-3.142482_pt1 | contig 18038 bp, 16 predicted proteins | sample MGYA00242595_ERZ504761 | MGnify/ENA primary metagenome ERZ504761 (study PRJEB26092, sample SAMD00036367) | human gut metagenome | host: Homo sapiens | study: EMG produced TPA metagenomics assembly of...
CAGGTTAGCGGAGCTTGCTGGTCTCGAAGTACTCGGGGAACTGGTCCAGAACCTCGGTTTGATTGCGGAACATCATGTGCAGGTGCTTGCTGACCAAAAAGCTCGCTTCGATGGGGTCGCGACCGGCGATAGCGCGGCGAATCTGCTTGTGCTCGTTCACGATGTCCTGATTGTCGAGAACCTGCGTGGCGGCGCGCAGCCAGCGGAAGCGCTCCAGGTCGGCATTGGTCTCTTCGAGCCACGACCACACGGTGCTGCGACATGCGATGCTAAAAATCATGTGATGCATGAGGTTGTCGCTCAAAAAGAAGCCGATGCGATCCTCATCGGCCATGGCCTTTTCCTGCAGCGCGATGGCTCGGTCGAGCTGCTCGATGCCTGCCGAGGTGGCGCGCGCACAGCACTCCACGATCACCTGCTTTTCCAGATGCTCGCGGATATAACAGGCACTCTCGGCAAGGGTGAGGTTGATGGGCGAAACATAGGTGCCGCTTTGGGGTACGGTGCGCACCAGGCCCTCTTGCGCCAAGCGAACCAAAGCCTCGCGCACGGGCGTGCGACCCATGTCCAGGTCATCGCAAAGCTGCTTGACGCCCAGCTTTTCGCCGGGCTTGTAGTCCAGGTAGACGATTTTGCGTCGAATGGTGTGGTAGGACTGGTCCTGTAGGCTCGTTTCCTGCTCGCCGACGTGCATCGATTCTTCCATAGCGCCTCGCAACTGTTCTATCAAACTCATATGTCAGTTGTTAATTATGCCGCGAATCAGCTCTCCGCGGTGGGTAATTCGGCTGTCGCCCGAGAACTATTGCGGCATCTTAGCCTGTGTTTGCGCAAGGCTGCGCTCAATGTTGCCGTATCATAAGCCGTCGCAAACGTGAAATAGAAAGAAGGAGTCCCATATGCAACTGGCAAATATCGTACGCGAGCGCTGGAAAGGCGTCTTGTTCTGCCTGATCATCGCCATTCCCGCGACGTTGCTCGGCAAACAAATTGAAGTGGTCGGCGGTCCGGTATTTGCCATCCTCTTTGGCATGGTCCTGGCGCTCGTCTTTCCCGGGAAGCGTCGCGAACAGCTCGCCGCCGGCGTCACCTATACGTCCAAAAAAGTCTTGCAGTACGCGGTTATTCTGCTTGGCTTTGGCATGAACCTCTCCCAGATTCTGTCCAAGGGCGCCCAGTCGCTGCCGATTATCGTGGCGACAATCTCGACCTCGCTTGTCATCGCCTTTGTGCTCTGCCGCGTCATGAACGTGCCGGGCAAGATCGCGACGCTTGTGGGTGTGGGTTCGTCGATTTGCGGCGGTTCTGCCATCGCCGCGACCGCACCCGTCATCGATGCCGACGATCGCGAGATTGCCCAGGCCATTTCGGTCATCTTCCTGTTTAACGTTATCGCGGCGCTCGTGTTTCCGACGCTCGGCGGCATGCTCGGGCTGACCAACGAGGGCTTTGGCCTGTTTGCCGGCACCGCCATCAACGACACCTCGTCCGTAACGGCTGCGGCGAGTGCCTGGGACAGCATGCATCCCGGCGCCAATGTGCTCGAGAGCGCCACGGTGGTCAAGCTCACCAGGACGCTGGCCATTATCCCCATCACGTTGGTCCTCGCATGCTGGCAGATGCATCTGGCGCGCAAAGCCGGCGGCGACGCCAAAAGCACGTTCTCGCTTAAACGTGCGTTTCCCATGTTTGTGCTGTTCTTTGTGCTGGCGAGCGTGATCACCACGGTGCTTCAGCTTCCTGCATCCATCACGGCGCCCATCAAGGAGCTGTCGAAGTTCTTTATTGTGATGGCCATGGCGGCTATTGGCTTTAATACCGATATCGTCGAGCTGGTCAAAAAGGGCGGCAAGCCCATCGCGCTGGGCTTTTGCTGCTGGATTGGCATTGCGTGCATGAGTTTGGGAATGCAACACGTACTGGGAATCTGGTAGAGAAGTAGCTTGTTTGCGTGCTGCGTGCTTCGTGCTGGTGAGCGCATGCTTGCGGTGGAGCGATAGGAGCTCTTGCGGGTATGGCTTGTCCGCAGGTTTATAAGTCCCGAAGAGCTCTTATCGCCCCGCCAGGATGGCGATGCGGGGCAACACCTATACTCGCAGGACGGCGCTTTCTGCCCTATAGTGTTTGGTAAGCAATATCGTTCAATTTTGAAACACTCGGTCGTACGACCGTCGGCGGTTGCACGACGCCGCGGACAGGGGCAAATCATGGATAGCGATGCCAAACTGAACATCTTGACCGATGCCCTGGCTGCTGCCGGGGCCTCGGCATTGGCAATCGATGCGCATGGGGACGTCGCGATCTCGACCATGAATGACGCGGCGCTTGAGCGGGATGTGGCGGTTTTTGTCGCTGAGCGCCTCGACCGTATAGGAGACGGCGCGCGTCTGGTTATGGGGCGTGCGGGTACGCGCCTGAGCCTGACCGTTCGCCCCACCGACAAAGAGGGCGGGGGCCTTTGGGCCGTCGTGGTCCGCGAGGTGCGCGGTGCCGCGGCGCATGCGGGCGTCGAGTGGCTCAACGCCGACGAAGTTGAGGCCCGCTACGAATCGAGCGCGTACGGCATCGTTGAGGGTGCCGCTGCGGTGGCTGCACCAGTTGCCGAGAGCTACGCGCGCGGTGTGCCCCTTATGCTCGAGGGTGAGCTGGGAGCGGGTCAGGTTGAGATCGCCAAGCGCCTCTATCTGGACGGTCCTTTTGCCGATCAGCCCTTTGTTTCCGTTGCGCTCGATGAACTCACCGATCGCGGTTGGCGCCATATGCTCAAAAGCTCCGAATCGCCGCTGTTCCAAACGGGGCTGACCCTTTGCATTGAGGGCTGGAACGCGGTTGGCCCCCAGCGCCTCCGCGAGCTCGTTTCCACGATGGCCGACACCGCGTTGGCGACGCGCTGCCATGTGGTGCTGACGGCGAATGACATGCCGGGCGGCAGCGAAAGTGATCAAGCCGCCTTTGTGACCGAGCGCTTCGCCTGTGCGGTGAGCGTGGCGCCGGCAATCGCCGAGCAGGGAGCCGCGTCGACGAAGGTTGCGCGCTATTTGGAATATCTCGCTGATGCATTTGGGACGGCAGCGCCCACGCTGTCTGCCGCGGCGACGAAGACACTCGATGCTTACCGCTGGCCGCGCAACTATCTGCAGCTCCGCGAGGTCTCGGAACGACTGTATATATTGGTGGGGGCGGGCACGGTGGACCGCGCTGTGGCGGAGGAAGTGCTCGCCCAAGAGGACGTGATTAAGACCGCAACCTTTGGCGCCCCGACGCTCGAAAGTGACCTGTATATCCTGCGACCGCTGGCCGATACCGAGCGAGATATCGCGCATCTGGTTGTAGATCATCTCCACGGCAACCGAACCCGTGCGGCGGAGGTGCTGGGCATAAGCCGTACAACGCTGTGGCGCTTGCTGAAGGACGATGACCGTTGAGCGAGGCGCCCGTGACCGCGCGCGACGCGTGTGCTACAGTCCAAAGCGTTATTGTTTCGATTCGGTTACGGCGTGCGAGGGCATATGGCTGAGACTTCAAAACCGAGCCGCAGAAGGCGGAGTGCCGCGCCGGTCAACCGACGCACAACATCGGTGACGTGGGGTAAACACGCCTCGGGGTTTGACGGCTCGTTCAAGCGCACTAAATACGGCTATCCTTCGGCAAGCGCCCGCTTGGCCATGCAGGCAGAGTCCTCACTGTGGGGCCGTAAACGCGTGGTGGGCTCAAAGCTCAAGCACGATGGAACGCTCGGTTACATCAGCCGCGGGGCGGCTCGCCGCAGCGGACTCAATCCGGCTGGTTGGCATCGTTATGTTCCGATCGCGGTCGTCGTTGCAGTGATCGTCATCGCACTCGCTGCGCTTGGCTACGCCGGCGGTGGCGCCAACTTGGACGCAGTGTTTAAATCGCCCGAGCTCGCGCATGCAGGCACAGAAGTTATCGAGGGCGCTCAGACCCAGACAGGCGTCGCGCCCCAGCGCGGTATCGTCGCGGCGGCCACCACCATCGCCGACGCGCAAAAGGACGAAGATAAGCAAGGCGACGACGCCGAAACGGCCCAGACGAACGAAACGACGACTACTCAAATATCAACATAGCTTGCCGGCAGAAGGGGACGTTCCCTTTCTGCCGGCAGTTTGGGACACTCCTGCGCTACTTGACGTATACCACGTTGTCGCGGCGGGGTTTGGGCTCGGGTAGCGTGTCCTCGGCGTAGCCAAGAATGCAGTTACCGACACCGCGCAGGCTGCCGTCGGCGGGCAGGCCCCAGCTGGCCAGCAGCTCCAGGCCCTCGGGCGAGTCAAAGACCTCATGCGCGCGGTGAATCCAGCACGAATCGACACCCAGTGCATAGGCGGCGTTGAGCAAGTTGCCCATGGCGAGCGAGCCGTCTTCCAGATGTGTGGGCACGCTGCGGTCAACCAGCACCACCACAACGGTCTTGGCGCCATAGAAGGGGTCGCTGTTGCTGCCCATGACCTGGGCGTTGAGCTGTGAGAGACGCTCGACGGTCGCGGGGTCGGTGACGGCGACAAACGTCACCGGCTGGCGTCCCATGCCGCTCGGTGCATATTGGCCGGCTTCGATAATACGTGCAAGCTTTTCGGCCTCGACGGGACGATCGCTGTAGTTGCGGCAGCTGCGGCGGTGAATGAGTGCTTCGATAGTCTCCATGGTGTCTCCTTGCGGTGGCGTTGCAGATGCCCCGTTCATACCCGTCGGGCTCAAACGATAGACGGTCAATTGCCCGGCCAAAAGGATAGATTCCAATTGGGAAAGTAGGTTTGCATAAAAGTACCTTCAGAATGTGACAAACAAATGGGATGGTTAAACGTTTTATCCCGTCTACCCTGCGGTTTTTTACCACTTGCCTAAATGACGAACGCATAACCTCTGATAAAGGTTTTACTAAAGGAGTACCAACGTTTATCAATGCGCCGTGGTGGCGCCGGGCCAGGAGGTAACATCATGTTCCAGGCTGGAGATGTCGTCGAGACCGATTTCGAAGGATTTCTGAAGCTGCTGCGTTCCAAGACGCGCGCTTTCGTGTCGATCAACGATCACGAGTACTACATCACGCACACCGATGGCTATTGGCGTGTTCAGGATTGCGAGGCCCTCAACGACAAGGGCCACTTTACTGACTGTTCTGAGTTGGTCAACACGGTCTGCGAGGTCGTCGAGCTGCCGTGGATTGCCGGCAAGAGCCTGCATGACAGCTTCTCGGGCGCTACGGTCTATGAGGCCGTCGCCGCTTAACAGGCAATAAAACCCGATTTTCATGTGACCGCTGGCGCCGCCCCCGCGCCGGCGGTCTTTTTCTGCCGATAGGCCATAAAAATGCACGCATTTGCGGAGAGCCTGTTGACGATAGTCAAAACTCGGACTAATCTAGAGACACATAATTGGTCAAAAATCGGACAATTGAATGGTGGGATAGATGAATAGTGCGGTTACGCTGGTCGACTTCGATCGGTTGCTCAATGGACTCGACTATATCTATTCGGAGTTCTCGCGCGCCTGCGGCCTTTCGGACTGCGCCTATTGGATGCTCGTCGACACTAGCACGGCGGGCGGCAGTATTGCCGTAAGCCGTCTGACAAGCGAATGGTTCTACAGCAAGCAGACCATCAACTCGGCAATTAAAACCTTGACGGCGCGGGGCTTCGCAACGTTGGGGTTTGCCGAAGGCAGTCGTAAGAACAAGGTTGTGAGCCTGACCGAAGAGGGCAGGCGATTTGCCGAGCGTTATGCGCTGCCGGCACTCAAGGCCGAGCAGCGAGCCTTTGGCGCGCTTGAGCCATGTGAGCAGCGCGAGATTATGCGCTTGATCGGCAAATTCTCTCAGGTGCTCGGCGATGAGTGCGATGCCTTTAAGCAGCATATCGCTGCCGAGAGCCAAGCCGAGAATCAAGGTGAGGGGGAGTCGTGCGACTGTTAATGAGGTTTTTGAAGCCCTATCGAGGGCTTGTCGCAGTGACGCTGCTGGTGCTGCTGGTGGATAACGTCGGTACGCTGCTGGTTCCCACGATGCTGGCGAACATGGTCAACACCGGTATTACCACGGGCGATATCGACTACATTTTACGCAACGGCCTATACATGTTTATCGCGACCAGCATGGCTAGCGGCGGCACGGTGCTGGGCTGCTATCTTTCGGCGCGCCTGGCCGCCAACGTGGCTTGCGATATCCGCAATGCCGTGTACGACAAATCGCTCGAGCTCGCGGCCAGCGATTTTGAGCGCTTTGGCACCGGATCGATGATCACGCGCTCGCTCAACGACATCAACGTGATTCAGCAGGCGATTCTGCAGACGATTCAGCTGGTGCTGCCCGTGCCGTTTTTGGCTGTGGCGGGCATCATCTTCGCCTGGTTTATCGATCCCGCCATGGGCACGCTTCTGGGCGTAGTCGTTGCGATTGTGCTGGTGGCGGCGGTCTTTACGGTTGCCAACGCGGCGCCGATTTTTATGCGCCTACAGGGCTTTATCGACCGCATGAACGTGGTGCTGCGCGAGAATATTGTGGGCGTGCGCGTCATCCGTGCGTTTAACAAGGAGCGCCACGAGGAACGGCGTCTGGACGAGGTGTTTAGCGAATACGCCGCCAACGCCATCAAAGTCAACCACCTGTTTGTGGGCCTCGACAGCTCAAGCTTCTTTTTGATGAACATCGCCGAGGTGGCGGTGCTGTGGGTGGGCGGCAACCGCGTAGGCGCCCACGCCATGCAGATTGCGAGTATCTCGGCGGTGCTGGAGTATGCAATGCTGATCCTGTTCTTTGTGATGATGGCCCAGATGGTGGTGCTGACGCTTCCGCGTGCTGCCGCGTGCCTGAACCGTGCGCAGCAGGTGTTGGAGATTGAGCCGAGCATCGTCGATGGCGAGCGCACGCTGGATGACGGGGCGCGCGAGCCCCAAGACGAAGCCGATGCGGTGGCTGTGTTCGACCACATGTCGTTTCGCTTTGACGATGCCGACGAGGACACCCTGTGCGACCTGAGCTTTGCCTGCCGTCGCGGTCAGACGACTGCGATCGTTGGCTCGACAGGTTCGGGCAAGTCGACGGTGGCAAAGCTTCTGCTGCGCTTCCACGATGCCACCAAGGGCTCCATTCGCCTGAATGGTGTGGACCTGCGCGAGCTTACGCAAGATGAAATCCGCGGGCGCATTGCCTATGTGCCGCAGAAGGCGTGGCTGTTCTCGGGCACGGTAGCGAGCAACCTTCGCTTTGGTAACGAAGGCGCGACCGAGGGCGACATGCTTCACGCGCTTGAGGTTGCCCAGAGCACCTTTGTACTCGACCAACCGCAGGGGCTCGACTACCCCGGTTGCCCAGGGCGGTACGTAACTTTTCGGGCGGCCAGCGCCAGCGTTTGGCAATCGCCCGTGCGCTCATGAAGCATGCCGATCTATATATCTTCGATGACAGTTTTTCGCCCTGGACTTTAAGACCGATGCCGCCCTGCGCCATGCGTTGCAAGACGAGACGCGTGACGCTGCGGTGCTCATCATCGCGCAGCGCATCTCGACGATCTTGCACGCCGACCAGATCGTCGTGCTCAAGGATGGCGAGGTTGTGGGTCTGGGCACGCATGGCGAGCTTATGGAAACCTGCGAGGTGTACCGTGCCATCGCGGAATCGCAGATGAAGGGAGGTGAGTAGCATGACCGAGGAGCTCAAGAAGCAGGGCGGCGTTGATGACGCCGCTGCCGCGGGACTGGTCGAGGAAACGGCTGCCGCGTCGACCGAGCTGGATGACGCCGCCAAGGCTGCGGCCGAGCGCGAGGCTCGCCGCCAAGCGCTCTACGAGGAAAACGAACGTGCCGAGGACGAGCGCGCCCGCGCCGAGGCAGAGCGTATGCGCGACGTGGACGACGAAGACGAGGACGAGACGCCTCGGGATACCTGGGCGACGGTGCGCCGCCTGTGGAGTGAGGCTGCCGGCGACCATTGGCGCTTCTATATCGTGTTCGCGAGCATTGTGTTCTATGTCATCTTTAACACTGCCGCGCCGGCATATAGCGCCCGCGTGATCGATGAGCTGTGGGGCCACATTCAGGTAGCGTTTGTCAACAACGCCACCTTCAGCATCACCTGGGAGAACTGTGGCAGGACTATCTTCATCTACTTTTTGATTTGGACGGCCGCCGCTTCGTTCTACGCGCTCCAGAGCTTTTTGATGTCGAGCGTGGCCGAACGCCTCAATCTACGCCTGCGCAACCGCATCGCGCAAAAGCTCAACCGTCTGCCGCTCGCCTATTTTGACGCGCATCGTCCCGGCGAGGTCGTCAGCCGCGCGACCAACGACCTGGACAAGATGTCCGAGAGCATGCAGCGCGGATTGCTGCAGCTGCTCGTGTCGATCGGCACGGTTGTTGGTGCTGTGAGCGTGATGTTCGTGTTCAGCGTGCAGCTTACGCTCGTCTTTCTGTTCTTTACGGCACTGTCGCTGCTGGTGACGAAGGTCGTCTCGCGCCGCACACACGATGTGACGGGCGAGCGCCAGGAGTGGGTGTCCAAGATTACGAGTGCGGTCGAGGAAGGCTATTCGGGCCGTCTGGTGATCCGCGCGTTTAACCGCGAACGTCAGAGCTCCGCTGAGGTGCACGAGGCTTCGAAGGAACTGGCTCGTGTGAGCACCAAGGCCGACTTTATGATTAACGCCGTCGGCCCCGCGGTGCGCTTTATCGGCCGCCTGGCACAGATCGTGATTGCGATTGTGGGCTGCAGTATGCTGGTTGCCGGCCACATGACCGTCGGCGTGTTCCAGGCGTTCTTCCAGTTTATCTACGAGGCATCTGAGCCCATGACGCAGCTGTCGTTTACCTTCAACTCGCTGCAGAGCGCGCTGGCGAGTGCGGAGCGCGTGTTCGACCTGCTCGATGAGCCCGAGATGGAGGCCGATCCGCTGCCGGACGAGGCCGCCAAGCTGCCGGGTCGCGTGGAGGGCCGCGTCTCCTTTGAGCATGTGCGCTTTGGTTATTCGCCCGACAAGCCGCTTATGCGCGACGTGTCGTTTACTGCCGAGCCGGGCCAGAAGATCGCGGTGGTGGGAACCACGGGCGCAGGCAAGACGACGCTCATCAACCTGCTCATGCGCTTCTACGAGATTGACGGCGGGCGTATTACGCTCGACGGCGTGGATACGAGCCGCATGGATCGCGGCGAGCTACGTCAGCAGTTTGGCATGGTGCTGCAAGACGCCTGGCTATTCGATGGCACGATTGCCGAGAACATCGCCTACGGCTGCCCCGAGGCAACGCGCGACGAAATTGTGGCCGCCGCTCGTGCCGCGCAGGTCGACTTCTTCGTGCGCACCATGCCGCAGGGCTACGACACGCGCGTGGCCAACGATGCCGAAAGCATCAGCCAGGGCCAGCGTCAGCTGCTGACCATCGCACGCGTGCTGCTCAACAACCCGGCGATTCTCATCCTGGACGAGGCGACCTCAAGCGTGGACACGCGTACCGAGCTTGCCATCGGCCGTGCCATGGACGCGCTTATGCGCGGGCGCACGAGCTTTGTGATCGCGCATCGCCTGTCGACGATCGTGGACGCCGACCTGATCTTGGTCATGGACCACGGCAACATTATCGAGCAGGGCACGCATAAGGAGCTGCTCGCAGCCGTAGGGCGCTTATGCCGACCTCTATCTGAGTCAGTTCGCTATAATGTGACAAAGGGACAGTCCCTTTGTCACATCAAAAGGAATGGCGCGCCGGGGATTGATTCCCTGGCGACGCCTTTTGCGTCGGTGCCGATGTCGTTTTGTGCCGCTTGCGTTCCTAACGTTCGTCCATGAGCTTGGCGACGAGGGTTTTGAGCTCGGCCACCTCTCGCTCGAGTTCTTTGACGCGGCGGGCATTCTCGGTGATGCCCTGGCGGTTGAGGGCACTCTGCTCGGCGGCGTCATCGGGCATGTACTCGCGATGCTGCTTGGCGTCGAAACTCTCCTCGAACACGCGGCAGCCGTTGCGCTTGATGATGCGTCCCGGCACGCCCACGACGGTGCAGTTGTCGGGCACGTCCTTAACGACGACCGAGTTGCCGCCGATCTTGACGTTGTTGCCGATGCGGATGTTGCCGAGCACCTTGGCGCCCGTGCCCACCGTGACATTGTTGCCCAGGGTGGGGTGACGCTTGCCGGTCTCGTTGCCGGTGCCGCCGAGCGTGACGCCCTGGTAGAGCACACAGTTGTCGCCCACAATGGTGGTCTCGCCGATGACGACGCCCATGGCGTGGTCGATAAAGAAGTGCTTGCCAATCTGCGCGGCAGGGTGAATCTCGACGCCGGTGATGTGGCGGGTGATTTGCGAGAGCACGCGGGCGAGCGAGCGATGACCGTGCTCCCACAGCCAGTGCTCGGGCACGTGGTTCCACTTGGCGTGCAGGCCAGGATAGGAAAGGAAGATGACCAGACCGTTTTGCGCGGCGGGGGTCCTGCGCCTGGACGGTCTTGATGTCCTCGCGAATGGTATTGATAAAGCTCACCGGCCGCCCTCCCTTAGCGCCATGGCAATGCGATTCAATAAAGTATAGCGATTCGCTAGGGATTAAAAAGGACAATCTTGGCGGCTTTGCGCTACAAGTGTCAGTTATGCAAACTTGCTGGTAATGGAGTCATGCTTTTGTGGGGTTGCGCACGAGGGGGCACCGCAACCGTATACTGGTCAACTTGGACGTATCCGCGCCCACAACTGAGAGGTTTTACTTCATGGGTTTCATCAATTTTATTGCCGAGCTGCTTAAGGACCCGCGCACCGCGATCGCCAGCTGGATCGCCGCCGGCCCGCTTATGGCCTACGGCTGCGTATTCCTGATCATCTTTATCGAGACGGGCGTGGTGTTCTTCCCGTTCCTTCCCGGTGATTCGCTGCTGTTCGCCTCGGGTTTCTTTGCCCACAACGGCGGCTTTAACATCGTGGCGCTTCTGGCCACCGCATGGGCCGCTGCCATTTTGGGCGATCAGTGCAACTTTATGATCGGCCACTTCTTTGGCCGCAAGATCATCGCTTCGGGCAAGGTCAAGGCCATGACGCCCGAGCGCATCAAAAAGTCCGAGGACTTCTTGGACAAGTGGGGTCACCTGGCCATCTTCCTGGGTCGCTTCTTCCCGTTTATCCGCACCTTTGTGCCCTTTATCGCTGGCATGGGCGGCATGCACTGGCGCAACTTTGTCGTCTTTAACGTGCTGGGCGGCATTACCTGGTCGACGGTCTTTACGCTGCTGGGCTACTTCTTTGGCGGCATTCCCTTTGTGCAGGAGCACTTTGAGCTGCTGATTATCGGCATCGTTGCCGTGTCGATCATCCCGACCGTGGTCGGTCTGGTTAAGGCCAAGCTGGGCAAATAGAACGCGTAGCTCGAGCCAGCGCGCAAACCGTGCCGTTGAGGCCCGTCACCGCTTACGGTGGCGGGCCTCTTCAGCTTCGGTCAAATGAAAATACTTTAGTTAGTTAAAGAAAAACGTTTTATCCGACGCGCGTGCGGAGTACAATCTCGTGCATGCGAATCGACGTACCATCGGCTTTGATGCTGTTCGCGTGTCCCGTCCGGCTCTACGCTCCGGGCGTGCGACGTTGCGACGCGGTCGGCCTCGGTCCTTGCGTGCGGGTTCGCGAGTATGCAACTGTGTATGTAAGGAGCGACATATGACTGTCGAGAAGAAGGATATCGATTGGGGTAGCCTCGGCTTTGGCTACATGAAGACCGATTACAGCTACGAGGCCCATTGGAAGGACGGCGAGTGGGACGAGGGTGGCCTGACCACCGACCACACCCTGCATGTCTCCGAGTGCGGCGGCATCTTCCATTACTGCCAGGAGGTCTTTGAGGGCCTGAAGGCCTACACCGCCGAGGACGGCAGCATCGTCTGCTTCCGCCCCGACATGAACGCCGAGCGTATGTACAACTCTGCGCAGCGCCTCGAGATGCCCCCGTTCCCCAAGGACAAGTTCGTCGAGGCTGTCAAGCAGGTCGTTTCTGCAAACGCCGCCTGGGTTCCGCCCTTCGGTTCCGGTGCGACCCTGTACGTGCGTCCGTTTATGATCGGCTCCGGTGACGTGATTGGCGTGGCTCCCGCTCCTGAGTACACGTTCCGCATTCTCGTGACCCCGGTCGGTCCGTACTTTAAGGGTGGCCTTAAGCCCGTTAAGCTGCGCGTTTCCGAGTACGACCGTGCCGCACCGCACGGCACCGGCAATATCAAGGCCGGCCTGAACTACGCCATGTCCCTCAAGCCCACGATGGAGGCCCATCGCGAGGGCTATGCCGAGAACCTGTATCTCGACTCCGAGTCCCGCACCTATGTCGAGGAGACCGGCGGCGCCAACGTCCTGTTCGTGAAGGAGGACGGTACGCTCGTCGTTCCGCAGTCGCACACCGACTCCATCCTGCCTTCCATCACCCGTCGTTCGCTCGTTCAGGTTGCTCAGGACCTGGGTATGACCGTCGATCAGCGCCCCGTCGAATGGGCCGAGGTCAAGGCCGGCACCTTTGTGGAGTGCGGCCTGTGCGGCACCGCTGCCGTCATCTCCCCGGTTGGCGAGATCGACAACAAGGTTTACGGCGCCGACGAGACCGTGACCTTCCCGGCTGGCTACACCGAGATCGGGCCTGTGATGAAGAAGCTCCGCGAGACCCTGACTGGTATCCAGTCTGGTGCTGTCGAGGATAAGCACAACTGGGTTTACACCGTCGCGTAATCTGTCTTACGGATATGTCCGGCCCGAGGGCACCTTCCTTTCCGGCGCGTCCTCGGACATGAAAGAGCCCCCGCTGCGCACTTCGTGCGGCGGGGGCTCTTTCGTCCTGCGGAGTGCGCCGGAAAGGAAGGTTACCCTCGGGCCTGCGTTACCTCGGCGTTGCCGTTACGGGCAATATAGATCTGAATTAAAGATGGCGCGCGGCCTTTTAGGCCGCGCGTGTGTTTTTGCTTCGCGCCATGTGGGGGTGATGGCGACGTGCATCTTTGCGAGTATTCTGCAATCGAAGGCCCCTGCATACCGACCTCGGGCAAAAAATCGGGATTTCTCGATGTTTTCTACGGATGATGGGCGGGGTTATGGGCTGACAGCGTTTGATTTGCAGGGATATTCGCGGTCTTTGGCATTTATCGTGGCGCCCGAAGCTCTTGGTTATGTTGAATACTCCTAAAAATGCACGGCGCTTAGAGGGGGACCTTCGCGAAAAGGAAACCGACCCGTCCGAAGTATGCATTCGACGGGGCGGTTTTATGCATTTGGCCGATTTAGGATGCGCTGCCAAACTACTAGAACTTGACGGTCGGGGCCTGGCGGGCTGCTTCGGCGGCCTCGAAGCCCTGGCGCTCCTTAAACTGGAAGATGCCGGCAAAGATGACAGCCGGGAACGTTTGAATGGCGTTGTTGTAGCTGAGCACGCAGTCGTTGTAGCTCTGGCGTGCATAGCTAATCTTGTTCTCGGTATCCTCGAGCGATGCCTGCAGCTGCGTAAAGTTGGTGTTTGCCTTAAGATCGGGATAGGCCTCGGCCACAGCGAAGAGCTGGCGCAGTGCGCCGGTCAGCACGTTGTCGGCTTCCATCTTGGCCTCGGGCGTGGTGGCCTTGACGGCGGTGTTACGCGCGCTGATCACGGCGGAGAGCGTCTCCTGCTCGTGCTTGGCGTAGCCCTTGACGGTCTCGACCAGGTTGGGGATCAGGTCGTTACGGCGCTGCAGCTGCGTATCGATGTTCTGCCAGGCGTTATCGATGCGGTTACGCTTGGTGACCATGTTGTTGTAGATGCCGGCGATGGCGCAGACAATCACAATGACAACAACGATGCCGATGATGACGGTAATCATGATGTCTCCGTTTCGAATGGCCGCGGCGGCATGCGCCAGCTGCCGTTGGTATAACGCTACTAGTATACCCGCAACGTTTGACCGTGCCGAACTTTCCGGTAAGCGTTGTGTTTTCGGCGGGGTTGGCACCGGGGCAAAGCGCGCGAGGTACAGGTGTAAGATATGCGACAGATTGACGAGTGTTGTCTTTGCCCTGAGGATGGCGATACCAGTGGACCTTCGCATCAAGAAAACCTACCGCGCCCTGTTCGATGCCTTTACCGAGCTTCTCGAGGAGCATCGTTTTGAGGACCTGACGGTTGCCATGCTGTGCGACCGCGCCATGATTCGCCGCACGACGTTCTACAAGCACTTTCGCGACAAGAACGATTACTTTGCCTTTTATATCGATGAGCTCATGTCGGGCTTGCCGCAAAAACAGCCCGATGAGGCCGGCGCAGTGTCTGCCGAGGACGTGCGCGCGCTTCGGCACGCGATTTTGGACGATGCCATGGATTTGATTCTGACGCACGAGCGGCTCATGGATAACATTTTGGCAAGCAGCATGTCGGGCATGTTGACCAACGTTATTTGCGACCGCATTGCCCGCTCCATCCGCGAGCGTGTGATGAACGTGCTTGCCGAGGACGCCCTGGCCCCCGTGTCACTCGAGACGACGTCTGAGTTTGTCGCCGGCGGTATTATTCGTCTTTTCACGATATGGTGGGAATCGGGCCACGATCTTGAGCGTCGACCTGAGATAGCCGACGTGGTCGATGCGCTGTTTGAGCGGACCATGACACCGGTGCATCACTAGGAGTGGCGGAGAGAGGGGGATTCGAACCCCCGGAACGCTCTCGCGCTCAACGGTTTTCAAGACCGCCGCATTCAACCGCTCTGCCATCTCTCCGTGAGTCGTAATGATAGCATCGTTTTGAATTTGCAACAGGGAAGGCGAACGATGACGATCACCGAAATCGACGAGAAGTTCATGCGCGAGGCACTGGCCGAGGCGCGCGCCGCCGCGGCGGTGGGCGAGGTGCCCATCGGAGCCGTAGTGGTGCGCGACGGTGAGATCGTCGCGCGGGCGCATAATCGTCGCGAGCTCGACCAGGACCCTTCGGCTCATGCCGAGTTTGCGGCCGTGTGCGCCGCTGCCCAGGCGCTTGGCCGCTGGCGCCTTTTCGACTGTACGGTTTATGTGACGTTGGAACCCTGCTGCATGTGCGCGGGCCTTATGGTCAACGCGCGCGTGGGGCGCTGCGTGTATGGCGCGAGTGATGCCAAGGCGGGCGCGCTGGGTTCGCTGTATGACCTGAATGCCGATTCGCGCCTGAATCATCGGTTTAACGTGACGGCTGGGGTCCTGGCGGATGAATGCCGTGAGCTGCTGATTAGCTATTTTGGCGGTCTGCGCGGAGCGGGCGGCGCTGATGGCGGTTGTGGGGCCGATCTTGAGGCGCATGCCGCTCACGCCGCAGCGCTTGCAGGTGTCGGTGAGGATGCTGGTACGGCGGTTGACTTTGGTCCTGCGTGCCGCCGGCCCCGCCGTGTGCTGCTGGCGATTGACTCCTTTAAGGGCAGCGTTTCGAGCGCGCAGGCGGAGGCGGCGGTTGCCGAGGGCATGCGCCGTGTGTGGCCCGATGCCGAGCTGAACGCTTTGCCGCTGGCAGATGGTGGCGAGGGAACGCTCGACGCCATCGCCGCGTGCGGCGGTGAGATTGTGACCTGTGAGGTGGCAGGTCCCTTGGGCGATCGCGTGTCTGCCCGGATGCTGGTGGACGACGAGCGCGACTCGGCTGTAATTGAGATGGCCGAGGCGGCGGGTATTGGGTATTCGAGCTGTATGGAGTCGGCGGCGTTGGCGGCTTCGACCTATGGCGTGGGCGAGCTTATGCTTCGCGCAGTTCGCATGGGCGCAAGGACACTCTATATTGGTCTGGGCGGCAGTGCCACCAACGACGGTGGCGCCGGCATGCTGCAGGCGCTGGGCGCGCGTGTGGTCGATGATCGGGGCTGCGATGTCGCCCCCGGTCTTGCCGGCCTTGAGCAGGTGGCGAGCGTTGATTTGGCGCCCGCGCTGCAGGCTTTGGATGATGCTCGCATCGTTGTGCTTTCGGATGTCGAGAATCCGCTCGTGGGGCGTCGAGGCGCACTGGCGGTGTTTGGCGGGCAGAAGGGCCTGCCGGCGGATGATGTCGAGGTGCTGCGCAGATACGACGGCTGGATGGTCGGCTACGGTCGCTTGCTCGATGCGGCGATTGCCAGAGCTCGAGCCCAGGGGTTGTTGCGCACACCCGAGGGCGCACGGACATTTGGCTCGGTGCTCGGTGTACCCGGCGCGGGCGCTGCCGGTGGCTTGGGCGCGGCGTTACTGGCGCTCGGTGCGGAGCTGCGTTCGGGCGTGGAGACGGTGCTCGATCTGATTGGGTTTGACGAGCGCGTACGCGATGTCAACCTGGTCATAACGGGCGAGGGCAATATGGATGAGCAGTCCGCCGCCGGTAAGGCGCCGGTGGGTGTGGCCCGTCGTGCGAAGCGATATGGCAAGCCGGTGATTGCTGTCGTGGGCGGTCGCGCTGATAACCTGGATGCGGTGTATGGGCAAGGCATCGACCTTGTACTGCCGATTTGCCGCAAACCCATGGGCCTGGAACAGGCACTCGATCCGCAAGAAGCCACAACCAACCTCATCTGCGCCGGCGAAGCGGCCGCTCGATCCTACGACCTTGGCCGTATCTAAAACCCATCCCCTCGATAAGTCGCGGTGAAATACGGAGCGTTTTTGCCTTTAAGGGGCCAATTCAGTCCGTATTCCACCGCAACTTCGAGAATGGCCATTCGAGGTTGGCCGCCTTGTGCCTTGGGTCGGACCGTTTGCCACGAAATGCGACCATCTACTACGTTAAACCGGCCACCTTCGACCATCCCGGAATTTGCAAAAACAAAACCGCAGGTAGAAAGCTTGCCGATTTTCGAAAAAGCCGGCTATGGTTGACCCCTGCGGCCTAAACGTAGTAGATGGGCCCTTTCTGTGGTGCGGCACCAAGCCGGTCATTTTGGGATCGGACTATTTTGACTACTCATTGGCTGCTCTGGCAATCGGGCTGCAAAAGTAGTCAAAAAAGCTCCGTCCCAAATTAGCTACCTTGCTCTGGCGGGCGGGAGCAGGTAAGATATACCGAGCGCCTAGCGCGTTCGATGGGTTCGGATGACGACATGTTCCGAATCTGGTCAGGTCCGGAAGGAAGCAGCCATAAGGAGCCTCTGTCGGGCATCCGAATCCATCGAGCGCACGGGCGCTTTTTGGTGCCGCGACACGGCCCGGCCGGCGGCGAGGTATTTGGTGTCTCGCTGGTCCTCGGCTTCGCCTGCGGGATCGCTCGACTACCAAACACCTCGCCGCCGACCGGGCCCCGTCGTCCAAAAATCATCCGTAAAGGCGCGTTTATCTAATTTAAATCTATCCCTTGTGGAATGCGGCTTGCTGGTGTTGTCTGGGCATTGATGGCTATGTGGTTCAAGAGGCGGCGGTGCTGTTGCTTGAATTTTTGCAGTTAAAGAGGCTCGTTTCCCTAGGTTGGGGAAACGAGCCTCTTTTTGTCTCTGGGCTTGTGGATTGGTGAAGGCAGAATGCTCTGTCGGCTATTTTGAGTTCTTGATGCGGCGTGTGGCTGTGGCGGTTATTCCGAGTCCCATGGCGGCGATTCCTGCGAGTGCTATTGCGCTCGGTGCTGTGTCGCCCGTGTTCGCGAGCTTGCCGGCGGTCGTATTTGCTTGCTTGCCGCTGCTCGAGTTCGCCTGCTTGGTCGAGCTTGGTAGGGCGTCTTTGCCGGTTGCAGGTGAGGCAACGGGCGGTGTCGCCTCGGCGGGTTGCGTTGAGCCGGAGGGAGGCGTCGTCTCGGTCGGTTTCGTTATCTCGGGCGAGGTGGCCTTGTCTGCCGCGGCCTTTGCCTCTTCGTATGCCTTGCAGGCGTCGTCATAGGCCGCTTGCGCCTTTTCCAAATCGCCGAGGAGCGCATTTTGCTTGGCTATGTCCTCGTCGATGTGGGCTTTAGCTTCCTTTGCCTCACTTTCGAAATACTGAACCTGTTTTCCTGGCTTTCGAGCCGGCGTTGGTAGCGGTGAAGATCATCTTCACAAGATTCTTCTCGCCTTTCTGCCGTCATGATCTCCATGCGCAACTGCTTAATATGCTCCTTAATAGCTGTGCTGGGCTCCTCGCCGCCGAGTGCTTCAAGTGCC